>Ga0310690_10011772_pt1 | contig 10776 bp, 7 predicted proteins | sample AusTroGonzalo_MG_2_FD_207661 | JGI IMG/M metagenome (GOLD analysis project Ga0310690, IMG submission 207661) | Bovine rumen microbial communities from tropical cattle in Woodstock, Queensland, Australia - Gonzalo_04 (v2) (version 2) | ecosystem: Host-associated > Mammals > Digestive system >...
AGCAAGCGGAAATGCCAATGACGAGGAGTTCGCCGCCGTTTCTGCCAAACACCGCAACAACGATGGGGATAAGGATGCCGAACGTGCCCCAAGAAGTACCCGTGGCAAACGCCAAGCCGAGCGCAACGAGGAAGATGATGGCGGGGAGCATATTCATAAGTCCCGCGGCAGAACCGTTCATAAGGTTACCGACAAAGCCCGCGGCGCCGAGGGCGGAAGTCATCGAGTTCAAGGTCCACGCGAAGGTAAGGATCATAATGGCGGGAACCATTGCAGTGAAGCCCTTGGGAATGCTCTCCATAGCCTCTTTGAAGCTCAAACGACGTCTTGCGATGAAGTAAATGATCGTAATGATAAGGGCAATCAGGCTACCCCAAGGCAAACCGACGGAAGCGTCGCTATCGCCGAACGAACCGATAAGGCTCCATTGATTGTCGCCGCCTGCCTCAAAGAAGCCGCCCGAATAAATCATACCCACCACGCAGGACAAAATCAAAAGCACAACGGGGATAACGAGGTCGATGACGTGGCTGCCGCCCTTCTTGGCGGTCGCGGAAGCTTCCGCCTCATCTTCATCGTCCAAGTCCTTCATCATCTCTGCCGCTTTCTCGTACTTCTTCATCGGTCCGAAGTCCACGCGCAACAAAACGAGCGTGATAATCGTCACGATGGTGAGCAAGGAATAGAAGTTATAGGGAATGGCGCTCACGAAGAGATGGATACCGTTGGTGCCCACCTGCTTTGCCGTGGAGCTGACTGCCGCAGCCCACGAGGAGATAGGCGCGATCATACAGATAGGCGCCGCCGTCGCGTCGATGAGGTAAGCAAGTTTCTCGCGACTGATCTTCTTCTTGTCGGTCACAGGTTTCATAACGCTACCGACCGTCAAGCAGTTAAAGTAGTCGTCAATAAAGATAAGCACGCCAAGGAAGAAGGTGGCAAGCGCCGCACCCGTTTTGGTCTTGATGTGCTTTTTTGCCCAGCGACCGAATGCCTCCGCGCCGCCCGCTTTATTGACAAGAGCGACCATTGCGCCCAAGATAACGAGGAATAAGACGATACCCATATTCCAAACGTCGGAAAGCACGCCGATAAAGCCGCCGCTTACCATCGTATCCATCGTGGGAGCAAACTTAAATCCGCCGTTGAAGAGCGCGCCCGCAAGCACACCCACGAACAAAGAGCTATACACCTCTTTGGTGACGAGCGCAAGCACGATGGCGATGATCGGGGGCAAGAGCGAAACGAAGGTGCCGTAGTAACGGTTCTCCACTTCAATGGTGCCTGTACCGCCGCAATCTTCACACTCGATTGCCACCCCATCCTCATTCAAAACCTCACCTTCGCCGAGGCAGGTATCGCACTTGACCGTTCCGTTGTTATTGATAACCAACGCAAAGACCAAAACCGCGATGACCGCGACAAAGATCACGCAGATATTCACGATCTGCTTGCGAGTCAAGGTAAGCTTGCCTATCTTGACCGTCTTGTTAGAGTCCAAAAATCCCATATTTTTCTCCTTTTGCGTCCCAAGGGGCGCATTGTAATCCAACTTTATTCGCCGCCGCCAAATAAAAAAGCGGCCACAAGAGCCGCCCACAGAAAAAACAAAGATGTCGTAAGGTGGATAGCTCTCCGCATTGCTGCGACAGTGCGCGGGATATTCTCCCGCACCCCAGGACGCGACCGTAACAGGGTGAATCGCTCCTTCGGCGTGCCTTCCTTTGCCGCCGCGGACAAGCCTGCTCCGCGGTTTTTCATAAGACACGCGCCTCTATCGAATATAGACAGTATATACACTTACACGCGCGCCGTCAACTATATTTTGCATTTTTAAGCGCAACTGTTTCGACAGGCTCGCTATTCGCCTATTGAAACAACTCCACCTTGTGATGAATCGGTTGAGACCCTTCGGCATAGCTCGCTATTCGCCTAACGGCTCTACGCGGATCTACGGTACGGGGTGACAAAATGGTGTGTGCAGTCGACTTGTGATTGACATTCCGCATTCAGAATGACAGCGAAACGTTTATTCCTACTTCCCAATTAAACTTTCGCTATACACCGCCGCTAAAAAAAAGCTCCGCTCTCCTTTTGGAGAACGGAGCTTTTTGCTTTTATCATTCTTATTCGTCGCCTTTATTCTCCGAAGTCGGCTTCTCCTCGTGAGGGACTTCCAAGGGACTTTCGGGCACGATATCGATATCGTTCGTGCGGAAAGCTCTGATCTCCTCCGCCACGTGATCTCTGTGCAAAATGTCTTCCACGCTCATGCCGTCAAAAAGCAGATCCACTTCCTCTTTGAAGATGGTCTCTTTCTCATAGAGAAGGGTGACCATTTTCTCCATAATATCGCGGTGCTTTTCCAAGATGGAGAGCGCGCGCTTGTACGCCTCGTCGATGATCTTCTTGATCTCTTCATCCACCACGCCCGACATGCTCTCGCTGACGTCGCTGTGCTGACCATAGGTCTTGCCGATAAATATTTCGTGATCGCTGCCGAGATAAACGTTGCCGAGCACCTCGCTCATACCCCATTCCGTCACCATCGAACGCGCGATGGAAGAGGCACGCTGAATATCGTTGCTCGCGCCCGTGGAAATATCTTTGATCACAATGGCTTCCGCCGCTCTGCCGCCGAGCATCATGCAGATATTGTCCAAAAGCTTATTCTTGGTGACGTGGCTGTCATCCGTCTCGGGACGGGTGAGCGTATAGCCCGCCGCCATGCCGCGCGGAATGATGCTGACTTCCTGCACTTCGTCGCAGTTTTCCAAAACGCGCGCGATGATCGCGTGTCCGCTCTCGTGATAGGCGGTGATGCGCTTATCCGTTTCGGTGACGATGCGACTCTTTTTCTGCGGTCCCATAATCACCTTGTTGATGCCTTCCAAAATGTCTTCCATCAAAATAATGCGACGATTTGCACGCGCGGCGAGGATCGCCGCTTCATTCAAGAGATTTGCGATGTCCGCACCCGTAAAGCCGATGGTGAGGCGCGCCACCGTCTTGAAGTCGATGTCGCCCGAAAGGGGTTTATTGCGAGAATGCACGCGAAGGATCTCCTCTCTGCCCTTTACGTCGGGCGCATTCACATATACTTGCCTATCAAATCTGCCCGGTCGGAGAAGCGCGGGGTCCAAGATGTCCGCGCGGTTGGTAGCCGCCATCACAATGACGCCGTCGTTTGGCTCGAAGCCGTCCATCTGCACAAGGAGTTGGTTGAGCGTTTGCTCTCTCTCATCGTGGCCACCGCCGAGACCCGCGCCACGCTGACGACCCACCGCATCGATCTCATCGATGAAGACGATGCAGGGCATATTCTTTTTTGCTTGAATGAAGAGGTCGCGCACACGGGACGCACCCACGCCCACGAACATCTCCACAAAATCACTGCCGCTGATGCTGAAGAAGGGAACGCCCGCCTCGCCCGCGACCGCTTTGGCAAAAAGAGTCTTGCCCGTGCCCGGAGGACCTACGAGAAGAACGCCCTTGGGGATCCTTGCGCCCACGTCGGTGAACTTTTGCGGCGCGCGGAGAAACTCCACGATCTCCTTAAGCTCTTCCTTTTCCTCTTCTGCGCCCGCCACGTCGGTGAAGCGCTCCTTGACGTTGCCCGTGACACGCGCCTTGGTCGCGCCGAAACTCATAGCTTTATTATTTGCGCCCATATTCTGCCGATTGAGAATAAAGAGGAACACGCCGATGAGCACGATGCCCACAACGATGGGCAGAAGCGACGACCAAAGACTGTTCTTGGACGGATCGTTATAGAGAATATTGGGGACGGTAACGCCCGCTTCCGCAAGCGAATAGATACGCTCCACGGGGTCCGCGCGATTGGGAATGTAGGTGTAAGCGTCCGGGTTATTCGTAATGGACTTGGACGTGGAATTCTTGTAGAGAATGTTCATCTTGTAATTCCCTTCGATGTACACGCTCTTAATGCCGCCCGTCTCGCTCCCCGCGCCGTCCGTTTCTATAAGTTGAATAAATCGGTCGTAAGAAATCTCCGTGGGGTGCTTCACAAGCAATTCCACGAGCACAACCACGAGCACGATACAAAGCAGGATCGTAACGACCACGCTTATTGTTCTTGACGTTTTGCTCTTGAACATTGAATCCTCCAAAAACCGTTCCTTCTTCCATCGAAACCGCGTTTTATCGTTAGTATATTATATCATAGTGCATTTCATATATCAACAAAAGTTTTCTTAAAAAACAGGCGAAAAACGAACCGTCAGCCAAGGGGCTTTTTCCTTGCGCCAAGGCACTTTATGCCTCGCAAAGAACGTCGTATATCATCTTGGCAATCCGCTCCGCCAAAGCGGATACGAAGTCAAAAGGGACGGCAAGTAACGCGGAATAGACCTCTTCGGGCGGACGTTCTTCCGCCACGATGCCGACGATGCCGAGGTCGCCCACCACGCCGAGCCCCTTTTCAAGCGCGCCGCCTGCGCGTATCCCGCCCTTTTTCAGCCGAATGCGCCCAACGTCCGTAGCCTTGCCGAGCGCGGCATCCACCGCGATCACGGAGTCGGAAGCATGGCGAGCGGAGAGCATGCCGACGTATTCATGCAAGTTCAGCCCGTTTACACTTTCGCCCACCGCACCGTACACGGGACAAGCAAGCCGATACTCCTCCCTAAGACTCGTGCCCACCAAGGGACCGAGCATATCTCCCGCCACTTTATCGCTGCCGATGCAGACCACCACCGTTTGCCTTTTCATATCAGTTATTATGGACGCACTTCCCCCACAATAGACTGCGTCGAAAAGAAATGAAAGCGGAAAAATTTTCCGCGCGGCGATTTTATATAAATTGTTGCAAATCTCCTACGCAAAGTATATAATAGAGCTATGGGTACTATGGATTATGTTATTATCGGCGGAATCATTCTTTTCGCCCTCATTGGTCTTTGGAAAGGAGCCGCGAAACTGTTTTTCGGGCTTTTTATGCTTCTCATCATTATGGTGGGAGCTGCGTTTGCCGCGTCGGCTATCAGCCCTCTCATTCTCACAAAAACAACGGACGAAGGCGTGGAGTTCACTCCGGCGGCAACCGTTTTGATGGATCCCATCGGCGGCATTATCCCCGATAGTGATGAGATGGGCGAGCTTCTCAATAAAAAGATCGAAGACAGAGACGGCGTGCTTTACTTTGAAGACAGCGACGTAGCGCTCACCAACGCCATCGCCGAATACATTCCCGAAGTGGGCTCTTACCTTGCGCCCATCGTTGCTGCCGTGGCAATTCCCGGCATGACGCTGAAAGTGGCTGTCGCATACACGCTGACGCGCTACGTGTACGAAATCGCTATTTGGGTGGTTTTGGTCATCATCCTCGCCATCATTCGCAATATCATTCGCAAGAAAATATTCCGTTATCTCGACAGAGAGGACAATGCCGCAAAGAGCAAGCTAGACAGAGTGCTCGGCATTGTGCTCAACATCGCGATTTTGCTCATCATCTTTTGGGGTGTTGGCGCTTTGGTCGCACGCTTTGACGACGGCGCGAACTGGGCGCATGACGCGGACGCTTTCTTCTTAAACGGAACGATTGCCGAGCCTCTCATGGCAAACAATCCCCTCTTGAAACTCATTAACGTCACCCTTCCCGTCGCGAGCGAATCCGTTTCCTGAAATGAAAAAAGATTACTACCCGTTGGACCTTTCTGCGCGCGCATATCCCCTGATGCAAACGGGAAAAACGCAGAGTAATTTTCGCTATTCGGCGACGCTGGACGAAGCGGTGGATCCCGCCCTTCTTCTTGGCAGTTTGAAAGACGTTATCGCACGCTATCCCAATTTTAACACCAAAATCGCCTGCGGATTCTTTTGGCACAAACTCGCAAAAAACAACGCACCGCTCATCGTGAAAGAAGACGACAGACCTCCGCTCTCCCCCCTCCGCAAGAAGGATACGAACGGATATCCTTTCCGCTTGGCATATCGCGGCAACGAAATCGTGCTTGAAGTGTTTCACGCCGTCACGGACGGCAATATCGGAGCCTTTTTCCTCACCGACCTATTGACGCGCTACGCGGCGCTCCGCTACGGCGCGCAGTCGGAGCTTCCCTCCCGTGACCTCGCGACAAAAGACGCATTCCTTGAATTCGGCGAAAAAAAGCCCTTGACGCTTTCCGCCATTCGCTCCTACAACGGAGAAGACGCATTCGCGCTCGCGCAAAAAAACAACTTTGAAACAACGCCGCGCTTGCTCTCCGAAGAGGTGGATATCGAGCATATCAAAGAGAAAGCAAAAGCATGCGACGTGACCGTGACCGAATACATCGCGGCGGCATTCATCACCGCGATCCTTGTCCCCCAAGTCACGCCCTTAAAAAAGCCGCTTTCACTCTTTGTGCCCGTCAACTTGCGCCGCTTTTTCCCCACGAATACCATTCAAAACTTTGTCTGCTTCGAGCGCATCAACATCGCCAAAGGCGAATCGGACTTCTCCTTCCCTTCCGTTTTGCAAAAGGTAAAAACGCAGTTCCGTGAGAAGCTCACGCCCGAAGGAATGCAAAGACGCATCGACGACATCGTTACTTGCTGTAACCACGGTTTTGCAAACGGCTTTCCGCTCTTTTTGAAATTGCCCTGCTTCAAGTTCATCAAGCGCATTCTGAACAAAGTGCGTCAAACGGCGATCCTCTCCAACGTAGGCGTATGCCGCCTGCCCGAAGAGACCGCGGCGCACGTGAAAGACGTGAAATTTTTCTTGAACAACAGCAGGAATACTCCCATCAACGTCGCGGTGATCTCTTATGGCAAAAAGTGCAACGTGGACATCACTTGCGGACTTGCGAATACCGATATCCCCAAAAGATTTTTTGACCTTCTCAACGCCTAAATCAAAAAGAAACACAAGACGCCGAGCACCAAAGTATAGAGTGCGAACGGCGTCATTTTTTTTATGCGAGAAAGCATAAAGCGCGCCGCAAAAAGTCCCGAAAGAAAAGCGGCGACTGCGGCGACCGCAACTGCGCCTACATCCGCTCCCTGCACCGAAAAACCCGTCTTGACCCCCTCAAAGAGAAATCCGCCAGCGATCACGGGCACGGACAAAAGAAAGGAGAAAGCCGCCGCCCGCTCGCACGACACCCCCGAAAGGCGGAGCGCCGCAATGGTCGCGCCGCTGCGAGACAAGCCGGGAAGCACCGCAAATCCCTGCGTCACACCCGTGAGAAGGCTATTGCCAACGCCGACGCTTTTCCCCTTATCCCGCGCAAGTTTCTCGGAGAGAAAGAGGAGCGCCGCCGTCGCAAGAAAGCCAAACGCCAGCAAGCTCCCAAAAAGGAGAACGGGGCAAAATAGTTCAAACAAAAGCGCAATGCCGACAGTGGGGAGCGAAGCAAGGAGCACGTATTTGCCATCTCCGCGCACGGGGTGTCGAAGAATTCCCCACACTTCGCGCCGCATCACGATGAGCACGGCGGCAAGCGTGGCAACGTGCAACGTGAGGTTCAAAAACACGTCGGTCGAAGCAAAACCAAGCCGTTCCAATAGGACAAGATGCCCACTGCTGGACACGGGGAGAAACTCCGTCAAACCTTGCGTCAAACCGAGAATGAGCGCTTTCAGATAGTTCATATTTTGCCTCCGAGGAGTTTTTGGCTTGTTTATGTTGATTTCCGCTCGCGGAAAATGTATAATAACTATACATTTTACGAAACTTTATCGGCAATTATGCCAAAGGAAGTGCCACTTATGAAACTCGGTATCGTAGGACTGCCCAACGTGGGAAAATCGACGCTTTTCAACGCCATCACCTCTGCAGGCGCGGAATGCCAAAACTATCCTTTTTGCACCATTGAACCCAACGTGGGCGTGGTGCCCGTGCCCGACAAGCGCGTGGACGACCTTGCCAAGCTGTACGACAGCAAAAAGGTGACGCCCGCCGTACTCGAATTTGTGGACATCGCGGGACTTGTGAAAGGCGCGTCTAAGGGCGAAGGTCTCGGCAACAAATTCCTCTCGCACATCCGCGAAGTGGACGCGATCACCCACGTGGTGCGTTGCTATGACGACCCCAACATCGAACACGTGGAAGGACGCATTTGTCCCAAAGACGACATTGAGATCATCGACACCGAGCTTGTGCTTGCCGACCTTGAAAGCGTGGAAAAGAGACTGCAAAAAGTGCGCACCCAAGCCAAAAGCGGTGACAAAAAGTATCTGCCCGAGATAGAAATGCTCGAAAAGATGTATAACCACCTTGCCGAAGGCAAAACGGGCAGGAGCATCGTGGCGACCGAAGAGGAACAAGACTATTACGACACCCTCTTCCTGCTCACCACCAAAAAGGTGATCTACGTGGCAAACATTGCCGAAGGCGACATCGGCAAGGAAGACAACGACTACGTAAAGCAAGTGCGCGAAGTTGCGGCGCGCGAAGGCGCAAAAGTTATCAAGCTCTCCGCCAAAGTGGAGGCGGAACTCTCTGCTCTCGACAAGGAAGACCGCGAGCTCTTCCGCGAGGAACTCGGCATCAAAGAAAGCGGTCTTTCCATGCTCATTACGGCGGGATACGAACTGCTCGGGCTCATCTCTTATCTCACCGCGGGCGAGAAAGAGACGCGCGCTTGGACTATCAAAAAAGGCACCAAAGCCCCTCAAGCCGCCGGCAAAATACACACCGACTTTGAGCGCGGCTTCATTCGTGCGGAAGTGATCTCCTACGAAGATCTGATGGAGTACGGCTCGCTGACCGTCGCAAAAGAAAAAGGAAAGGTAAGGAGCGAAGGAAAAGACTACGTGATGAAAGACGGCGACGTGGTCCTCTTCCGCTTTAACGTGTGATATGAACCGTAACGAACTCATCGCATCTTTAATACAAATAGACGGCGTAGGACAAGAGGACATCCTCTCTCTGCTCACCGCGCCCAAGGACCTTGCCTTTGCAGACGTGGCGCTCCCCTGCTTCCGCTTTGCGAAAGCATTGCGCAAATCGCCCGTGGATATAGCAAACGACCTTGCGGCGAAGATATCCGCCGACCTGCCCTCTTACCTTATGTCGTGCACCGCGCTGAACGGTTATTTGAACTTTAAGTTCTCGCGCGAAAATATGGCAAAAGACACCTTGCTCAAAGTGATCCGCGAAGGGGTGGACTACGGCAAGAGCGAGATAGGCGCGGGCAAAACCATCTGCATAGACTTTTCCTCCGTGAACATCGCAAAGCCCTTTCACATCGGGCACCTTTCGTCCACGGTGATAGGCGGGGCGCTCTCCCGCATATTCTCCGCGCTCGGCTACAACGTAGTGCGTATCAACCACCTTGGCGATTGGGGCACGCAGTTCGGCAAAATGATCGTGGCATATAAGATGTGGGGCGAAGGGCTTGACATTGAAAAAGGCGGTGTGAAAGCCTTGCACAAGCTGTACGTGCGATTCCACCAAGAGGCGGAAAAGGACGAATCGCTGAACGACCTCGGCAGACATTGGTTCAAGCTCATTGAGGACGGCAACGAGGAAGCCCTTGCCCTCTTTGAAAAGTTTAAGAAAGTGAGCCTTGCCGAAGCAAAGCGCGTCTACGACCGCCTCGGCATTGAATTTGACAGCTATGCCGGCGAGAGTTTCTATAATGATAAGATGCAACCCGTGCTGGACAAGCTGACGGAGAAAGGCTTGCTCGTCACTTCCGACGGCGCAAAAGTGGTGGAAGTGGGCGAAGGAATGCCCCCCTGCTTGCTCGTTCGTTCGGACGGCGCCACACTCTATGCGACGCGAGACCTTGCCGCCGCCTATTACAGAAAGAATACCTACGACTTTTATAAGTGTCTGTACGTTGTGGCGTATCAACAAAACCTGCACTTCAAGCAAGTCTTTAAGGTCTTGGAGCTCCTTGGCGAACCCTGGGCAAAAGACCTTGAACACGTGAATTTCGGTATGGTCTCCCTTGCGGACGGCACGATGAGCAGTCGCCAAGGCAAGGTGGTCTATTTGGAAGACGTGCTGAACTCCGCCGTAGAAAAGGCGCGCGAGATCATCAAGGAGAAAAACCCCGATTTGGACGGAAGAGACGCCATTGCGGAGCAAGTGGGCGTGGGCGCGGTCATTTTCGGCGCGCTCATCAACAACCGTATCAAGGATATCACCTTCAGCTACGACAAGGTGCTGAACTTTGACGGCGAGACCTGTCCTTACGTGCAATACACGCACGCGCGTTGCGCGAGTCTTATAGAGAAAGCAGGCGGCTTTGACCCCGAAAAAGCGGACTTCTCCGCACTGGAAAACGCGCACGAGATCGTGAGCGCCATTGCCTCGTACGGTGAGATGATACGCTCCGCCGCAGATAAAAGAGAGCCGAGCGTGATCACACGACATGCGGTGGACCTTGCAGAGCTTTTCAACAAGTACTACATCGACAACCGCATTTTGAACGCGGAAGAAGGCGTGAAAAACGCGCGCCTTGCCCTCACCTTTGCGGTGAAGCAGGTGCTCTCCAACGCCTTGACCCTCCTTGGCATTGCAGCGCCGAATAAGATGTAAAACAGGGCGCCGCAAAGTAGGGATTTTTTACCAAACCGATAAAAGAAGCGGAAGCCGTCATGGAGAATATGGCGGCTTCTTTTTTTTGCTTTTTATTTATCCGCAATACGATTTAACGCGTCCCGAATGAGTTCTTCATACTCCGCGATCCGTTCCTCTCGAATGGGCATCGGTCTGTGCGTATCAAAAAAGAGCACGAGCGCAGGTGCTATATCGCCCCATTGCGGGAACCATTTGCATTCCGTGAGGTGTCCTTCTCGAATGAGCCTTTTTGCCACGGC
>Ga0310690_10011773_pt1 | contig 10775 bp, 6 predicted proteins | sample AusTroGonzalo_MG_2_FD_207661 | JGI IMG/M metagenome (GOLD analysis project Ga0310690, IMG submission 207661) | Bovine rumen microbial communities from tropical cattle in Woodstock, Queensland, Australia - Gonzalo_04 (v2) (version 2) | ecosystem: Host-associated > Mammals > Digestive system >...
AAGCATCGACTATACCTATTTCGATGGTCTCGACTGGAGCAACCTTTACAGTGCCCGCGATGGCAGGGGAGTCTTAGAAATGCGCCCGGGAGCAGCCACCGACAATCTCCGCATCAAGTGTGAATACGAGTATGTCGGTGAAGCACATATTGACAAAGAAATCGCCACTGTCGTCAGTATCATGAAAGGGAAGGTCTTCCGCAATTCCACCCTTGGTGTCACTGAAGGCACAGCTTTTTCAGAGGATTCTGACCTGATTGCCGGTTCCACAACGGAAGAAGGAGACAATGCATCTGTGACTGCTGATGCCGACACGCCCGACTTCTCTGAAATATCCTTATCTGATTTCGAAAAACTGATTCCCAAGCCAGATGGTGAGCTGATATTATTGTCCGACGAAGAGGCTGCGCCCTATAAAGAAACCATTGAGCGCGTCATCAAGGCCATCGAAACCAAGCGATACCGCAGTGTTGACGATTGCTTCACGGCCGATGGACTGGACATTTTCGACCGCCTTGTTCACTATGGCAATGCGCGCATTGTTGGAGAACCCCAGTACTCCTTCTTCACCATCGGCACCGAAGAAGTCACATGCCGCAGTATCCCGATGAACTTCTCGTTCAAAGGCAATGGCCGCCAATTTGTGGAAAACATTACATTCACGTTCAACGACAAGAAGAAAATCGATTGCCTTGCCTTCGGACTTGATGAAAAGGCTGCCGAGGACATCCTCCACCATTCCAAATGGGGCGAAGAAGCCCGCAAGATTCTCACCGAGTTCCTTGAGAACTACAAGACAGCCTATTCCCTCAAGCGTCTTGACTACCTGCAGCAAATCTTCGACGAGAATGCCGTCATCATCACAGGCAAGGTGGTCAAAAAAGCCCCGCCCAGCGGCGACAGCCAGAAGTTCTATGCCAACAACAAATTCGTCCAACTGACGCGACAGTCCAAGCAGGAATACATGAAAAATCTTGAACGCAGCTTCAACAGCAAGGAGTTCATCAACATCCGCTTTGCTGAAAACGATGTCGTCAAGGCTGGAAGAGGCGGCGAGATTTATGGCATTCAAATCCGTCAGGATTACTACTCAAACAACTACGGCGACACGGGTTACCTTTTCTTGATGGTCGACCTTAACGACCCGAAGAACCCCATCATCAAAGTTCGCGTGTGGAATCCCGAGCGTGATCCCGATTTCCAAGGCGTCGCAAGTTTCTGAGAAGGAAAAAACAACATCAAATTGATATTTTATAAAGCATGAATCACACTATGAAACCAAAGTCGCTACTGATTTCTTTTATTCTATTCGGTCTTTTCGTCCTACCCGCTAAGGCACAGAACGACGATTTCAAGGCTTTCCGCGAAAAAATGCTGGGAAACTACAGCGATTTCCGAAAAGGACTGCTTGATGAATACGCCGATTTCCTTGACCAAGCCTGGACGAACCTTGAGGAATTTAAGAAATTCGAAAAGAAAAGCGAGCCCAAACTGGATAAACCGCCTGTGGCTGACCCTGCGGCAAAAAAGCCCACATTCAAGCCCATGGCTAAGCCTAAGCCCAAACCAAAGCCAGAGCCTAAGCCTGTGGTGAAGCCCGAGCCACAACCCGAGCCTCAAAAAAAGCCTGTTATCGACGAGCCTAAGAAGGAACCTGAAAAGGAACCCGTCATTGAAGAGCCAGAGAAGGAACCCGAAAAGGAGCCCGTCATTGAAGAACCAGAGAAGGAACCTGAAAAGGAACCCGTCATTGACGAGCCAGAGAAGGAACCTGAAAAGGAGCCTGTCATTGAAGAACCCGAGAAGGAACCCGAAAAGGAGCCCGTCATTGAAGAACCAGAGAAGGAACCCGAAAAGGAACCCGTTATCGAAGAGCCAGAGAAGGAACCTGAAAAGGAACCCGTCATTGAAGAGCCAGAAAAGGAGCCTGAAAAGGAACCCGTTATTGAACCTGAGCCAAAGAAGGAAGAGCCAGTTGTTGAGCCTAAGCCAAAGAAGGAACCGAAACCTAAGGCTGAGCCCAAGCCAAAGAAGGAACCGAAACCTAAGGCTGAGCCCAAGCCAAAGAAGGAACCCAAGCCTAAGGCAGAACCTAAGCCCAAGAAGGAACCGAAGCCTAAGGCAGAGCCCAAACCAAAGAAAGAACCGAAGCCGAAGGCAGAACCCAAGCCTAAAGCTGAACCCAAACCCAAGGCTGAGCCAAAGCCGAAGGCAGAACCTAAGCCTAAAGCTGAGCCAAAGCCGAAGGCAGAACCCAAGCCCAAAGCTGAGCCCAAACCCAAATCAGAGCCGAAACCTAAAACTGAGCCAAAGCCTGTGGTGAAGCCTGCGCCCACTCCCGACCCCCTCACCATAAAGAAGCCCCAGCCGCCGGTAGAGTTCTCCCTTTACGGTATCCCCTTCTCCATTCCACAGGTGAAACTGGAAGGAAACCTCGGCTCGGGCGACCGTGCCAAAGTAGTCAAGTATTGGAAGATGCTGCTGAAGGCCGACATGCAGAAAAGCGTCGATGCCCTTTCGCAAGCCTCCAAATCCTATAGCCTCGGAAGCTGGTGCACGCTGAAGGCCGTCGAGACCTTCGCCTCAAAGTGCGTCCAGCCTGGCGACATCGCTGCACAGCGCACCCTCACCCATTTCCTCATGGTCAGCCTCGGCTACGACGTCCGCATAGCTACAGGCGGCAATGCCGTTGCCCTGCTCGTACCCTTTGACGAGATGGTCTATGCCAATCCCTACTTCAACATCAACGGGAAGCTCTACTACATGTATCCCGCTGATGCCATCCCACAGAGCGTGGGTGTCCAGACGTGCTCCATCCCCAGCGACAAGGACCTCGGCAGCACCTTCGACCTCGTCATCAATCCCGGTTATCGCCTGCCCGCCGACCCCCTGCCCTACTCCGTCAGTCACGACGAGCTGCGCCTGGAGGGAAGCATCAACAGGAACCTCATCAATCTGATGAAGGACTACCCCATGACGCTCATTCCCTGTTACGCCTCCTCCAACCCCGACGAGGACGTCCGTCACAACATCCTTGAGCAGCTGCGCCCGCAGATTGAGGAGATGGACCCCCTTACCGCCGCCAACGAGCTGCTCCACTTCGTGCAGAAAGCCTTCCAGTATAAGACCGATGCCGAGCAGTTTGGCACAGGCATTGAGAAGACCTTCTTCTGCGAGGAGATGTTCTACTATCCCTTCTGCGACTGCGAGGACCGTGCTGTTCTCTACTCCTACCTCGTCCACAACCTTCTCGGCTTCGACGTGGTGCTGCTTGAGTATCCCGGCCACGAATGTACGGCTGTTGCCTTCCCCGAGCCCCTCACCGGCTCAGCCACGTCCATCACCTATCAAGGCCGCACGTGGTACATCTGCGACCCCACCTACATCGGCTCCGACATCGGCATGTGCATCCCCCGCTACGTCTCCGTCCAGCCCCAAGTCTCCACGTGGTACTAAGGGATAAGCCTATCAATCATTAATAACAACAAAAGCAAAGGCACGGACGTTACTTGTAATTGATGTGATGAGATAAGAAAAAAGCACCCGCTCCGTAGCAGGTGCTTTTTCTTTGGCAAGAAGCTAAAGGTGGCAAACCGTTTGCAATTTGCAACTTTGCACACCCCTATGCTGTCTTGCGGTAGCAGCCTTTGTCGTTACCTGAACGGATGCGCTGGGCTTTGCCATCGTCATGAAAGGTGTAGTTTTTTTGATGTTTTTCACGAAAATAGGCCAACACTTACCCTTTCGTTCTTAACAAACAGGCAAATAGCGCGTTAAAGACGGTAGGTGTTGCTTGAACACCTACCTATCACCTACCTATCACCTACCTCAACACCTCACTTTTTGTAGAGTTTTAGAACAAGAGTTTTCACGGTAGGAGTACAGGTAAGAGAAAGGTAGGTGTTTGGTAGGTGTTTGCTAAACACCTACCTATTCTAACGGCTTAAAGGAAAGCCTTTTGCGCCGAAAAAGGTAGGTGTGGTAGGAGTTTGTGTGATATGGGACTAATACATGTCAGAATGGATGGAACAGAGGCTTCGAGTGAGGTCGAAAATCTAGCGTTTGATTCTATCGGCACAGCGTCTGATTCTATCAGCACAACGTCCGATTCTATCGGCACAGCGTCTGACGTTGTGAAACGAATCAGGCCCGGTGTTTGCCGGGCCTGGTTGTCTTCGGGGTGGAGCTGGAGGGAGTCGAACCCTCGTCCAAACGAGGAAGCCATATGCTTTCTACATGCTTATCCCTGCATTGGTTTTCGAGCAGTGGCAGGCGCAGGGCAGCCAACCGATGCCTTATCCTCTAAATGTTTAACCGTTGGAGCGAGGCCTCCGCAGGCGATTCCCGATTTTCCTGCACCACCTTGTCGACGAGCTTCGGGACGAGAGCTTCCGGGTGATGTCTCGTCTCAGCACCTTGTGCCGAGATTAAGCCAGTGATCTACTATACTTCAATCAAGCAGCGAGAGCGTAGTTGTTTTCGCCAATTAATTGTCGACCGATGATATTTAAGTGCTACCTGTCAACGCACTGCATGCTTACATACCTCTTCTGCCCGCTGTCAAAACCGGTCAACCCCGAACAAAGGGAAGGTGAAGCCACCTCCGATGTGAGTGAGCGCAAAGATTATGTTTGCGTGGCAAAGGTAATGCAATGCGGGTTATCGTGCAAGGTTTTTTACATTTTTCTTCGTCTTCCCTACTCTTTTGCCCGCACCAGCTTCAGCTGCTCGTTGATTTCAGCCACGCGTTTCGTGGTGAGGGGATAGAAATAGGTGACCGTGATAGCCAGCACGGAGACCAGGGCGGGAATGAAGCTCATGAGCATCTTCAGGCAGGTGATGGCACTGGCGGGCTGCACGAACCCGGCCTCCGCATCAGCCACATAGCCGCAGGCAGCCAGCAGCCACATGACAGCTGCACCTCCCACAGCTCCGCCGAACTTCTGCGCCATGGAGGCCGACGAGAAGATAAGCCCTGTGGATGCCGTCTTGTACTCCAGCTCAGCATAGTCGCTGACATCGGCATACATGCTCCACACCAACGGACTCTGAATGCCGGTGAAGATGCTGATGATGACCTGCAGCACGAGCATCGTCCACACACCTCCGTTCGTCACGGGAACAAAGAAGAAGAGCACACTCAGCACTATCAGGCAGGCGTTCACCATGATGAATGTGGACTTCTTGCCCAGCTTGTTCGTGATGGGTACAGCCAGTGCCACGCCTACCATGTTGCTGATTTCGCCAATGGTGAGGAACAGGCCGGCAAAGAGCAGCAGGCTCACACCCAGGGCAGGAATCGTCAGCTGGTACTTTGTGCCCAGCACATCGGTGAAGAAGAAGGCCACTGTGGAGCCACGCACGGTGTTGAACAGGTTGCTGCATAGCGCCGCACCAATCATCAGCCACCAGGGCTTGTTGCGCACGAGCATCTTCAGGTCCTTCCCTACCGACACCTTCGAGACGGTGTGCAGGTGTTCCTTCGTCATCAGGAAGCAGAGCAGGAACAGCACAAAGACACCGCCTGCCACACAAATCATGGCCCACTGCCAGCCGCGCGTGGTGTCGTATCCGCCAAAGGCATTGCAGAGCGGCTCCCAGATGAGCAGGCTGATGAACGAGCCAGTGTAGGCAAAGAACATGCGGAACGACGAGAAGACGGTCTTCTCCTTCGAGTTGTCGGTCATCACACCGAGCATGCTGCCGTAGGGGACGTTGATGGCGGTGTAGATGGTCATCATCAGGATGTAGGTGACGTAGGCCCACACGAGCTTGGCAGCATAGCCCCAGTCGGGGGTGGTGAACAGCAGGATGCCGCAGATGCTGAACGGCGCAGCAATCCACAGCAGATAGGGACGGTATTTGCCCCAGCGGGTATGGGTACGGTCGGCAATGATGCCCATCATGGGGTCGGAGACGGCGTCCCAGATACGGGTGATAAGCATGAGCAAACCTGCATCCACCATGCTGAGCCCGAAGATGTTTGCGTAGAAGAACGGAAGATAGTAGGAAAAGACTTTCCAGAACGACGATGACGCCATGTCACCAAAGCCGTAGCCGATTTTTTCTTTCAGAGTAGCCATGAGGGGAATGAAAAATTAGGAATTAGGAATGAGGAATGAGGAATGAGGAATGAGGAATTAGGAATTAGAAATTGGGAATGATTCTGAGGTTTTTGTCAATCAGCGCCTTGAGGGTTTCGACGGAGGAGGCTGTCGTCAGGCCGTCGGCAGGGGTGTTCATGCAGTAATCGACAAGCTTCTCCACCGTCGATGTGGCCACGTGCATCCGTGTGTCGCTGGAGGCATAGTAGATGAACACCTTGCCGTCGTCGTCGGCAATCCAACCGTTTGTGAAGAGTACATTCGACACATCGCCTATGCGTTCCTCTCCCACAGGGGCCATGAAGTAGCCGGCAGGCGAGGCAATCACCCGTGTGGGGTCGTCAAGTGCCGTCATATACATATAGAGCACGTAGCGCAGCCCTGCCGCACAGCCTCGTACACCGTGTGCCAGATGCAGCCAGCCCTGTGGCGTCTTGATGGGGTGTGGGCCTTCGCCGTTCTTCACCTCCTTGATGGTGTGGTAGTAGCGCGGGTCGATGATGGTCTCCTCGTGGATTTCGGCATGCGTGATGTCGTCCACCAGCGCCCAGCCTATTCCCCCACCCTCGCCTGCATCGATGAAGCCATCCTGCGGACGGGTGTAGAGAGCATACTTGCCGTTCACGAACTCAGGATGAAGCACCACATTGCGTTGCTGTGTCCGCGTCTTGAGGTCTGGCAGACGTTCCCAAGTCTTGAGGTCCTTGGTGCGGCAGATGGCAGCCGTAGCCGTAGCCGACGAGAGGTCACCTGCAGGCGCCTTATCGTCGTGCCGCTCAGCACAGAAGATGCCATAGACCCAGCCATCCTCGTGTGCCGTCAGGCGCATGTCGTAGATGTTGGTAGCAGGCACATCGTCCTCAGGCATCGTAATGGGATAGTCCCAGAAGCGGAAGTTGTCCACTCCGTTCGGGCTCTCAGCCACAGCGAAGAACGACTTGCGGTCGGCTCCTTCCACACGGACAACAAGCAGGTACTTGCCGTTCCACTTGATAGCCCCGCTATTGAACGTGGCGTTCATGCCGATGCGCTCCAGCAACAGGGGATTGGTCTGCTCATCCAGGTCGTAGCGCCAGAAGACAGGCGTATGCTGTGCCGTCAGGATGGGAAATCTGTATCGGGTGATGATGCCGTTGCCGCCTTCGACGGGCTCGTTGGGACGACAAATCAGCGCTTCGTGGGCTGCAAACAGCTCAGCAACCCGTTCTTTATAGGCTTTCATTGGATGTCTTTTGCAAACAATGTGCGGGGATTCTTATAGAACTCAACGAAGTCGGCTTCAGACTCATGCCCAGGGTAGATGCCGTAGTGGTGCGTCTCCCTGTCCCAGGCATTACGCCACACGAGCACATAGGCTACAGGGGCATCGCCTAAGGCGGGCAGCAGCGTACCCGTCCACCATGTCGGGTCGGGTGTACTCTCAAAGCCTGTCTCGGTGACGGCAGCCACCTTGCCATGCGTCTTTGCCGCCTCCACAAGGATGTCAAGGCTGCGCTTCATCGTTGCCAGATAGGGTTCGCGCGGGCCATACTGGTAGGTATCAAAGCCCAGCACATCCACGATGTCATCGCCCGGATAGCGCTCGAAGTACTCCTCCTGCGTCGTAGGCTCGGTGCCCGGACTGTAAGCCCAAAGCAGGTTGGTCAGCCCACGCGCCTGCATGAAGTCGTAGGTCATGCGCCACAGCCCTTTGTACTGCTCGGTGGTGCAAATATCCTGTCCCCACCAGAACCAGCTGCCCGTGTGCTCGTGCCAAGGGCGGAACAGCATCGGCACAGGCGTTCCGTCGGCAGTCTTGATGGAAGCAAGGAAGTCAGCCACACGCCCCATGCGCGTCAGGAACTCCTCGTGCAGCTTTCCGTCAGGCAGGATGGAAGCCGCCGTTCCCTTGTCGTGAAAGTCCCACGCATCATTGCCCGTCAGCGGATTATCCAGATGCCACGAGAGGGTCACGATGCCCCCACGCTCATAGTGGGCGATGATTTCACGCCGCATCTTGTCGAAGAGCACGCCGTCGAGGTTTCGCTTGTGCCCCAGTTCCAGACGCCCGAGGTCGAAGCCGATGACAGCAGGATAGTCGCCACAGACCTCCTTCGTGTCTGAGCGCCCCTCCGTTGAGGCGTCAGCATCTTGTTCCTGCGGGGCTGCAATCCCTGCCCACGTGTGGCCGTAGGCTGTGTCGTCCTGATGACCGAACATCACCTTATGCCCTTCGGCAGCTGCTTTCATCTTAGCAAGCATAGCCTGTGCTTCCGTGCTGCGTGACGGAGCCTGTTCACCCTTCTTCGGGCCGCACGCCGTCAGCAGCAATGCCCCCATCAGGGCCAGAAAAACTGTAGTCTTTTTCATGTCGTTAGGTTTTAATATCTTATTTTGCTGCAAATATAATTCCTTTTTCCCAAACCGCCAATTCATTTGAGCCTGATTTATCGTATCCTTAAATCTACACGTGCTTATTCCTTCACGTATGGTTCAAGGTTTTTTGCTTCGACGGCGTAGCCCTGCACGTTGGGGTGGAGTCCGTCGCCGACAAAGAGCGACTCTATCAGACGCCCGTCGCCATCGAGGAATCCGGCTGACATATCCACATAGGTCACGTCGGTGCCCTTCAGTCGTTCAGCCACACGGGCGTTGATGGCTGCCACACGTTCCTCGGCGCCTCGGCGCGGCATGATGCCCACCTGATAAATCTTTGCCTTCGGCTGATGGCGTTGCACGGCATCGATGAGCATCATCATGCCCTCGACAATCTCCTCGTCGCTGTTGACGCCGATGTTGTTGGTGCCGAGCAGGAGGAAAACCTTCTTTGCCTCGAAGCCGTCGAGCTCGCCATGAGCAATGCGCCAGAGCCCGTTTTCGATGCGGTCCCAGCCAAAGCCCTGATTGTGCACCACATAGCCCTTGAACAGCTTGTTCCAGCTCTTGGCATACGCCTTGGCCTGCTTCGCGTCCTTGCGCACGACGTCAGTCCAGAAGTGGGTGATGGAGTTGCCGAGGAGCACGATGTCAGGCTGCTCGTCGCGGTTACGCTGCAGCATCAGCTCGTGGCGTGTTCGCCAGTCGTACCAGTCGCGTTGCTGCGTACGAGGCCAGAAGGTCTTGTCGCCCATGCCCGCTTCGGGGAAGATTTCATGGATTTTCCTGTTCAGGGCATCGGCATACTGACGCATTCCCAAGTCGTTGGGGTGACAGCCCTCGACCATAAAGTCAAGCGTAAAGCCCATCTCGTCATAGGGCAGATAGTAGAGGTTCTTGACGCCCTGTTCAAGCAACGTATGATAGGCACGCCGCTGTTCGAGGTTGGAGTTCATGTACCAGTCAATAGCCTGCTGCGAGGCTGAGCCGTTGGAGTAGCAATGCTCAATCAACAAGATGGGCACGTCGCTCTTCTCGCGCAGGAGGGCAACGCCACGCAACATACGGTCGTAAATCAACTCCGTGCGCTCGGTAGCGAGGTTGGGAAGGCAGTCAAGGATATAAAGTTTCGCATCAATCTCCGCCATGAGGTTGAACACCTCCTCCTCAAGCAAGCCGTTGCCGGAGAAGCCCAAGTTGATGACGGGATAATCCGTCTCGCGATGTACGATGTTGGTCCAGGCCATACCTGGACGTGAGGCACAAGCGCCTTGTGCCACTGATGTGCCATAGACGACGATGGGAGGTTCAAGCGATGCCGGCAGGAAGCGCAGTTCGCGGTCCTCAGGCACACCCACCTCAAGCCACGTCACCTCGTTGTAAAGCGGTAGGAAAAGCTCGAAGTCATAGCCGCGCCCCTCGCCCGTGAAGTAGGTGATGTCCTTGAACTCGTAGTTGATGGTGTCCTTGAACGAAAGATTGAACCGGCTGGCACACCAGCGCAACTGACCATCGGCATCTTTGGCAAAGAGATCAAGCCCCGATACCCCCGTTGAGGGCATGTGGAACATGCTGAGCCCACGACTCACCTTGTACCTGACCTTCACGCTCGGCGCATTGGTGTGGAAACAGATGGACAGTCCAGCCGATTGCTTCGAGAGAGTCCACACCACATCGCGCACCGTTCCTTCGGCCCTCGGCGTCAGGCGGTGATAGCTATCCTTCAGCTCGCTGTTCCACCAGCGGCCATGCACCATGTTCTCCCCCTGTTCCAACGGGTTTATCCACTTTGTCTGCGCCATCAGCGGCAGCAGGCACCACACACACACTAAGAGCAAAAGCTTTCTTTTCATGTCGTCTTTTTTTATAAGGTATTAAAAGGTTATCGGTCACCCAAAGGAGCGGCCTCGTAGTTGGTAAGGGGAAGATGGAAGCGCATAAGGCTGTCGAGGGTATGCGTAGGAGCAGGACTATTGACAGGGAGGGGCTGACGGCTGAAGGTAGCGAAGTAGAGCAGGCAGGCATCGCGCCACCAACGGGCGTCAATGGCTTGCTGGCGGAATCGCTGCAGCTGACGCTCATAACGGAGGGCATCGACGTAGGGCTTCATCTTTTGCCATATTTGCAGGAAATCCTCTGCTTCGCTGACACCCCTATCATAATGCCAACACAGACGCTGCCAAAGGTTTTGAGGATGCCCGTTGGCGTCCTTCCAATCGGGACGAGTAAACGTCCAGGGAAGATGATGAAACCAAAGCAGATACTCTTCAGGGCAGGTCATGGGGTCGTCATAGAGGGTACAAAGGGAGTCGCCAT
>Ga0310690_10011774_pt1 | contig 10775 bp, 9 predicted proteins | sample AusTroGonzalo_MG_2_FD_207661 | JGI IMG/M metagenome (GOLD analysis project Ga0310690, IMG submission 207661) | Bovine rumen microbial communities from tropical cattle in Woodstock, Queensland, Australia - Gonzalo_04 (v2) (version 2) | ecosystem: Host-associated > Mammals > Digestive system >...
TCAGTCCGTTTCAATTCCAAAAACACGTCTCTGGGATTGATGCCTATGCGCTTTGCAGCATTCTCTAAGCAGAATACTGCAAATTCGGTCGCTCTCTGTTCTTTACTCATATTATATCTGTATTTGGTGGCAAAGATAGAAATAATATACGAGAAATCCAAATATTTAGCTAAGAAAGTTGCAATTTTTCTATCCCTCTCTCCAAGCGCACAACAATTAACCCCTGATCATTCGTGGTCAGGGGCTAATTATGATATATGCGTGCAATGATTACTGTTTCTCTAAGAATGCCTTGATGCGGTCGGCGACGTTCTGCTTCAGGTTGTTGAAGAAGAAACCGTAGTCGTGGAGGTGATAGCTCTCGGGGCCGAACATGGCAGCGCCGTCGGCGGGGATGGCGTAGAGCTTAGCATCGGCAGTGGTAACGATGACGGAGCCGCGGACGGTATCAACGCGTGCATCGGCAATGCCGGGTGTGACAAGCTTACCCTCTACGGTGAGCGAACCGAGGTTCTCCTTGACCGAGGCGGGGGTGTCGTCGCGGCGCCAGTTGATGGGGTTGATGCTGATGCCGCCAGGGGCGAGCGTCATGTTCTTTTCCTTCAAGTTGGCGGGGCCCTCAGTGTTCCACGAAACGATGACGCCGGTGTCAGTAGCACCCTCGGCAAACTTCAGGCCAGTCTTGGCGAGCCATTCCTTGGTCACGGCAAAGCCGATGGGATAGGCAGCCACCATGCGCTTCAAAGCCTCGGGATGCTTCGTCATGTAGTTTTCGAGCAGGGCAATGAGCACGGAGGCACCTTGCGAGTGTCCGGCGAGGATGAAGGGGCGGCCCTGGTTCAGGTTTGTGAGGTAATAGTCGAGAGCATCGGTGGCATCGAACTTTGAGACGTAGTCGATGATGGCACGATAGTCCGAACCGGGCTTCGGCATGGAAATCTGGCGGTAGAGGGGCATGAAGACGTTGCAGCTCTCGTCGAACACGGCAGTCTGAATCTGACGCACCATCTGCGCGCCGGCAATCATCATCGTGTCGGTCAGCTCGCAGACCTCAGTCTCGGGACGGAAGCCGGTGACGGTGGGATAGATGTAGAATACGTCGACAGCCTTGAGACTGTCAGCGGCATTGCCATCAAGCACGCCGTCTTTAACCATTGCGGCGGGCACGTCGAGCCAGTTCTCTGCCTTGCTATAATCAATCTTTGTCTGGTATTTCTCCAGTCCGACGATGTACTTTGCGGCCTCCGGCACACTGTCCTGTACAGCTTCTGCCGTTGCAGGTTTGTTACTCATCTTGCACGAGGCAAACGTCATTGCTCCCAGCATCATCATTGATGCAACGAGTGTAAATAGATTCTTCTGTTTCATATTTTTCTCAATTTCAATTGTTATGGTCTTAATTATTGCTATTCCGCTGCAAAGTTACGATGTTTTTTTCAGATTTGCAAAGTTTTTGCGTTTTTTCCGCCTTTCCGCATTGTATTTCGGAAATAATGCGTAAATTTGCAGGGCGGTTGTGACGAGTGAAGCAGACGTCAGAGAAGTATGAATTAGTAGGTGTAAACAGCAATGAAGATGAATGTAATCGTATCACAAGAGATAGAGCATGTATGTCCTGAGTTCGTTGGAGCATGTGTGGAGGCGGATGTTGTCAACACACCATATAACAGCGAGTTATGGCAGGAGATTGAGGCATTAGGTAATAGGTATCGTCATGAGCTGACGACCGAATCGCTGAAGGAGATGACGAGCATAGCGGCCACAAGACGGATTTATAAGGCTTGCGGCAAAGACCCCTCGCGCTATCGCCCTGCTTCGGAGGCTCTGATACGAAGGGTGCTGCAAGGTAAGGAGTTGTATCAAAGAGACACGCTTGTTGACCTCGTTAACCTGGCATCCATCGCCTTCGGCTATAGCATCGGCGGTTTTGACGCAGACAAGTTCGTGGGTGATACGCTGACATTGGGCATTGGCCGCGAGGATGAGCCGTACGAGGGCATTGGTCGTGGCATGATAAACATCCACGGTCTGCCTGTCTACCGCGATGCAGAAGGGGGTGTCGGCACACCAACCAGTGATCATGAACGCACAAAGATGACTATCGGCACACGGCATCTGGTAGTGCTCATCAACGGGTATGACGGTAACGAGCAAAGGGTACGAGATAACGCAGAATACATCCAGTCGTTGCTTCGAAAATATTGTCAGAGCGACGGCGGAGCTTACCATATTTACAGAGTTGGCCACATCGGCTGAAACCATTAAGAGGACTGACAGACGATGTGTGCTGCCAGTCCTCTTGATTTTTATCACTTTTGGCGTATGTTACTCTGCTTCGGGCGTAATGAGCTTGTAACCCTTGCCGTGGATGTTGATGATCTCAATCTGCGGGTCGCCCTTCAGGTGCTTGCGCAGCTTGGTGATGTAGACATCCATTGAGCGGGCATTGAAGTAGTTGTCGTCAATCCAGATGGTCTTCAGGGCGAAGTCGCGCTGGAGAATCTCGTTGGAATGGCTGCAAAGCAAAGCCAGCAGCTCGTTCTCCTTCGTGGTGAGCTTGGTCTGCTTATCACCGATAGCGAGAAGCTGCTTCTGGGTGTCGAAGGTGAAACGGCCAATGTGATAGACTGAGCTCTCGCGGTTTTTCTTGCCACGGACACGGCGCAGAATAGCCTCTACACGGAATACGAGTTCCTCCATGGAGAATGGCTTGGTGATATAGTCGTCGGCACCAATCTTGAATCCTTCGAGGATGTCCTCCTTCAGCGTCTTGGCGGTGAGGAAGATGATGGGAATTTCGGGATTGGCCTGACGGATTTCCTGAGCCAGCGTGAAGCCGTCCTTTTTGGGCATCATCACGTCGAGCACACAGATGTCGAACTTGGTTTTGAGGAATGCCTTGTAACCAGCTTCGCCGTCGGGACAGAGCTCGGCCACATAGCCTTTAGCTGCCAAATACTCGCGTAACAGCATTCCGAGGTTCTCGTCGTCTTCGCAAAGAAGAATTTTCAGTTTGTCGTCCATAATTCTAAATTTTTGTGGGTTATTAATGAATTTTGTTTATTATTTGTCAAACGTTTCGTTGTCTTCGTCCAATACGGGCAGGGTGATGGTAAACTTAGTACCCTTGCCCAGCTCACTCTCGACCTTGATGTTGCCTTGGTGGAGGTCAACGACCTTCTTGACATAAGCCAAGCCCAAGCCGAAGCCCTTGACGTCGTGCTTGTTGCCTGTGTGGACGCGATAGAACTTGTCAAATATTTTCTTGACATTCTCTTTCTTGATGCCCTGTCCTGTGTCGCGAATGGAGAGGCAAAGATGCTTGTGTTCGTCGTTCCACGTGCGCAGATAGATATCGATGGGCTCGTCGGGCTTACGATACTTCACGGCATTATCCATCAAGTTGGTAATGGCATTCTGGAAGTGTACCTCGTCGACGTAGATGGCTGAGTCGACAGCTTCAATCTCGGTGTATATCTTGCCGCCAGTATGTTCGACACGCAGGGAGAACGTCTGTGCGGTCTGCTCGACCATCTCGTTGAGATCCAGCTCCTTGCGCTTGAATACCACGCTCTTCTTGTCGAACATCGACATTTGGAGCACTTTTTCAACGAGGAAGCGCAGACGTTTCGACTCATCACCAATGACGCTCCCCAGGTGCTTAGTCAACTGTTCGGTCTTAGGCACACTGTCGTCGTTCATCATCTGTGCAGCCAGCGAGATGGAGGCAATCGGGGTCTTCAACTCGTGGGTCATATTGTTGATGAAGTCGTTCTTGATTTCCGAATAGCGTTTCTGCCGGAAGATGACCACGATAGTAAAGAGGAACGTGATGAGCAGCACGATGGTGAAAATGATGCTGGGAATCATGAAACGCACACTGGAGAAAATGTAGTTGCTCATTTCAGGGAAGTGAATCTTCACAATACCCATCTTCGACTGTGGGTCGTTGCGGAAGAGGTATTGCGTATAAGCATACTTCTCGCCTTTTTCCAAATAGTCAGGGCAACGATATACTTCACGGCCATCGGTGGTCGAAACGGTGAAGTGGTAGGGAATGTTGATACCATTGTTAGCCAGTTCCTCACGAATATCGTTGTCAAGCATACGGAAATTGATACGCTCCTTTAGCGGCTTGTCGCTGGCAGTATACAATATATTATATACTACCTCATCGAGCAAGGCCTTCTGGTAAACATAGCGGTTGCGGACAATCTCCTGCATGGACTTAGCGGCATCGACCAGTGAATTCTTGTCCTTACGCAGAATCATAGCCTTGGGAATGCTGGAGGGCTTCATCTCGAAAGTCTTCAGCTGGAAGGAGGAATAGACGGTGCCATCGTCAGCTGCCACGGCAAACTGATGGGAATGCTTGATAGAGCCCAGCCCGTCGCTGAACACGGAGTCCTGCTGATAGGCACGACGCTCGGTTTCCTTGACATCCTTTTCCAGATAGCGTGCGGTCTCGTTGACCTCCAAATGATGGGATGCCTGATAGAGACTGCGGTTGACACTCTCGTCGAACTGCTCTTTCTTCATCTTTACCATCTCTTCTACATAAGAGAACTGAAGATAGAGCAGTGCCAGGAACGAGAATCCCATGATGACGGCAATGGCCCAAATAGTAGACTTCTTCATATATTAAAAAGAAAACTTCTTCATATCGGGTGCAAAGTTAAGACTTTTCTCGACACGAAGAAGCTGTTTAGTTAATTATTTCCGTTAATTTTAACGAGTTTAACGAAAAATGTATAGTTTAGTTCCGTATATTTAATTTAGAAATGTATGTTTACGTCCATTCCGACCTGAATAGGATTAGCTTGCTGTGCAAAATAGCGTGTACCTCCAGCAGCACTGCTCTGAACGGCAAAAGTGTTGTATTCGGTATCGGTCAGGTTGCGTCCCCAGACATTCACAATGACAGGGCCGAAATCGTAAGAAACATGAGCACCGAGGAGTGCATACAGTTTCTGACTGTAGGTGTTGGCTTCGTCCCACCACGTCTTGCCCTGACCGCTGACGTTGGCACCGATGGTGAACTTGTCAATATGATAGTCGGCAATGACGCTGAACGTATGCTTCGGCACGAAGGGAACATCGTTGTCTTTATAGGTATCGTATTCGTCGAACTTCGCATTGGTAAAGCTGTAGGTGACGGCCCAATCGAGCGAATTATCCAGCAGACGGCCACGAAGCGTAGTCTCCAAACCGCAAGTATGGCTCTTACCGGCATTCACCATGATACGACCATAGTTGCTGTTTGGTTCCATGATAGACAGCTGCTGATTCCGAATCTGCATATAATAGAGTGCAAGGTCGAAATGGAGCAGATTGTCGAAAAGGTTCAGGTGTGTACCCACCTCGTAGTTCCACGACTCCTCGGGTTTATAGGCAATGGTTTCCTCGATGGCAGCATAATCCTCGGCAGTATGATCCAGTGTCTTCGTTTCGTCTTTCAGCGAAATGCTATTCTTGCCGTTTACCTTGAGATCGGTCTGAAGGATTTCGGAGAACATCTGGATATTGTAACCGCCTGAGCGATAGCCCTTTGACACGAGGGCATAGACGTTGCCGAGGCCTCCGCCAAGACTGTACGTCAATGCCACTTTGGGCAAGAACTGGAAGTAATTCTTATCGTACGAATGGGAAAGCTGCGACAGTAAACCGTTTGTATGTTCAAAGGTGAAGAACAACAACTTGGTCGCATAGTGCAACTTCATCAGTGCCTGAGTGTCGTAGTCTATCTCCACCCTGTCATAATTCAGCCGGAAGCCCACGGTGGCTTTCAAGCGGTCGGTCAGCTGAATGTTCGACTCGTGGAAGAAGCCCAGATTCAGCTGCGGCGTATGGAATTGCTCGGCAACATCCAACGTCGGAATTTCCCAAACGGTAAACATCGACTGCACCAGCTTTGGCATATTTCCCAAAATATTTTGAGCCAGCTGGCTGCGCATGGCCTCGCCGAAATAGACTGGGGCGTCGGTGCGCAACCACTGATAGGAACCAAATAGACCCGTGGTGTGCTGCCAGCGGCTTTTATCGTGAGAGCGGAGCACGAATTCCTGCGTGAGGGCATTCATCTTCTGACGCTGTTCGAGGCGCAGGAAATCGGGAGTCATATAGTCCTGATCCATCTGCATGTGATCCTGCAAGAACTGATAGCTCGTAGTAGAGGTAAAGAGCAGATTGTCTATGTCGTAACTGATGTTCAGTCCCGTGTTCAGCATATTACGTTTGTAGCCGTTCATGATGGTTGTAGCGGGGTCTTGTACGTCAAAGTCGGGATTCGGTACGTCGAATGGTCGGAACTCACCATAGCCGAAACCGTTCTGATTCACATACTGGTAATCGGCAGTCCAGTCGAATTTCAATTTCTGATTAGGATGGAAAATGAGATGCACCTTGCCGCCTGCCTCGAGACTCTTGTCGTTACGCTCGTCAAAATTCTGATTCTCGATAAAGCCTTTCAGGCCGCTATAGAAACCTGCGACGGAAAATGCCAACTTCTCAGAGGGACGATGGTAGTGAGCCACTTCAACATTACGATACAGACCTGTACCGATACTCAAATTGATGTCCGTTCCCTGATAGTTCATCGGATTCTTCGAATAGATACGCACCAATCCGCCCTCCGTGTTCTGTCCGTAAAGTGTTCCTTGGGGGCCGCGAAGAATATCCACGCGGTCAAGCATATAGAAATGGTTGTTGAAAGCGGCCTTCGACATGAGCGGGATATTGTCGTAATAAACGCCGACGGCAGGATTGTTGATGCGTGAGCCTATACCGCGCATATACATAGAAGAGGTAAGACGCGAGCCATAGGCAGGCATAGAAAACGAGGGAATATATTGCGACAACTGGTCGAGAGAACGTATATTCAACTGGTTCATCAGCTCATTGCTAACGACGTTGCTGCTTAACGGCTGCAAGCGTAGACGCGTCTGCTCCTTCGGCTGAGCCACTACAACAACTTCATCCAAATCAACAACGCGAGAGGTGTCGGATACCACTTCCGACAGATTACCTGCAATACCATTCATACAGAAAAGTATTGCTGAAAAAGAGAGGTATATTCTTTTCATTTCAATCATAATTACATTTTTCGGCTGCAAAGTTACGACATTATTCACAGATTTGCAATCCATATTTATGTGGATTTTACATTTCAGTAGCGATGAGGAGGTAATTTCTTAAGACAAATCATTTTTTCAATCGTTTACGCAAGTTTTTTTAAGGATTTTAGGGTAAAAATGCAAATTGTGTGGGTACACAGAAAATATTTTAGCAATTAAATGATAAAATGTTTGCAAGTTAACAAAAAAAGTCGTAAATTTGCACCGTTATCCTGAAAACAATCTTTTTACCTTAAAAAGGACTAATACCTATTGAAGATATAGAGCGGTTGCCTGTGAGGGTCACCGCTTTATTATTTAATAAGGTATTATATATATAATAAGGTATTGATATAAGTTAATAAATCATAATTTAATGGGGGATAACCATGACAAACCTCCGCTGTTTCATAATTTTTTAGTAATTTTGCGCCCGATTTAGTCCGTGGTGGCTCAATAAAGTGGTTGCACGAAGCGACACGCCATGCGGAAAAACCCGTTAAACAATTAATAAACAACAATGTACGCAATTGTAGAAATCAACGGTCAGCAGTTCAAGGCAGAGCAGGGTAAGAAGCTCTTTATCAACCACATGAAGGATGTGGAAGCCGGTAAAACTGTTGAATTCGACAAGGTACTGCTTGTCGACAATGAAGGTTCAGTACAGGTAGGTGCACCCACCGTAAGCGGTGCAAAGGTAGTATGCGAAGTGGTTAATCCGCTCGTAAAGGGTGAGAAGGTCATCGTGTTCAAGATGAAGCGTCGTAAGGACTCTCGCAAGCGCAACGGTCACCGTCAGCAGTACACCCAGGTAGAAGTTAAATCAGTAATCGCTTAAAACGTAGGAGGAACAAGAAATGGCACATAAAAAAGGTGTAGGTAGTTCTAAGAACGGACGCGAGTCAGCAGCTCAGCGACTTGGCGTTAAGATTTTCGGCGGTCAGAAGGTTGTTGCTGGTAACATCATCGTTCGCCAGCGTGGTTCTAAACACAACGCAGGCAACAACGTAGCTATGGGTAAGGACGATACTCTGTATGCACTCGTTGACGGAACGGTTCAGTTCCACAAGGGCAAGCGCGACAAGAGTGTTGTATCAGTAATTCCTGAAGCATAAGGCCGAAGAGAACAAACAACAATAATTTATTCCAAACAAACAATAAAGGGAACCTTCGGGTTCCCTTTACTTTTTCGTTAGCCCCCCACCCTTTTTTTCAATCAAAACGGGGTAAAAAGAAGATTGGTTGTCTCACGACAACCAATCCACGAATTAACCTTAATAATCTAATACCATGAAAAACACACATGCAAATGTACGCATAATTCTGTTTCCATGCAAGAATTATCGTATAAAAGTTTCAATATTTAATCTCCTTTAACATATTTACCCATCCATTTAAGAATTGTTGACGGTTTCGTAATTTCTTTTTGCTCTTCATTCGCTGGTGCGTTTAGTCGACACTCGTACTGAAGAGTCAATGTCGGTTCGTTATCACCGATCGTTGCAACGACCATTTCGTCGGGTAAAACAAGATAGTCGGCCACGGGCAAAGGCTTCCACGTAAGTGAAAAGAAACGGATAGTACTCTCGCGAACATCTGTTCCGTAAGTACTGACAACACAAACAATCTGTTGAGCACTGTCAACGGGAGTCTCGACATCCAAGAGACGCATTGCCAACTCCGACGACTCGTTCAAACGAAGAGAGACATAGTTGTCCGTCAATTTATTCATCTGGCTCTTGCCACCTAAATCATTAGTAACGATAGCCTCCATATTGGTATCGACAAAATCGATCATGTCCAAACGGTTGTTTTCCGATAAATATGGAATCAACGAGTCGGGCATCGTTTTGAGCATGTCACGCATTGTTGTCTGGGCATAAGCATCCAGACACAAAAAAGCAAGAAGAAAAAATATTATCTTTCGTATCATAATAGTTACGTTTTACTAAGTTGCATCATCATTACTGCCGATAGTCCTGCCGTTTCGGTCCGCAACCGGCTCTCGCCCAAATGAACAGACTGATAGCCATTAGCAACGGCAAGACGAACCTCGTCTATCGAGAAATCTCCTTCAGGACCAATCAATACCGTGGCGTCGTCCGCCGGAGCCGAGTTACGCAACTCGTCGAAAAGATAGGTACGGGGAACTTCCTCATAACAATGGGCAATATACTTACGTCCTTCACGAGGCTGACTGATAAATTCCTTGAAACTGACAATATCGTTCACCTGCGTCTTCCACGCCTTATGACTCTGCTTCATCGCAGCAACAACGATCTTTTCCAAACGAAGGAGTTTAACCACGCGACGCTCGGAGAACTGACAATTCATGAATGATATTTCGTCAATGCCAATTTCAACAGCCTTTTCCAGCATCCATTCCATACGGTCCATTAGCTTTGTCGGTGCAATAGCCAAATGGATATTACCATTCCACTGACGCTGCTGAGGAAATGTTTCCTTGATTTCATACAGGCAACGCTTGGTATGAGCCAAGGTTACCTCGGCGCGATAATAATTACCGCAGCCATCCATCAGCATCATTTCATCACCAGACTGTAGCCGAAGCACGCGCAAGGCGTGCATGGCTTCGTCAACAGGCAGTTCGTTGCTCGTAGTTGCTTCCGGTGCGTAAAAAAATCTAACTTCTTTCATATTGACGATTGAGATGAGGGAACTATCTTTTGATCTATGTAATGGATTTCTGCTCTGGCTTGAACACCAATGCGAAGGTAATACCAATCACAATGGCAAAGGTGGCGAAGATAAACCAACACGTCTGCCAGTCACCAACAAGAAAACTCTGCTTCTCACCATTAACGACAAAATTCTGCCACGTGCAGAAACTGTTGACGACATCACCAGCCGCCAATGTTCCGATGGTTGCGCCAAGGCCGTTAGTCATCATCATAAACAGTCCCTGAGCAGATGCCTTAATCTTAGAATCGCATTCTTGGTCGACAAAGATACCGCCAGAGACATTGAAGAAGTCGAAGGCGACACCATAGACGATACATGACAGGATGAAGAAAATGACTCCAGGCATGGCGGGATTTCCAATGCCAAACAAACCAAAGCGGAATACCCATGCGAAGAGCGACATCAACATCACAATCTTAATGCCGAAACGCTTCAAGAAGAACGGAATCAACAGAATACAGCAAGCCTCGCTGATCTGGGAAATCGAGGTAAGCAATGTGGCATTGTTGGCAGCAAAAGAGTCGGCATACTCAGGAATTCCCTTGAAACTCGTCAAGAAGGGACCTGCGAAGCCATTGGTCACTTGCAGACACATGCCGAGCAATGCTGAGAAGATAAAGAACAATGCCATCTGACGGCGCTTGAGGAGTTTGAAGGCGTTCAATCCGAGACTCTCGACGAGTGACACCCTACCCTCTTTTTTCGTCAGCTTGCACTGAGGCAACGTAAAGCAATACACAAAGAGCACAAAGCTCAGAATACCTGATACAAAGAACTGCATATAGGTATATTGGAACTTATGGGCATTTTCTGCCAAAGTGAACCCAAATCCACTGTTATCGACGAAAGCACAGTTGACAAACCACATGGTAGCAATGAATCCAACGGTTCCCAGCACACGGATGGGCGGGAAGTTACGAACGGTGTCCAGTCTTTCATTCTTCAGAACGGTGAACGCCA
>Ga0310690_10011775_pt1 | contig 10775 bp, 11 predicted proteins | sample AusTroGonzalo_MG_2_FD_207661 | JGI IMG/M metagenome (GOLD analysis project Ga0310690, IMG submission 207661) | Bovine rumen microbial communities from tropical cattle in Woodstock, Queensland, Australia - Gonzalo_04 (v2) (version 2) | ecosystem: Host-associated > Mammals > Digestive system >...
GGGTTACAAAGTTGTTACAATCCGGCTACAAACTCCAGAAAAAAGTTGTTACCTTGAAAATCAGACAATTGACACCGAAAAAAAGCCGGTTACAAAGTTACAGCGATTTGGCCGTCAGAATCGCGGAGCCGGAGGAAAACGCAGAGCGCACCGGAAATCGTATTAACAATTCGGGACAAAACGTCACCCTTCGGGCGGCGTTTTTTTTTGTCGAAAAAATATACTTAAAGCGATACTTTAAGTGACTGTTGTATATTATTGGAAATGTTATCTTTGCAGCCTTAAAAACAACGTTCCATGAGGCTCAGCTACAACGTCGACATGAAAGTGGATCCGCTCGTGGTGAAGTGGATGGACGCGCGGTTCGAGAAACGGCGCGGCATCTACCGCATGGGCGCTTCGCCGTGGTACGGCCTTGTGAGCATGGCGCTGTGCCAGAGCGCGAGGTCCGAACGCATGAGGGTGCCGCCCGACAAATACAACTCGTTCGTGCCCGTGAAGGTGAGCATCACCGAATACGACTTCTATCACTACGGCTGGGAGGTCAGCCCCACACAGGAGATACGGCTTAGCCGCATGATCCGCAGCCTGGTGGAGGACGAACTGCTGCGCAACGCCGCCATCATACGCGCCAGGTACAACCTGCCCCTGTCGCAGGCCATCGGCAGCATGATGGTGTTCTACAACCTGAGCGAGGAGGACGTACGCTTCGAGACCATGCGCAAGACCTACCGCCGCCACTACGCGGGACTGGAAACCGAGTACGCCGCGCTGGACAGCGCCGCCGTCACCGACTTCGGGGCGTACCCGCAGAAGATGGAGTACGCCGCGCGGAAGCTGCGCATGAGGCTGAGCGAGACACCCGCCAACCAGATGGACCTCTTCAGGGACGACGAAACATACGGATACCAACCAACACCGACGATATGGAAGACATAAAACCCGAAAACGGATGCGGCATGCCCGGAATCAAGGAGCTGCGCATCGTGAATGTGAACGAGGTGGCCGGAGTGCAGGTCACCGCCGCCGGAACCGTAGGCGTGACCCTGAAAGAGGGGTGCGTGTGGGGCACGATCAAAGGCACGAGGATGTCCGCCGTGAGCACGGCGGGGAAGTCGCACGCCAACAAGATCACCGCCCACCTTCCAGGCTGGCCGGAATACGCCGACGATCTTTCCAAAGGCCGCTATCTGGCGGCATGGCTCGACGGCCGCGGCCGCCAGCGCATGTGCGGCTTCGGAGAGCCGCTGCGGCTCACCATCGAGCGCACGGAGCCCGATGCGCCGTCCGGGGCGTTCGGCGCCGACATCACCCTTGAGAACGAGAGCGAATTCGGGTTCCTCAATCTTGCCCAATGATTGAACCATTGATTTAATTAAACACTATACTTTATTGATTTTCAGCGTTTCCCGCAGAGTTCCCAACCTGCGTGAAACGCTGTTGTTATTTTTGCAGCCTGAAAATGTTTCACCAAAACCAGACTGCAATGGACAAACAATTTCTTAATATCACCAAACCCGCTGCCAACAAGGCCCGTATCGAGATTGACGGCACCATCGGCGGCTGGGACTGGGACACCTGGATGCGTAAGAACACAGGCACCGACATTCGCAAGCAGCTCAAGGAGATTACCGCGCTGAATGTGGATGAAATAGAGGTGCTCATCACCTCCTTGGGTGGATACGTGGATGACGCGCTGCAGATCCACGACGCGCTGAAGGCCCATCCCGCCAAAGTGACCACCATCGTGCAGGGATTCTGCGCCAGCGCTGCCACCATCATCGCCTGCGCCGGCGATGTGCGCATCATTTCCCCCAATGCGCTGTATCTCATCCACAAGTGCCTGAGCTGGGTTGACGGCAACGAGAATGATCTGGAGGCCGAACTTGAGGCGCAACGCACCACCAACGAGGTGATTCTGAACATTTACAAAGGCGTGCTGAAGAAAGAGGAGAAAGATCTGCTCGAACTGTTCAACGCCAACGACGGAGACGGCAAGTGGATCACCGCCGAGGAAGCCCTTGCTTTCGGTTTCGCCACCGAAATCCAGGAATTCGAAGGCGACAACAAGCCCGTCACCAACATGGCCCGGTTCCTCAACCAAGCCCGCAACCTTATGCCGCTGATGCAGCATAACCCCACAGTTGAACCCAACAATCCCAACAATCACCAAAATCAAACCACTATGAAAAAACTCATCAATTTGACTCTGCTCTGTGCTCTGCTTTCCCTGAGTGCGGAGGCGGAGTTTGACGAAAAGCAGGGTTTTCCGCTCACGGAGGACAAACTGCAGAAGCTGGAAGACACCCTCAAGGAGTTCGAAAACTTGAAGGCATCTTCCGCTAAGAACCAAGAGGACCTGAAAGGCGCACAGGACGCTCTGAGCACCGCCCAGAACACCATCGCCGAAAAGGACAAACTCATTGCCACCCTCACCGCCGAGCGCGACGACTACAAAGCGAAGTATGAGGCAAAGCCTGCCGACACACCGAAAACCAACGGCGCAGATGCCAACGATGTCGAGAACGACGACCTCAAGGCCATGTATGCCGAGCTTGAAAAAATGTACTAATCCATCATCAATTCAAAAAACCGCAACTATGAGTAAAGCTATCAACGTGCGCCGCCTCATCCAAGAGTTCGGTGCGTATTACATCAACGAGGGTCAGAACATGCAGCGTCTGCGTGCCGCTATCATCGCAAAGCCCGTCACCCTCGAAAAGCACGCGAAGAGCATCCGCACCATGGATACGATGTATCGCATGGCCAACCCGCAGTTCGAGTCGTTGATCCAGCCTTTCAAGGCTACGTTCAACCCCATCGGCGGTGTGGACTTCCACCCCAACGAGATCTACCTTCCCAAAATCAAGGTTGACCTCTCCCTCACCCCTGACGAAATCGAAGACAGCTGGCTCGGCTTCATGAACGATCTCGATCCCGCTGACCGCCAAAACTGGAAGGTGGTCCAGTACATCTTCGAGGAGTACATCAAAAAGCAGATCGGCAAAGACCGCGAGAAGCTGATGGTGTACAAGGGCAAGTACAACCCCAACGGCACCACGCCCAGCGACTGTATGGACGGTATCCTGGAACTCCTCAAGAAGGGTGCCCAGAGCGAATACCCCATCAACATCATCGCCGGTTTGGGCGAACTGGACAAAGACACTGTCTTCGACCAGGTGGAAGCCTTCGATGCCGCTCTTCCCGAGGAACTCATCAACGAGAAGATCACCATCTTCATGGCTCCGGATATGTTCCGCGCTTATCTCACCAACGCCCGTGCGAAGGGATTCTACAATATCAAGTCCGACAAAGAGATCTCCGACGCGGTCGATTTCACCAACGGCAACCACACTATCGCCCCGCTGCCTTCCATGGCCAAGACGAAACACTTGTGGGCAACCGTGGACGAAAACCTGCTCTGGATCGCCAACCGCAACATCGACAACTTCAAGGCCGACATGCAGGCACATCACTACGATGTGGACATCATGCTCAACTGGCGCGAGGCTGTCGGCTTCGGCTGCAACCAGATGGTTTGGGCTACCGAGGAGACTGTAGGCGGCTCTGCTTCCGACACGGCCAGCCCTGCCAACGGCATCGTGGTGCGTACTCTCAACATCGTGACCACCGGCGTCGAAGCCGGAGACACCACCGTTGACGTGGCCGCCAAGATCGTCGGCGACCTGCCCGAAGGCGCAACCGTGCGCGTGGCCTACGGAACCACCTCCTCTCTCGGTTCCACCGCCAACATGACCGAGGACGAAGACGGCAACTACACCGCCCAGCTCACCAGCCTGACCCGCAACACCAAGTACTACGTGCAGGTGCAAGTGGTCAGCGGCGACGATGTGTATGCCGGTGTAACGGCTGATGTGAAGACCCTCACCACCGCTCCGAGCCTCACCGCTCTGACGATGAGCGACGTGGCCTCCACCACCGCCAAGGCCAACCTGGCCTACAGCGATCCGAGCGAACTGGTGACCGCCGGCGGTGTGGAAATCACCACCAGCCTCGAAACCACCCCCACCAAGGTTGACGGCACCCCGTCTGCCGGTTCTATGGTGGTCAGCCTCACCTCGCTCACTGCCGAATCCTCCTACTATGTTCGCGCCTTCATCACCGTGGATGGCGAGAAACAGTACACTCCGTGGACCAGCTTCACCACGACGGCTGCCTAACTTGTGCGTTGAATGCAGAGACGTGCCACAGCGCGTCTCTGCATTGCCACTAATTGTCTAACCACAAAATCCGAAAGAATATGAACTGTAATCTTGTATTGGAAGATCTCGAATCCGGCATCGACTGCACGAATGTCATGTCCGGTATCAAGAAGATATTGGTAGCCCGCCGCGACGACGTGGCCACCTGGCCTTCCCTGATTGCCAACCCCACCGATATGGCCGAAAACGTCACCATGACGGGTTCTTTGGCTATGGTCGCCGGCAAACGCTTTTTCTCCCTCTACTCCAAAAAGGACAGCGGCGAGTTGAAGTATGACGGTCAAGGCGAGGAGGGCAGCCGCAGCCAGCGTGCCACCCTCACGGTGTACAACCCGGGTATGAAGAAGAGCCTGCTCGGCTTCATCCGTGCCACCCAGAACTCCCAGCTGGTGATGCTCGTGCTCACCGAGAGCGGCGAGTGGCATCTGCTCGGCGACCGCTACTCCGGCGCTATCCTCTCCGAAAGTGCCGCTACCTCCGGTAAGGCCCACACCGACCCCAACGGTGCCGACCTCACCTTCATCTTCGACACCCCGTGTGCCCAGATCATCGCGCTCTCCGACGCGCAAATCGAAGCCCTCTGCACCGTCAATGGCAGTGTCTCCATGGCCGCCATCAGCGATGTGAACGAGAGCAGCATCACCTCCTCTGGCGCAACTCTCGGCGCAACCTTCACCAACAACGACGAAACCATCACCAAGGTCGGTTTCCGTTACAAGAAGGAAGGCACCAACGCCTGGGAGACGGTTTCCACCTCCAGCTTCACCTCTGGTACGGCGTTCACCAAGGCCATCACCGGCCTCACCACTGGCAGCGACTACCTCTACTACGCCTTCATGGTCGTGGACGGTCAGGAACGCTACAGCGACACCTTCGCCTTCACCACTTTGTAAACCTGTCTGTTTTTTCACACTCCCTCCCTCATGGGATTCTACGTTTTTGTTTAATTTGTGATTTTTTCCGAAGGGCGGGCAACAGCCCGCCCTTTCTAAAACAAAAAAAGCATGGCAAACATTATCAGCGTGAATTTTCCGCAGACGCAATACATCAAAGAGAAGACGGCCAAAACGCAGATCGTATTGCACCACACCGCTTCCGGTCCTGGAGCGGAGGGTGATATCGCCTGGTGGAGGAAAACCCCAGAACGGGTGGCCACACACTTCATCATCGAGCGCGACGGCGATATCTACCAGCTGTTCGACCTTGACTACTGGGCCTATCACCTCGGTCTCTCAAATGCCAATTTCCAGAAGGTGGGTGTGCCCTACCGTCCGCTCGACCGCAACACCATCGGCATCGAGCTCGACAACTGGGGCTATCTCGAAAAGAGCGCCGGCGGCGTGTATTACCCTTGGGGCAAGGTCAACAAAACCCCGCCCGTGCGCAACGTGAAGGAGTATTGCAGCGGAAACCCGTGGCGAGGCCACACCCTGTATGAGCGCTACACCCCCGAGCAGATCAACAGCCTGCGCGACCTGCTTCGCGAGCTTTGCACCAAGTTTGCCATCCCGAAGAAATACAACATCGACATGTGGGGCGTGAGCACCAACGCGCTGAAAGGCACGCCAGGTATCTGGACCCATGCCAGCTACCGCCCCGACAAATCCGACTGCCACCCGCAGGAGGAACTGTGCAATATGTTGAAATTGCTTTAACCCCGAAAACCATCTCCATCATGTATAAAGACGAAATAGCCAACTGGTTTCTTCAGGGTGCCGATCCGGAGGAGGGTCGGCGCTTGCTGGAGGCCAACGCCAGCAACCCGCGTCAGGCACGCCTGGTGCGCGGCATGAGTGCGGGCATGGTGGCCTATGAGCTGAAGCTGCTGCTCGGCATTCCCAAGGCGGAGATCTTCGCCAAAAAGAAATCCGATGTGCAGCTGGTACAGGAATTCTATTTGAAAACCAAACCGGCACCCGCATCTGTAGAGACGCGCCATGGCACGTCTCTACAACCCAGCGCACCCATGGAGACGCGCTATGGCACGACTCCACAACCCGCTGCTGCTCCAAAACCAAAACCTGTGGCCGTCAACACCCTCATCCTGCAGGCCAAGGAGACCATTGCCGACCTGTCGAAGAAAATCAGCCGCATCCACAACCACGACCTTTACGATATGGGCGAGGCCAACACCCCAAAGGTGAAAGAGCTGCGGGCGAAGTTGGTGGAATACGTCCGGGCGATGAATGCCATGAAAGACAGTATCCACAATCTAAAGGAGGAATATTTCGAGACGGGCGAAGTGTCCGACGATCTGCGTCCGCTACTTCGCGAAGCCGAGGAGCTCCTCAACCCGAAGCCCGCACCCAAAAGCGGCAAAAAGGAAGACCTCTCCAAGGTGGACGGTGCGGAACTCTTTCGCCGCAAAGAGAACCTGCGCCGCAACATCGCCAAATACTGCAATCTGCTCAAATACCAGACCAAAACCAAGCAGGCCAAGGAAGACCCCATGCCTGAAGGTCCGGATCGTGTGAAAACCGAGCGCAAACTGGAAGAGCTCCGCAACGAACTGACGGCCATCCAAAACGAGATGGCACGCCGCAAAAAAGAACCCTCAAAAACCAATAAAAAATGAAATTCTTGATTATCACCCTGCTGGCAATCACCGCCGACGGATTCAGTTCCGTATCCTCCACGCTGGTACTCATCGCCACCACCATCGCCGGATTCGTGGCATGGATCCGGGAGCGCAAAAAACGCAAACACGACGACATGCGCGGTCGTGTGGACATTATGAATCTGCTCAACAAGCAGAACGAAGACCTGAACCAACAACTCTACGAGGTGCGCAAAGAAGTCTCCGATCTGAAGATTGCCCAACGTGAATCTGACAGCAAGATCGGGAAACTGGAAACCGAGAACCATCAGCTGAAGAGCCGCCAAAACGAACTCATTGCCGAAAACAAGCGCCTCACCTCCGAGGTGGCTCAACTGAGGGATGAAAACATCAGCCTGAAGAGCGAACTCGACAACCTGCGCGTCGCCAACAAGCGCAAAGTGCCAGTGCCGAAGAAGAAGGAGGTGGAATAGCCCATGGTGGAGCTCACAGAGGAAACGCGGAAAGAGGTGGAGGAATTCGGCAAATTCGGATTCCCCATGTCCAAGGTGGCCGAATGGCTGCGATGCGACCGTCGCGAGCTGATGGAGCAGTTCCGTAGACGCGACGGCGAAGTGTATGACGCTTACCATCGCGGACGGCTGGAGGGGTTGCTGTCGCTTCGCCGCACCATCATGAAACAGGCAGAGGGCTACGACCGCGAGTCGATGGGTACCATGCTGGCATTCTTTGCACAAAGCGAAAACGAAAACATGGAAATTTGGGAGGAATGAAATCACTTTCGAAAATCAACGAGGAAAACTACCAGGCCATTGTGCTCTACTGCTCGGGTACCGACAATGTGGAACTGAGCGACACGCAGAAGCGGATACTTGACCGTTGGCGTGAAGCCCACCACATTCTGCGCAAGCACCCTCGAAAGAGCGTTGCCGCCAAAATGCTGCAGAGCCTATATCCTGAACTTTCAACACAGCAGGCATGGCTCGACGTGGAGAGCGCGATGCGTCTTTGGAACCTTACCGAAAAGCAGGACCGCGAGTTTCTGGACATCTGGTATGTGAACGCCCTGCTGAAGGAGATCGAAAACCCCGCATCGCCACCGGCTGTGCGGGCAAAGAATCTGCAGACCCTCGGGGCATGGCTCAAGAATCTGCCTCCGGTGAGCATCGATCCGCGCTTGGCGGAAAAGAACCAGGTTAATATCGTATTCAACGTGGACAGCAAATCGGTGAACTTCACCGAGGCGGAACTTTTGCGCTTGAAACTCAAAGACCGCGAACGGCTGCTCTCCTCCATACCATCCAACTTGGACGAAGCCCAGGCGGCGGAGATCTTGGAGTCTTGACCCTCACCGCTCCCTACCCGCTCCCTGACAACACGCTGACAACGACCTGACAGACGGTGCGGGCGGAAACCACGCAGCAATCATCATTCAACCACATATTATTCACTCTAAAACCCAAACATTATGGCAAAAAGTAATTGGGGGATAACCTCCGGATTTATCGGCCGACTGGGCAATGTTGTCGGCTATAATTGGAAAGGCGTGAACGTGCTTCGCGCTTACAACCAATCGAAATCAGCGGCCAAATCGGAAGCACAGCAGATGTCTCGGGCTCGTTTCGCCTTGGTGGGCAAAGCGGGCAGCGCGATGTATGATGCCGTGTATGAAGGTTTCCGCAAAGTGGCCAACAACGACAAGAGCACCCAGATGGGCGAGTTTGTTCGGGCCAACATCGAGCACGTGATCGGCAACACCCCGGAAGTGGTGGAGCTGGATTTCGCGAGTCTGCAGATCTCTTCCGGCAACCTGAAACCTGCCGTGTTCGGAGTGCCTACTCTGAACGGCCTAACCGTTACGGTGCCCATGACCGTGCCAACGAGAATCACACGCCGCATGTCGCTCAGAGACCGTGTGTATCTGTGCGCCTTCTGCCCCGAACTGGAAGACTCCGAATGTCTTTGCGTGGGTGCCCGGAGCTTGGACAGCGTGACGATGGAACTGCCTGAGGAGTTCCAGGGAAAGACCGTGCTGCTATACGGTTTCACTGTAGGCGCTGCCTCCCATAACGACGGCGTGGCCTCCCGTACTGTGTTCCTCGGTGCCATCACCGAAAGCGAGAACACGAACATCAATACCGGCGGCAACACCGGAGGAAACACTGGCGGCAACACTGGCGGGAACACCGGAGGAAACACTGGCGGTAACACCGGTGGCAATACCGGTGGAAACACTGGTGGAGACAACGGCGGCGGTGGCGGCAATGACGACGATTTCCAAGGTGATATCAACTAATGCAGTTAGACATCCCCGTCAACAGGATCCAAATGATGTGCAAGGTTCTTTCCCCGAAGAGCCTTGTATTGGTGTGCGGTCGTGCCACCGGCAAAAGCTGGATATTGGGACAGCGCACCGACGAAGCCATCCGGCGCATGCCGCGCTGCGTCATCGGGATGCCGGTGAAGACCTTCGGCATGGGCTACACCGGCACCTTCCAGACCATGTTGTCGGCCTTGGAGAAGTTCGGCTACATACGCGACGGCAACTACGTGGTGAACCGCCGTGCGCCGGACGGCTGGTTGGATCCATACAACAAGGTGGAGAAAAACGAGAACACCATCTCCACCGCCAACGGCTGCAAACTGGTGATGTTCTCGCAGACCGAGACGGGCACCATGCGCGGTGCCAACGTGGATAAGATCATTGCCGATGAAGTGCTCACCCTCTCGGAGGAAAAGCTGATGAAGGAGGCTTTTCCAACTAACCGTGGCAACTTGGAACATTTCGGGAAAGGGGCGCACCACGCCTGCCACCTGCACCACGGTTTCGACCTCACCACCTCAATGCCATACACAAAAGAGGCACGTTGGGTGCTGAAGTATGCCGACTATTACCGTGACCTCCACAACTGCGATATCCTGCAGATCTGGAACCGAGTGGTGAACCTGCAGCTGCAACTGCTGGAGACCACCACACCCGCACAGTTTGCCGAATGCTGGAACGAGATTGAGCGGATCCGCCAGCTGATGCCGCCAAAGATATCGCCAGACGGAGTTCTGTTCTATCTGGCCAATGCCTTCGACAACATCCGCAATGTGGGGCTGAAGTACATCAAGGATATGCAGCTCACCCTCACCAAGCTGGAGTTCTTTGTGGAGGTGCTGAACCTGTTCATCGACCGCGTGGAGGATTGCTTCTACAACATTGATCCGCAGAAGCAGGTCTATTACACCGGTCTCGATACCGAGAAGATGCTGGAGAGCGGCATCATTCTTTCCGGCAAACAGGAGGTGAAGCGGAAGACGGCATCATCGGTGTATGACCGCGACTGCAACCCAGACCTCCCCTTGGAAGTGGCTCCCGACTGGGGAAGCCAAATATCGCTCTTTGTGGTATGCCAAACCTTCAACAAGGAGCAAACGGTGATGACTGAGAATCCGCTGTATGTGCCGGAACCGAAATTTGCGGGCGACTATCTATACCAGATCAACGAATTCTTTGCCAAACCAGACCGAGGCGCAGAGAGTATCATCGACCAGATCTGCGCCCGCTTGGTGGCTTACTATGCCGCCCATCGCAACAAAACCATCATCTTCTACCGAGACCGCTACGGTGATCACCGCAGTCCGAACGTGCTAAACGCCAAGAGCTACAACGACCAGGCAATTGACTATTTCCGCCGTGCCGGATGGAAGGTGATCACCAAGGTTCACAAAGGAATGGAACCGCCACAATCGGACAAATACCTTCTGTGGACCGACATCCTGAGCGAGAAGGCCTCATGTCCCGTGCGCTACCGCATCAACGGCCAGCGCTGCAGCTACACCCTCATCAGCATGAACAATGCCCGGATGATCTACGGCGACGACCGTTTCAAAAAGGACAAAAGCAGCGAGCGCCCGTCATCGGGTGTGCTGCCTGAGGAAGCCACCCACTTTTCTGATGCCATCGACAAAATGGTGTGGACCAAATATGGCGACACCGCCGGACGAAA
>Ga0310690_10011776_pt1 | contig 10774 bp, 10 predicted proteins | sample AusTroGonzalo_MG_2_FD_207661 | JGI IMG/M metagenome (GOLD analysis project Ga0310690, IMG submission 207661) | Bovine rumen microbial communities from tropical cattle in Woodstock, Queensland, Australia - Gonzalo_04 (v2) (version 2) | ecosystem: Host-associated > Mammals > Digestive system >...
CCTGTCACGCTGACCAAGACGGATATCACCGGAGAACACACGATCCCGGGTGCGCTGATCGAAGTCACGGATGCGAACGGAGAAGTGATCTACCGCGCAGAGACTGACCAGAACGGCGAGATCCCGAATATTCCCGTGGTTCCCGGAAAGTACATCTTCCGTGAAATCCTGGCCCCGAGCGGCTATGCGCTGAATGAAGCAGTGATGACGTTCACTGTGGATGAGCACGGCGGAATCACCGGGGACACCACGATCCGGGATGATTTCACAAGGGTACTGCTGATGAAGCATGACGAAAACGGACGGCCCCTTGCCGGCGTGGAGTTCTCGCTGATCCGCTCTGACGGAAAAGTCATCATGACTGCCCGGTCTGATGCGGAAGGACAGATCCTCTTTGAGAAGATTCCCTACGGAAGCTATACCATTGAGGAAACAAAGACCCTTGCCGGATACCAGAAGCACGATGTAAAAATCGAACTGGCAGTGGATGGGCGGTTTATCAATCAGGAAAAACCGATTGAAACGGTTGTGAACTATCCGATCATCGTAAAGCTGAAGAAGGTAGATCAGAACGGTAACATCCTGCCCGGTGCAGAATATGCGCTGATCAATGAGTTCGGTGAGCAGATGATGACTGCGATCTCTGATGCGAACGGCATCATTATCTTTGAGAAGGTTCCCTACGGGAAGTATAAGGTAAAAGAGCTTTCCGCGCCTGAAGGGTACCTGCTGAGCAAGGAAATCACGGAGATCACCATTGATGACAACTACCGGAACAGTGATGAGCCTGTGGCAACACTGGTAAATCATCTGAAGCGGATCAAGTACATCAAGGTGGATACCAGTGGCAAATACCTGCCCGGCGTGGAGTTCAGCCTGATCAATGCCAGTACCGGTGAAGTCGTGGAAGTCGTCACCAGCAATGACAAGGGTGAATTCATTTTCACAAAGTTCGATTACGGCTTCTGGAAGATTGAGGAGACCAAGGTTCCGGAAAGATTCAGCAAGATGAAGGACATCACGCTGACCGTCGGAAACGACTGGGTTGAGCCTGCTCCCTTTACCTGCGTGAATATCCCGAACGTCTATGAATTCGTGAAAGCCGACAACGAAGGCAACGCCATGGAAGGCGTCAAGTTCAATCTGGAAGATACCGAAGGCAATGTGCTCCGTGAACTGGTTTCCGGAGACAACGGCCTTGTGACCGTAGACAATCTGGAACCGGGCACCTATGTGATTCGTGAAACGGAAACACTGGAAGGCTTTACGGTCAGCGGAGAAACGATCGAGATCGTGATTGATGAGAACTATGTCGTTGCAAATGAACTGCCTGTCTTTGTGAACTATCCGGAAATCCAGACCGGCGTGGATTTTGAGATTACACCCGTGATGTATGCCGGCAGCGCAGTGATGCTGATCGGACTGATTGCGATGATTTGGGCCGGGATCAGAAGCCAGAAGCACAGGAGAAACAACAAAAAACCAAGAGATAACAGCAATTGACATCCTTAATGAAACCGGAAGGAGATGCTATCCTGACAATGAGGAAAGGGATAGGAGGTGTGATCATGTTTCTGGTAAAGCTTCCGTTCAGGATAGCTGCCCTGCCGGTGATTCTGGCGATGATGGTAATACACTTTGTGGCCGCAATCATCGCTGGTCTATCCTCGATGATCACAAATCTGCTGGGAACGATGGCAATCGGTACAGCGGCGTGCATCTGGATGTTCCAGCTTGGAACTGACGCGGATGCCTACGGGATGCTGGCTTTCGGTATCGCTCTAATCGTTTTCCCGCATGTCGCTGAATGGCTGCTGAACAAAGCAGCAGATCTGACTGGAAAGCTGATTGCGTTCGTGATCCCGTAATAACGATCAATTCATAACTGAAAAACTGACAGATTGAGACGGCCCTCTGGTGCAAAAATAAACCAGGGGACTGTTCTCATAAGGCAAGAAGCAGAATACACTTTACAAAAAACGCGGCCTGTCTATGAAAAAACTGTACTGAAAGAAGGGTGAAGTGTTTCCATAGGAAACGGAGGAGGTACAGGAAGAAACAGCAGGAGAAGCCGCGGTTATGTAATCCAGACAAAAAACAGAATAAGAAGACCATGTGCAATACCCATTGGCTTGACGTACATGGTTATCCTTCTGGAGCAGAAGGATCAGGATGCAGGAAAAAGTGGAGCATCGAATTTTGTTGTGGTGAGTGCCTACTTTTGTAAAAAGATATTGATTTTTTAAGCAAAGCGGGTTATTATGTATAAGAAAATTACGAAAATGGTAATTTTCAGAAGGATTGATTGAATGATACTCAAGTTTGGTAAATCTGCGAAGGAGCTTCGAGATGCTGCCAACAGTCAGGATTTACGAGCATTAAGACGCTTGTATCCACAGAACGCAGACCAAATAATGATGGCATTGCAGGTGCTGAAAGCAGCGCGGACTTTAAATGATGTGATGGCTTTTTCCATGTTTCGCCCGCATGCACTCAAAGGTGATGACAGGGATATCTTCTCAATGTCAGTTGGTGGGCGGAAACGTTTAGTCATCAAAACGCTTGATGTAAATGGAAAGGTCATGAAAAAAGTGGATTTTTCATCAGAACACGGATTAATTGTGGAGGTGAGCGAGCATTATGGCGATTAATAATGAATTTGTCCCTCAAGTTGCTATTCATCCTGGCCATATTCTCCTTGAAGAAATAAAGAGTAGGCACATGTCTCAGGTGGAGTTTGCAGAGCGTACCGGAATAACTCCCAAACACATGAGTGAAATTGTTAATGGAAAGGCAGATGTCACACCTGAGGTGGCTATGCTTCTTGAGTCAGCGACTGGAACACCTGCACGGATGTGGATGACTCTTCAGATGCAGTATGATGAGATCCAAGCAAGGCAAAAGGCAGAGGAATGCCTGGAAAAAGATGTTGAGGCAGTTAAGCTTTTCCCATACAATGAGATTCAAAAGATCTGGTCATTTTTACCTAATACAAGAAAGCCAAGGGAACGTGTTGTTGCACTGCGTCAGTTTTTTTGTGTCTCATCACTAAGCCTTTTTGTCGAAAATATCGATAGCAACAGGTTCACAATTAGTGCTTCTGCTTTTAGAACAACTGGACAATCTGCTTCCAGGGAGATTGATAGATATGCATTAGCTTCATGGGTACAGATAGGACAACTTCAAGCTGCCAAAGGAGAGATTGAGTACACCTACAACCAGACCAAACTGAAAAAGATGGCTAAGCAGATTCCCGAGATCAGTGCGATGCCAGATCTTGTTGTGGCGTGGAGTAAAATAAAGCAGGGACTTACTTTATGCGGAGTAAAAGTTGTTTTAGTGCCATACATTTCCCGTACATACGTTAATGGCGCTGTATATTGGGAAGATGAGACCCCCGTTATTGTTCTGAATGCAAAATCATCCTATTGGGATTCATTCATTTTTACACTTCTCCACGAGATTGGTCATATTCTGATGCATGGAAAGTATTACTCCAGTTTATCATTTGATGAAACACATGTGCAGCAGACGAACAACAACGAAGAGACAGAAGCTGATCAGTTTTCCTTAAACACACTTATTAGTCATGAAAAGTTTGAATCTTTTCTGACTGGATATCACGGTAGTGAGCAGGCTGTTCGTGAGTTCGCGAATAGTATTCCCGTTGATGCAGGCGTGGTTGGCGCAAGAATGGCCAAAGAAAATTACTTTGGATGGCCATACTGCAATAGATTTCGCAGGCGAGTAAAGATTAGTCCTTAATACCCAGAAAGGGGTGAAACAATGACTGGAAAGGAATTATCAAAAGCTGCAAGGGATGCGTTCATTCAGTATGGGAATCAGACAATTCCGAAGGTGAAAGGCAAATCTGGGATTGAAGGTATGGATTGCGGAGGGTTTCTCATTTACTGCTATCGTCAATGTGGGGAAACGCTAAAAATGAAGGGAACAAATGATATGTTCCGTCGCCCGTCAAAATGGAGCGGTACGATAGAAACGGCACGGAGAGAGCACCAAATTAAAGACGGAAGTCTGGCTTTTATCGTAAAAAACGATGGAGGCGAAAAAACAGTCGGATATTATGATGGGAAAGGCAATTCGGTTTGTGTGGGCATAGTCTCAGAAAACGCAATTATTTATTATTCTGGTGATAATAAGAAAATATGTAAAGTGAGGCTTCCATCGAGTATACATAAAGACTGGTGGTCTCATATAGTGAATGTTTGTGGCGTTGAATACGCATAAACGGAACCTATCCAGCTAATTGTAGAATTTAATATTACCTGAAACGCTTTCGGCATCGAATCCGTAAGCGTTTTTCTTTTATCAGGAGGGATCAGAATGCAGGAAGAAGTGGAACACCGGAGCGTAACGCTTATCATCAACTCAGCGAAATTCAGCGGAAGAGTGCTGAAAGCCGCGATCTCTAAATATATGGCACACCGGAGAAGCGTGCACAATGAAAAGAAATCAAAAGATGTCACGCCGCGTGGAAAGATGTCCGTGAAGCAGCTTGCGAAACAGAACCAGGGCATGAGCAGCTTTGAGATGCAGAAGGATGACGGAATTAAACAGTTTGAGCATGTCTGCCGGAAGTATGGTGTGGATTATGCCGTTCGGAAGGTCAAGGGAGACAACCCCAAGTATGTGGTTTTCTTTAAAGGCCGAGATCAGGACGCGATCAAATCCGCTTTTACGGAATTCATGGATAAACAGGTAAAGAAAAAGAACCGTCAGCCCCTGAGGAAACAGCTTGCCGGTGTGATGCCGTTGATAAATAACCGGGATCCGAACAAGGAACGGAATAAACACCAGGAGCGCAGCAGATGAGAAAGAGAAATCTGAAGAAGTTGCTGATCCTGAATATCCCGTATGCGTTCATCGGCCTTTTCACGACAAAACTGGCGGAAGGCTGGCGGCTGGCGGAAGGCGTGAATGCTTCCCAGAAGTTTCTGCATCTCATGACCGGGCTGAAGGCGGCCTTTGAAACCATACTTCCCAGTTTTCATCCTACGGATCTCCTGTTTGGAGCGTTGGTCGGCGGTGCTTTGCGTCTGGCCGTATACATTAAAAGCAAGAATGCCAAGAAATTCCGGAAGAACAGAGAGTACGGTTCAGCCCGCTGGGGCACTCCGGAAGATATCAAGCCATTTATTGACCCGGATTTCCGGCAGAACGTCATCCTGACACAGACTGAGCGCCTGATGCTTTCCAACCGGCCGACGAACCCCGCCTATGCGCGGAATAAGAATGTGTTGGTCATCGGCGGCTCCGGCAGCGGTAAAACCAGGTTCTTTGTCCTGGCAAATCTGCTGCAATGCCACAGCTCTTATATCGTGACCGATCCCAAAGGTGATCTGGTAGTGCGAACCGGTTCTCTTCTGAAGAAAAAAGGTTATAAGATCCGGATTCTGAACACGATCAATTTCAGCAAGAGCATGCGATATAACCCCTTCGCCTATGTTCACAACGAAAAGGATATCCTGAAACTGGTGAATACCCTGATCCTGAACACCAAAGGCGAAGGCCAGAGCGGCGATCCGTTCTGGGAAAAAGCTGAAACCCTGCTGCTGACAGCGCTGATCGGTTATATGTATTACCATATGCTGCCGGAAGAACAGACCTTTTCAAAACTGCTGCAGATGCTGAATCTCATGGAAGTCCGGGAGGATGACGAGGATTTCAAGAATCCGATTGATCTCCTCTTTCAGCAGGCAGAGAAAGAAAATCCCGGGGATTTCGCTGTCCGGCAGTATAAGAAATATAAACTGAGCGCCGGAAAAACAGCCAAATCCATTCTGGTCAGTGTCGGTGCGCGGTTGGCTCCCTTTGACATTCAGGAACTTCGCTCACTGACATCAGGTGATGAGCTTTGCCTGGACGAGATCGGTGACAGGAAAACGGCGCTGTTCATTATCATGTCCGATACAGACAGCACCTTCAATTTTCTGATCAGCCTGTGTTACAGCCAGCTTTTTAATTTGCTCTGTGAAAAAGCAGATGAGAGCCAAGGCTCACGCCTGAAAGTACATGTGCGCTGCCTGATCGACGAAATGGCGAATATCGGGAAGATTCCAAATCTGGAAAAGCTGATCGCCACGATCCGCAGCCGGGAGATATCCGCCTGCCTGATTCTTCAGGCACAATCGCAGCTGAAAGCGAACTATAAGGACAATGTAGAAACCATTGTCGGAAACTGTGACAGCGTTTTATTCCTTGGCGGGAAGGAACGGACGACCCTCAAGGAATTAACGGAGGCTTTAGGCCGGGAAACCATCGACACATATAACACGGGTGAGTCCCGCGGCCGCGAAGTCACACATAGCCTGAACTACCAAAAGCTTGGAAAGGAGTTGATGTCCGTAGATGAACTGGCCACGCTGGACGGCGGGAAATGTATCCTGCAGCTGCGTGGTGTCCGCCCGTTCCTTTCTGACAAGTATGATGTGACCAAGCACCCCTGGTACAAATACCTGTCAGACTCAGATCCGAAAAACGCCTTTGACGTTGAACGGTTTCTGTCGACCGAGCTTCCTGTAAGACCGGAAGATACTTCAGAAGTATTCGAAATGGATCTGGAGGAAGCAGAAATAGATGAGGATGATTCTGATGACTGGTACGATGAAGATACCGATTGGAATGGAGACGAGCCCATGGATTATGGCGCTGCCTTGTGGAATTAAGGCGGCGCTTTTTTCTACCCATCACAACAAAACGCATATGCGAAAAACGGAGGATAACTGTATGGATTTTTTCAATAACGCGGTAAACGTTCTGCAGACGGTAGTGATTGCCCTTGGCGCCGGTCTCGGCATCTGGGGCGGTGTGAACCTGATGGAGGGTTACGGCAACGACAACCCCGGCGCGAAGAGCCAGGGCATGAAGCAGCTCATGGCCGGCGGCGGCGTTGCCCTGATGGGCACCGTGCTGGTTCCGCTTCTGAGCGGCCTGTTCTCTGCCTGATGCATTACGAGTTTCGGCAGGGCTTCCCTTTCCGGAAGCCCTGCCCTTGGAGGTGATCCCTGATTGAATTTCATATGGGATAAGATAACCGAATGGTTAAAGGGAATGCTGATCAGCGGCATCATGGGAAACTTGGAGGGCTTGTTTGACAGTGTGAACGAGAAGATCAATGAAGTTGCCGGAACGGTCGGCGCAACGCCGCAATCATGGAACGGCAGCGTGTTCAACATGATCAAAAGCCTGTCGGAAAATGTGATCGTTCCCATCGCCGGAATCATCCTGACTTTTGTGATGTGCTACGAACTGATCCAGATGGTCATAGACAAAAACAGCTTTCACGACTTTGAAACATTCATGTTTTTCAAATGGGTGTTCAAGACTTTTCTGGCTGTCCTAATCGTGACCAATACCTGGAATATCATCATGGGTATCTTCGATGTGGCCCATAACGTGGTAAATCAGGCGGCGGGTGTGATCGTATCGGAAGCCAGTCTGGATATCTCAAACGTGATCACAGATATGGAAGCCAGCCTGCAGGCCATGGATATCGGTCCGCTCTTCGGACTGTGGTTCCAGACGCTGCTGGTCGGTATGATTTCCTGGATTCTGTCCGTCTGCATTTTCATTATCGTATACGGCAGAATGATCGAAGTTTATCTGGTGACTTCGCTGGGTCCGATCCCGCTGGCTACCATGGCAAACCATGAATGGGGGCATATGGGGCAGAATTATCTGCGCAGTTTGCTGGCACTGGCATTCCAGGCATTCCTGATCATTGTCTGCGTAGCGATTTACGCGGTGCTGGTTCAGACGATTTCCGTGGAAAGCGATGTGATTGCCGCAGTATGGACATGCATCGGATATTCCGTGCTGCTCTGCTTTACCCTGTTCAAGACCAGCAGCCTGTCAAAAGCTGTATTCGGCGCGCATTAGCGCTGTGAAGGAGGTATGCGATATGGCATACGTAACGGTTCCCAAAGACCTGTCAAAGGTCAAAACCAAATTCATTTTCAATCTGACAAAGCGTCAGGTTTTCTGCTTCGGATGCGGCATTCTGGTTGGACTGCCGCTTTTCTTTTTGGTACGGGGTTCTCTCCCGACCACCCTTTCCGCGCTGCTCATGATCATTGTCATGATGCCGTTTTTCCTGCTCGCCCTGTATGAGAAAAACGGAGAGCCGCTGGAAAAGTACATCGGGCATATCTGGCAGACGAAAGTCAAGCGGCCGAAAAAGCGGCCCTATCAGACACAAAACTTCTATGCCATGGTAACCAAACAGGCACAGATGGACCGGGAGGTAAGAGCAATTGTCAAAGGCAAAAAACAAAGAACAGCATAACAAGCCTGTCAAGCTGACCCGTGCGGAGAGAAAAGAGCTTGCGGCGATCGTCCAGAAGTACAAACAGAAAGGAAACGGTCCGCACAGCGCGCAGGAAACTATTCCGTATCAGCGTATGTGGCCGGACGGCCTGTGCGTCGTGGATGACTGCCATTATACGAAAACAATCCAGTTTGAGGATATCAACTACCAGTTGGCACAGGAAGATGATCAACAGACGATTTTGAACGGCTGGGGAAACTTCCTGAACTATTTCGATCCGTCGGTCAGCGTTCAGTTTTCCTTTCTGGATCTGTCCATCGGCCTGGAGGTTTTTGAGCGCGGCATCATGATCCCGCTGAAGGGAGATGAGTTTGACAGCAGCCGGAAAGAACTGGCGAATCTTCTGAAAAGCCAACTGGCCAAAGGCTGCAACGGGCAGACGAAAACCAAATACATCACCTTCGGCGTGGACGCGGACAATTATAAATCCGCAAAGCTCCGGCTGGAACGGATTGAACTGCATATCCTGAACGACCTGAAGCATCTTGGCGTCCGGGCGTATTCCCTGAACGGAAAAGAGCGCCTTGCAATCATGCACGGCATGTTCCATATGGATACGCAGGAACCGTTCCGCTTTGAATGGCCCTGGCTGGTGCCCTCCGGTCTGTCCACAAAAGACTTCATCGCTCCCAGCAGCTTTGAATTCGGGGACGGAAGAATGTTCCGGATCGGCGAAAAGTATGCTTCGGTTTCTTTCCTGCAGATTCTGGCTCCGGAACTGGGCGACCGGATTCTGGCGGATTTCCTGGATATGGAAAGCAGTCTTGTGGTTTCCATGCATCTCAAGGCGCTGGATCAGGCGGATGTGATTAAGACAATCAAACGCAGGATTACCGATCTGGACAAAACAAAGATTGAGGAACAGAAAAAAGCCGTCCGCAGCGGATATGATATGGACATTATTCCCAGCGATCTGGCTACCTATGGCGCTGCGGCGAAAGACCTGCTCCAGGATCTGATGAATCATAATGAACGGATGTTTCAGTTCACTTTCATGATCATGAACACGGCGGACAGTAAACGTCAGCTGAAAAATGTAATTGATCAGGCCAAAGCCATCGCTACACAACATAACTGTTCCTTGATTCCGCTGGATTTTCAGCAGGAAGACGGCTTGATTGCCTGTCTGCCTCTGGGCAAGAATCCGATTCAGATCAGCCGGGAAATGACGACCAGCGCAACGGCGATCATCATTCCGTTTACCACACAGGAACTGTTCCAGACGGAAGGCCGGCCGCTGTACTGCGGACTGAACGCGCTGAGCAACAATATCATTATGATCGACCGGCTGAATCAGAAAAACCCAAACGGCATCATTCTGGGCACCCCTGGCAGCGGTAAATCTTTCTGCGCGAAACGGGAACTGATCAGCACATTCCTGATGACCGACGACGATATCATGATCTGCGATCCGGAGGGTGAATACTATCCGGTCGTTCAGCGCTTCAAGGGACAGGTGATCCGGATTTCGCCCACGAGCACGGATTACATTAATCCCATGGATCTGAACCTGAACTACAGTGACGATGATAACCCGCTTTCCCTGAAATCAGATTTCATCCTGTCCCTGTGTGAACTGGTCATCGGCGGCCGTGAAGGTCTGCAGCCGATTGAAAAAACGGTAATCGACCGTGCGGTACGGCAGGTTTATCAGCCGTTCATGAATGATCCGATTCCGGAGAAACTGCCGATTCTCGGAGATCTGTATAACGCCCTGCTGAACATGGAGGAAAAAGAAGCGCATCATATTGCAACGGCGTTGGAAATCTATGTTTCCGGTTCCCTGAACCTGTTCAATCACCGGACAAACGTGGATATCAATAATCGTCTGGTCTGCTATGACATCAAGGAGCTGGGTAAGCAGCTGAAAAAGCTGGGTATGCTGATCGTTCAGGATCAGGTCTGGGGCCGCGTGACGGCAAACCGGGAAGCCGGAAAGTATACCCGGTATTTTATCGATGAATTCCACCTGCTTCTGCGGGAAGAACAGACAGCCATGTACAGCGTGGAGATCTGGAAACGCTTCCGGAAATGGGGCGGTATTCCGACTGGTATTACCCAGAACGTGAAAGACCTGCTGGCCAGCCGGGACATTGAGAATATTCTGGAAAACTCGGACTACATCGTCATGCTGAACCAGGCTCCGGGTGACCGGGAGGTGCTGGCGCAGAAACTGAATATCTCTCCGCATCAGCTGACGCACGTGACCGGCGTAGGTCCCGGCGAAGGTCTTCTGTGTTACGGAAGCGTCATCCTGCCTTTTGTGGATCACTTCCCGAAGGATATGGAACTCTACAAGATTATGTCCACAAAACCGTCGGATCGTATCGCAGAAGCGAAGAATCCTGCGTAATCGGAGGGAAAAGTATATGAAGACAATGATCATTGTAGTGTTCACTTTATTGATTCTGATGTTCGTGATCATCC
>Ga0310690_10011777_pt1 | contig 10773 bp, 5 predicted proteins | sample AusTroGonzalo_MG_2_FD_207661 | JGI IMG/M metagenome (GOLD analysis project Ga0310690, IMG submission 207661) | Bovine rumen microbial communities from tropical cattle in Woodstock, Queensland, Australia - Gonzalo_04 (v2) (version 2) | ecosystem: Host-associated > Mammals > Digestive system >...
CGCCAACATCGCCGGCTTCATGAAGGTCGCGACTGCTATGCTTGAACACGGTATTATCTATTTCCTTGTCGTGTAAATGTAAGAGGGTTGGCCGACAGGCCAACCCTCTTTTTTCTACAATCCACCCGCAGCTTCGCCGTTACAAGGCGTTGTTGATGACGTCCTGTGGAATGGTCTGCTTGCGGTAGGTGGAGATCTCCTGGGGCGTGGTGGTGGAGGTGAGCGTCAACTGGGTACGGGAATCGTCCATGATCACCTCGTAGGAGGAGGCCCAGGCCTGTCCGCCCGTGTAGCTGCCGGTCAGCATCTTGTCGGTGAGTTTCCAGGTGCCGGTGAATTTGCGGTAGCGGCCGGTGCCGAGCATCTGGTACATCTCGAAGTTGCCGCCCGTCTGGAAATCGATATAGATGTCGACGGTCTGGCCGCCGATGCTGACACTCTTGGTGGAGAAATGCGAGATCTGCCACTGGCCGTCGATCACCAGCGGATCCTCCTCGGGTTCGTGGTGGCAGTTGGCGGAAAGGAAGGGGAGTGCGAGCAGCAGGATTGCTGCGATTGCATGGAAACGTTTCATTATAACCATCCTCCATTGGAACTCTTGAGGTTCCGCGCTATGATTGAAATATCGTGGTGTATGGCCATGCCGCCGATCTTGTCGCCGCCACCGACCTCCGTGCCGCCGCCCACGGCCTTGACCGTGATCTTGGCGGCGCCGATCTTGGTGGGATGGACCCACAGGCGACCGTATTGGACATAGGGCTCTTCTGCCAGGCCGAGGGCGTTCTTCACCTCATCGGAGACTTCGATGTAGTATTTGGTGTTGTTGCCTTCGCCTTCGGTGCGGCCCAGATAGGTGAGGTTGATGGAGGCCGTGCCGAAATAGGGCGAGATGTCGAGCCACTGGTTCTCACCGACCTTGGCGGTGAGGCAGGGGATGCCTTCGATCTGCATGCAGAGCAGCCAGGCGTCAATGGCGCCGCTGCCCATCTGTTTGCGGTATTCGTACAGGTTCAGCTGTTTCCGGGAGGAGACGGCATAGGTCTTCGTGCCGTTGAGCCGCGTGTCGAAGTCGCGGGCGGAGGTCACGAGCAGGTTCTTGAATTCCTGGACCGTGAAGTGCTTGCCCAGTTTGCGCGCGTAGGCCAGACCGAGTGCGGCAACGCCGGTCACATGCGGGCAGGCCATCGAGGTCCCCTGCATATAGCCATAGGCTTTGCCGTCGTTGAGCTCGGGCGGCAGGGTCGACAGGATCAGGGCGGCGTAGCTGGTCCACGGGGCCAGATAGGCCTCACCGCCCGGGGCGGTGATGTTGCAGCCGGGGCCGTAGTTGGTGTAGTAGGTCGGCAGGTAATCGGGTCCGAAGGCCGATACGCTGATGATGTCCTGCAGGGCGCCGGGATAACCGGCGAAGTTCTTGCCGTCGTTGCCGGAGGAGAAGATGGCCACGTTGCCATCGAGCACGTCGTTGTTCTTGCAAGCCTCGAAGTAGTGGATGGCGTCGGCTTCGGCTCCGCCCTGCTTCATATAGGCGTTATCGCTCTTGAACGCGCCGGCGCTGTAACCGTAAGAACAGGAGATGAGCGAGGCGCCATTGTCGGCGGCATATTTGATGGCTTTGGCCGTGTTGGATACGGTAGCGCCACGGGATCCCGGGTGCTGTTCGTCTTGGTTGCCGGTAAAGATCTGGCAGCTCATGATGCGGACGCCGTCGCCTTTGCCGGAGCCTCCTGCCACGCCGGAAACACCCTGTCCATTGTTGTTGACGGCGGCGATGGAGCCGGCGCAGTGGGTACCGTGTCCGGAGTTGCCGATGGAGAACAGGTCGTATTCGGCCGTCATATCGACGAAGTTGAATCCGTTGATATCGTCGATGTAGCCGTTGCCGTCGTCATCGACTCCCGGTTTTCCGTTCCTTTCCTTCTCGTTGAACCACATGTTGGCGGCCAGGTCGGGATGGGTGGCCTGTACCGCTTCGTCGATGACGGCTACGATGATGGCGTTGTCGCCCGTGGTCAGGGTCTGCCAGACAGGCTCTACGTTGATGTCACCGCCCGCATAGGCGGTCGTGGCGATGGACGTGTTGCCGTGGTTGGCGTATTGCCACTGGTCGCGCAGCATCGGGTCGTTGAAAATGGCGTCGGCCTTGGTCGCCGGCGTGACCGGCCCGGTGTAGGGATAGGTGATGCAATCGGAGGTCTTATGGAAGAAACTGTTGTATTCGACGGTGCGGACAGCGTCCAGTTCCGCGAAGGAAGCCGCCATCTGCTCTTTGTCGAGCGCATCGGGGAACGCTACCAGATACCATTGATCCAAGCCGAAACGCTGCTCCAGTTCCTCCTTGCCGGGGGTGCTGGTAAACAGCCGTTCCACGCTGACGGCTCCTTTGGCGCGCAGCAGGTCCATCAGTCCGGCGTCCGGCGCCTGGCTGAGGCGGAGCAGCAGGGTTCCGGAATCAGAGTCCAGGGACTGGTTCGCCACTTTTGTCAAAACCTGGGTGGAAGGGGTCGGAACGGCAGGACCGTTCGGATCGAGGTTTTCCACACACGATGCCGGCAGCAGCAGCGCAGCCGCCAGCATCAGCATTGAAAAGTATTTTCGCTGTATCATAAATACAAATATACGGTTTTTCGGGCAAAGTTCCCACAATCGTACCAAGAAAAAGGCCCGGGCTGTTCACCCGGGCCTTCTCAGTAAGTATCGTTCTCGGAACTAGTCTTTGACGAGTTCTCTCGAAGCTTTCTGGGCCTTGTGGCTGATCTTGGTCACTTCGGCCTTGGCAGACTTGATGGTGCCGCGCTCAAACTTGTCCGGACGCACCTTGTAGAAGAATTCTTTCTGAGGTGCAGAGTTCTTCTGGAAGTGGTTGCTGGCCGGAGCGGCTGCCGGAGCGGCATTGGCATTCGGCAGGACAATCTGGAAGGCGCCGTTGGCGTTGACGCGATACAGGCTCGATCCGAGCTGGCCGAGCAGACCGCCGGCCGTCGGGAAGGCGATCACGCCATCGGTGAGGGTACCGATGGAGAACGGTTCGCCCTGGTACATCGACGTGATGCTGAAGAAGCCATAGTTGTTACTCAGGCATACGCCGTAGTCCTGAAGGTCGATGCGGACGTCGGCAGGGTTCTGGGCGTCGATGATCAGGTCGCTGTTGCGCCAGTCTTCACCCTCGTATTCCATCTCTTCCTCTTCGCTGATGCCAAAGATGGCGGCGCAGAGCGGGAGTTGGTAGCCGTTGACCTTGTACAGGCCCGGATGGCTCACTTCTTCATAGACATCGCAAGGCACCGTGTTGGGCTCGACGCCGTTGAAGAGGGTGCAGATATCGTCGGTCAGCTGGCCCTTGCCGAGGTAGTTCCACTCGTACGGCAGCGGTTCGGTAGCCCAGTAGCTAGCGGTCCAGGCTTGTTCCAGGCCGTTGGTAGCCCATACGACCACGAGATATTCGGTGTCCGGGTTCAGGCCGTCGGCGACGGTGAAGTAACCGCCGTTCTGGTTGATTTGTGCCAGGACGTCTTCACTCACAGCGTGCTTGTACTTGATGTCGTTCATGACGGCTTCCTGCTGCTTCACGAAGGTGTCGTATTTGTAGATGGCCACGTGAGCATCGGTCAGATCCTCACCCTTCACCCAGTAGGCGAAGGAGGTCTGCGGCGTGAAGCCTTCGTAGCGCTCGGGCACTTCTTCGGTGCCGACGTCGACCATGACCTTGTAGGTCTCCTCGTCTTCAGCCGATACGTAGTTCAGCAGCACGGAGGTGTATTCCTGCTTGTTGCCTTTGGCATCGAGGGTAACGGCGACGAGGGTGTAGAAGCCCGTTTCGCCGAGGTTGAGGCTGAAGTCAGCGTATTTCTCGCCTTCGCCTTCCTCAAATTCGCTGATGTACTCGGCATTGTCGTCTTCCTGGATGTTGACTACCTTGTTCTCGACCTGTGCCGGGGTCAGTTCGCCCGGATAGGCGCAGAACACGACCTGGTCGACGTCAGGACCGACGGTCAGGTACACGGGCACTTCGCCTTCGTCGCTGAAGTCGGTCTCACCGGAGATGGAGTAGTCCACGCGGGTGTAACCGTCTACGATGGCCACCAGTTCAAACGGATCGGGGCTGAAGCCGCCCAGACCGGGGATGTAGTAGCGGGCATTGAAGTAGAAGCCACCGTTGCCGTCGTAGTAGGACACCGGATAGCTGCCGTCGAGGTCGCCGTATTTGGCGGCGAATTCCAAGAAGGTGCCGAGGCTTTCGCCGCGCTCGATCCAGTAGGTGTAGTAGTCGTACAGGAACACCGGATACACGGCTTCTTCGACCGGTTTGGAGGTCCAGTCGTTGTAGTCGAAGCCGAAGTACTGCTTCGGAATGGCCACGAGCTGGTAGCCGTCGCTGTTGGTGTTCTTGGTGTACCAGGTGAACTGGATGGTAGCGTCTACGGTGTCACCCCAGATGCCGTTGCCTTCGTCGCATTCAGCCACGCAGGTACGGACGCCGTTTACCTCGTAGTACTTGATATTCGCGGTGTGGACCTCACCCCACCAGCCTTCATAGAAGGTGGCGTGGCCGAAGTCGACCCACTGCACGCTCATCACCGAGTAGTCGATGGCGATGGGCTGGTTGAGATACTTCGAGACATACTGGGGATCGTCGAGCTGGAGACTCAGGTTATAGGTCTTGCCATCCTCGATGGTCGGGAATTCCACCGTCAGGGTCGTTTCTGACTGACCGTCGGCAAAGGTAAGCGGGCCGACGTTGAAGACGTTCTCCGAGGCGACGGCGGTCACAGGGACCGTGATGGCGCCGTTGGTGTTCTTACGCATCACCGTAAAGTTCGCAACCTTGGGCATCGTCGGGTCGAGCGTATGGCTGCCCGTGGCTGCCTGCGACGGGAAATACACGCCGTAGCATCCGGCTACGTCCTCTTCACCCGGAGTGTACGGATCAACCTGCGGCTGGCAGGCGAAGAGGAAGGGGAGAACAAACAGAAGGGAAAGGAATATCTTTTTCATAATCTGTTCCATATTAAAAGGTTAGTCGGTGACACCGTCACGGAGCGTAGGATTCTCGTCGGTGACAGGCTGGTGACCGCCCGTATTGTCAACAATACCGAAGTTGGTGTTGAGCTCGCCCTGCGGGAAGCGCATCAGCAACCAGGGATCGTCGGCGGGGAGGTTGAAACGGAAAGCGGCGGCAATGTTGCCCTTGTCGTCGTGGAAACGGACAAGCGGTTTGTTGAAGCGTTTCATGTCGGAGACAAAGAAACCTTCACCCCAGAGTTCGACGCGGCGCTGGAACCAGATCTCGTCGAGCAGGGCGCGGCCACTGCGCGAAGCGGAGTAGCTAGCGTCGCGGTAGGTCTGGACGAAGTCTTCGAGGATCGCAGTAGCACTGGCGTTTTCGCCCATGCGGGCCTTGCACTCGGCCTTAATCAGGATCATCTCCTCAGCACGCATCAGCACCATGTCTTCGTCGTTGGAAGTGGTACCGATCGAGAAGCAACCGAACTTGACGTTCGTGTAGGGGAGGTAGGGGAGTTTGGCGTCACCACCGTCGTTGGCGTTGGCTACATCGTCGAAACCGGGCCATTTGAGGCCGTCGAGCAGCGACGATTCAAGGTTCTCGTCAACCCACCACTGCTTGCGGATGTCGGAATCAGGGATCTTGTCCCACAGGATCTTGTTGATGCAGGTGTACACCTGGCAGGCAGGTGCGTAGCCCCATGCGGAGAACGAACGCAGCCAGGAAGAGGTCGTGGCGTAGCGGTAGTTCATCGCGAGGTCGGTGATCATGTCATATCCCCAGATCCAGTTATGGTCGTTGATGTCATAGAAGGCCGGAACGGACACTTCGGCGAGGGTGGCCGGAGTGTAACCCCTCATAGCGGCCTCTGCATCGTCGTAAGCCTGCTGGTACTTGCCCATTTCCAGGAGGGCGCGGGCGCGGAGGCCGTGGGCCACGTTGCCGTCGACGTACATCTTGGAGGTACGGGAAGCGCCTTCGAGTTTATCGACGGCATAGTTGAGGTCCTCCATGATCAGCTCATACACTTCCGCGACACTTGCACGCGGGTTGTTGGTGAACTCGGTGGTTTCCTGGGTCACGATCGGCACGGCAGGCTTGTCGGCGGCAGTGCCGTAGCTGAACTGGAAGCCGTTGCACAGCAGCATATAGCTCCAGGCGCGCAGGGCGCGTGCCTGTGCCATCATGTTGATGGAGTTCTCGTCAGTCACGTCTTCACCGAAACCGTTGAGGAAGGTATTGACCGAAGCGATCATGTTGTACGGGGCGCGGTAGCGGATGGCCGGGTTACGGTAGTTGGCGTTGCGGGAGGAAAGTTCACCGCAGACGCTGAACCAGTTGTAACCGCTGTCGGCGATCACGGCGTCGGCACCCTCAAGGTCGTTGCAGAAAAGGATCATCAGGAACTCCCAGTCGTCTGGGGTGGAGTACATCTTGGCCGGGCGTCCGATGTCGGAGAACATACCGGCAAACGGAGCTGCCGCACGCTGCGGTGCGATGGCGTATGTTTCCTGGACCTGCGTGGAAAGCATCGTTCCGCTCTGCGGGACCACATTCTCGATGTTGCCGCAGGAAGCCAGTGCAAGTCCAACCAATATAGTAGAGAGTAATTTAATACGTTTCATTTCTTTCAGCATTTAAAAGGTTAGAACGTAAGCGAGATACCGCCCGTGATGGTGCGCATCGGAGCGTATGCACTGGAGGTCAGACCAGCGCCGCTGGTCATGGAGCCGAGACCCATGTTGTAGCGCGGGTCCATACCCTTGCGGACAGAGAAGACGGCGAGGTTCTCACCAGCCACGTAGAGACGCAGCGCGCTCATGGCAATCTTCTTGGTCCACTTGGCAGGGAAGGTGTAACCCAAGGTGACGTTGTTGATGCTCAGGTAGTTGGAAGAAACAAGGAAGCGGTCGGTAGCGCTTTGGGCCTCAGCGTAGACACCGTTACGAGGGATCTCGTTGCTGGGGTTCTCCGGCGTCCAGGCCTTGAGGGCGTCCTTGTGCCATGCGGAACCCTTCTGATCCTGGGTCCACATCAGCTGCTGGTAGGAACCGTCGTAGTATTTACCGCCGAGCTGGAAGGAGCACTGGACGGAGAGGTCGAAGCCGTAGGCGTTCAGGGCAGTGCCGAAACCGCCATAGAGTTTCGGCATCACGCTGCCGAGTTCATACTTGGTAGCCTGGTCGAAGACGTCGGTGGTCTCATCATATTCGTTGGTGACTTTGCCGTTCTCGTCTTTCTCTTCGACGTGCTTCCAATAGAGGGGATAACCCGTCTCCTGGTTCACACCGGCGAACTTGTACATGTAGGCGTCGTAGAGGGAACCACCGATCTTGTAGATGTAGTTGGAACCCTTGATGCCGTTCTCCGAGACGCTCGGGTCAAGGTCGAGGATGATGTTCTTGTAGTGGCTCAGGTTGACGTTCCAGTTCCAACGGACGTTCCGGGTGTTGATGATGTTGCCGTCAAGAGAGACCTCGAAGCCACGGTTCATGATGTCACCCACGTTCACAGGGACCTTGCCGGTCGGGTTACCTGCGGAGTACGGCACGTCTTTCGAGTAGAGGAGGTTCTCGGTCTTGCGGGCGAAGTATTCGACGGTACCGTTGAGGATGCCGTGGAAGAGTTCGAAGTCGAAGCCCACGTTGAACGACTTGGAGGTCTCCCAGGTCAGGTCTTCATTACCCTTGTAGCTGAGGACGAGGGAGTACTCGCCGGTCTCCTCGTTGTAGGAGTGCGTGTACTGGTCGGCCCACGGGTAGAGAGAACCGAGGTTGTCGTTACCCTGCTGGCCGTAGCTGACCTTGAATTTCAGCATGTCGACCCAGTTGGCGCCGCGCATGAACGGCTCACTGCTGATCAGCCAGGCGCCGCCTACGCTCCAGAAGTTGCCCCACTGGTGACCGGGAGCGAAACGGGAGGAAGCGTCACGGCGATAGGAACCGCTGACGAAATACCGGTCGCCGTATTCGTACTGTGCACGGGCGAGGAAACCCTTCGAGATATAGGTGTTGGTCGAAGAGGAGGTACGGGTACCGGAAGTGCCGTCACCGTTGCCGAGCTCACTCACGAGCGGGTTGAACAGGTGGTCTTTCTGGCCCCAGAGGCTCTGGCTCGTACGGTTGTACTGCTCGTAACCGGCCAGGATGTCCATGTGGTGGTCGGTGCCGCCGAAGTCGCTCTTGTATTCAGCCAGGTACTGCTGGTTGATAGCGAACATGCGGCTGTGGCTTACGTAGGCCAGACCGTCGACCGAGGCGCCGCTGCCGAAGATCGAGCTGAGCTCGGCGTCACGGGTGTTGTCGCTGGTCACGTTGAGGTTGGCGGTCAGGCTCAGGCCACGGACCGGGGTGAAGATGGCGCCGGCCTTGCCGATGAATACATCGGAGAGGTATTTGGTCGAGTCATACATGTTGTCGCGGATGGCGTTGCCCACCACGGCCGGACGGATGAAGTTCGTGTTGTTGGAGTCGTAGACGATGCGGCCGTTCTCGGTCTTGATCGAGCCGTCGGCGTTGCGCACGTACAGCGGATAGATAGGACCCATGTTGTTGGCCACGTAGAAGACGTTGCCCGAGGAGCCCCAGGAACCGTTGGAACCGTTGGTCTGCGAATTGGCGTGGCTGAAGCTCATCGAGGAGACGAGTTTGAACCATTTCTTCACCTGGTAGTCGGCGTTGATACGGCCGGTGTAACGTTTGTAGTTGGAGTTGGCGATGATACCGCCGTCATCCACGAAACCGCCGCTGGCGTAGTAGTTGAAACGCTCGCCGGAACCGCTCACGGAGAGGTTGTACTCCTGACGGAACGAGTTGTGGAAGGTTTCGCCATACCAGTCGTCCGGGGTATAGTAGTATTCGCCGTCGCTGTAGCCCAGGGTGGCGTGCGGGTTCAGGCGGAGGTTCGTACCGATGAGTTTCTCACCCTCGGGATAGTCGAACACACGGTAGCCGAGGCCGCCGCTGGTGCTGAACAGCGTCTGGTCTGCAAAAGCGTAGGCCTGTGCGGGCGTATGCGTGGTATTGCCGTCGCCGATCAGGTGCTTGTAGTACAGCAGCTGATAGTAGGTTTCGTAGTACTGGCCCGGGTCGGTGATCACGTCGTAGTTGGGGATCAGTCGGCTGTTGGAGCCGAGGCGGGCGTCGAATTTGATCTTCGCGTCGCCGACACCCTTCTTCGTGGTAATCAGGATCACACCGTTGGCACCGCGGTTACCGTAGATGGCCGATGCGGAAGCATCCTTCAGCACGGACATCGACTCGACGTCGTTCGGGTTGATGTCTTTGATGGAACCCTCGAACGGGGAGCCGTCCACCACGATGAGCGGGCTCGAGCTGGCGCTCATGGAGCCGACACCACGGATACGGATGGTCGGGCCACCGCTCGTCGGGTCACCGGAGCCTGAGATCACCTGGACACCCGGCGAGGTGCCGGCCAGGGCGCTGGTCACGTTCGTGGAGACCTTCTTCTCGATGGCTTCGCTCTTGACCATGGCAGCAGAACCGGTGAAGGAGCTCTTCGTCGAGGTACCATAGGCCACGACGATGGTCTCTTCCAGCAATTCCTGGTCGGTAGCCAGCGCTGCGTTGATCACGGACTTGCCTTCGATGGCCACCTCGAGATTCTGGTAGCCGACGAAACTGAAGACAAGCACACCGTTGGCGGGAGCGGTGAGTTGGTAGTTACCGTCCAGATCGGTGGCAGCACCGGTCATCGTTCCTTTCACCGAAACGGACGCGAACGGGATCACTTCTCCTGTGCTTGCATCAGTAACAGTACCCTTCACCTGGATGTTCTGGGCGAAAAGGCCGACAGACATCACCAGCAAGAGGCTTGTCACAAAAAATCTGATCTTTTTCATTTGGAAAAGTTTTGTTGGTTAATAAATATTGTTACGGTTCAATTCCGAAGTTTGGTATAAAATGTGTTATTGTTTTTCTGTTTTTCGCTTTTAATTTGTTAATCCGTAAATGAGCAAACACGCTGTAAATGTACGGATATTTCTTGAGAAAAACAATTTTTCGCACAAATTGTTGTAAAATGAAAGCGGGTATTGGATGTGCGGAATCCGAATAAAAATCTTGGATTTTTTTCTTATCTTTGATGCTGGAATGATTGGAGTCTATGATTCAGGAGTGGGCGGCCTTTCGGTCTGGAAGGAATTGCGGGCGGTTATGCCTGCGGAAGAATTCTGTTATGTATCCGATGGCGCCTATTGTCCCTATGGCCCGAAAGATCCCGGTTTCGTCGTGGAGCGTGCGACGGCGGTGAGTAAATTTCTTATCGGAAGAGGTGCCGAGACCATCGTAGTGGCTTGCAACACGGCCACGGCGGCGGCGATTTCCTCCCTTCGCGAACAATTTGAAATCCCCTTTGTCGGGATGGAACCTGCCCTCAAGCCGGCGGCCTTGCATTCGAAGAGCGGGGTCGTGGGCGTACTGGCGACAGCCGGTACGTTCAAGGGACGGCTCTACCTCAATACGCTGGCCCGTTTCTCGGGCAGCGTGACCGTCATCGAGCGGGTGGGGACGGGCCTGGTGGAACTCGTGGAGAGCGGAGACTTCGATGGCCCTGAGGCAGAAGCCCTGGTGCGCCGCTATGTCGAGCCGATGCTCGAGGCCGGTGCCGACCATATCGTGCTGGGTTGTACGCACTATCCTTTCCTGACCGATACCATCGCCCGCATCGTGCAGGGACGCGCCGCCATCGTCAATCCGGCGCCTGCCGTTGCCCAGCAGGCCCGCCGCGTGGTGTCGGCATTGCGCGCG
>Ga0310690_10011778_pt1 | contig 10773 bp, 10 predicted proteins | sample AusTroGonzalo_MG_2_FD_207661 | JGI IMG/M metagenome (GOLD analysis project Ga0310690, IMG submission 207661) | Bovine rumen microbial communities from tropical cattle in Woodstock, Queensland, Australia - Gonzalo_04 (v2) (version 2) | ecosystem: Host-associated > Mammals > Digestive system >...
ACGTAACAATGCAACACGTTTAGCACTTGGGATAGACGAAGGGAAACAGAATTATTTTGAGTTTGATAAAACTATTTGTTGGGATAATTTAACCCCAAAAGAGAAATCTTTTTGGATGAGAGTCCATGGGTGGGTTAAGTGGTTCTGTAAAAATTATGCGTATATTGAAAATACGTATGATATCTCTAAAAAGGCAGGTAAAGATGATTTTGATATACAGATTGAAATCATTAGAACACATTTGGAGTGGTTACTGCCTGATCCCCATTCAATAGCTGAAGTGAAAACAGCTAAGTATCAATATGTCGATAACTTAGCAGAATTCTTAATGCAGTGTATTGAAGGGAAACATTAGGAAAAGTTATGATTAGTATATTTTCCGACTACGAGCCTATTATAGGCGAAGATTGTGAAGAAATTAAACCAAGCAAAATATATGACCAGCTGCGTAACGCATACAATCAAGGCGCAATTGGCATTCTCGAAAATGCACGTTTAGTTTCTTTAGGAACTGCAGACGAATGTGATTATGATATCATATATGAGATTTGGAGAAACTCTCGTTTACACGACATTATAGTGTGGATCAACAAAAAGATTACACTAGAAATCGGAAAACTTGATTATCGAGCTATAGATGTTCGATTAAGAATAGCAACAAACATGCTAAATAAGTTAGTAAACGAAGGATTTCTTAGTAGAGATCTCAATATGCGTATCCACTACATGCTCGTCACTAATGTGAGACAGGAGATGTCTGCTATAAATGTAGAAGATCTCCCGTTCTAGGGTTGTGTATATATTCTTAGTATTAGCTCTCATGTAGACATGAGGCTTTGAAGTACTTGGAATAGAATACTGTCTTTGATGACAACAGCCCACTTATTGGTAAGCATTACAGGCGCAGCCGTTACTCATAGTAATATGAGGCATTCGATGCGGATAATTGTTTAAATAAGGTTGATAGAATAAACAGCAACCCAGTTTACCCTATTAATGGAATTTTGGTGACATTAGCCATCGTTAGATTTAGGGTATAGAAGAAAACGGGCTTACCAAACTTATACACAGCACCGTCTGTTACAGGAGTGACACCTTAATAACCGGTATGTCTGGCTGAATTGCCAGGCGAATGTGTCCTTATTTGTTTTTGATTATGAAGAATCCTAGAATCACCCCAACTGAAATTGGCTTAATCAAAAAGGCGCAAGCAGGTGATGAACTTGCTTTTAATACACTTTATCGACAATACAAACCATTTGTTGAGAACGTCCTATTACAATATCTAAAAGATATGGACGAAGCTAAGGACATTGCTAATATAGTGTTCTTAAAAGTGTATAATAAACTCTCGACATTCACAGCATACAACTCTTTTGGAGGGTGGCTGAGAATTATAGCTAATCATACAGCTGTAGACTATCTACGTGAAACTCGTTTTAAGCATCTCGTATTCGAAAATGAGAGTGATAGACTGTCACTCAATAATGTTCGAGCTTATGCAGAAGATGATCTAGTCAATCATTTGACGTATAAGCAATTAACGGCTGAATTCGAAAAATTACCAGAGACCACTCGTAAGATCTTTGAGTTGTTTTACATTGATAATTTACCAGTTAAAAAGATTAGTAAAGCGCTTAGTATCCCAACAGGAACTATAAAGTCAACGTTATCGAGAACGAGGCGCAAGATTAAAAAACAATTAAAAAGTTAACATTATGACATTGTTTCTTTTCATTATCGGATTAGTTCTGATTACTTTTATTGCTCGATACAATGAGAGTAACAAGCTATTCTGGGCATTACTCACGTCATATGTACTGAGTTTTGCAGGCTGTAAGCTTATCATCGATAACTTTAGCCATGATGAAAGTAACAATACGTTCATGCAGGTACAGCCCACACAGGGGCTGGCAGCTTCACCAGGTTCATTAGTATACCTTTTGGCAGATGAGGATTTGTCAGCACCTAAGAAGGTAACTTCAGAACCTGTGAGTCAGGCATATGTACCTGCTTCAGAACGTACTGTTACTTTGAGTGATGTCCATGGGGTGACCCAGGGATTATACCTTCATGCCCTCCCTAATCCACCAAACAGTGTAGGGATTCTCGATGATTCCTGAACGAATCATTAATCAGGCTTGGTTATAATAAGGTGACCTAACCAGTCACAAGTATTAACTTAAAAAACCGTTATCAAAATGGGAAAGAACACAAAGAGCCCTGCACAGAAAGCAGCTGAAGAGGCAGCAGCACAGCAGGCTCCACAAGTAGAAACTCCTGAGAATAAGGAGAACATCTCTTTTGCACAGGCGATTGCCATGTCGAAGGATAAGAGTTTGTCTTCTAATTCTAAGGTAATCCTGGCTAATCTGGTACAAGAGGCTTGGATTAAGGATCCCAAGTATGCAGCTATCGTAGATGGTGCAAGCATACTTCGCGATGCACTGATGGGTGACGTTATCGTTACTCAAATTATTAATGGCGTAGATACATTCGCTATGATCGTTCGCAAGGATGAGCAGCGTTATCTCGCTATTAAGAGTATGTTGGCCTCTCAGGGTATTTCACTGCCCGAGTTTAAGGCTCTTCCTGCTCCTACACAAGAGCAGTTAGACCAGGCTGGTGTGAAGTTACTTCCCGGTGAAGCAGCTGTCGTCACAGTGAAAGCTGAAGACGTATCTGAAGAAGCCAAGAAGCAGAAGAAGGCAGAAGTGAAAGTCGCAGAGTCTGCAAAGACGCTGGACAATCCTGCATTGATAGAGAACGAAGAGCAGCTTAAAGCTTCTCTGACTGCTCTGATGGTTAAACCCATTGTCAATGGCAGTGATAAGCCCGATGCCCGCATTCAGAGAACTATTCAGTTCTACAAGGGTTATCTGACTATTCAGGCTAACCATGCTGAGAACAAGGAGGAGGCTTTGGCCAAGGTTAAAGAGATGTCTCTTACCACTCTCCTGAACGACATTGTCAAGATAATTGGCCCGTGTCCGTTCTCACTTAAGGGTGTTGCTGGGTTTCTTCGTAAAGGTACCGCTGAAACTGGTTTGCCTGTTTCGTCGTTCTGTCTGTATCGCCGTACCGCCGATAAAGCAAAAAGCGGTGATATCGATGAACAGTATTTGGCCAACATCGTTCGTACTTTGATTACCTGGTCTTGTGACAGCCACATTGCTGTAGCAAAGAAGACCATCAAGGATGCTGAGAAGCAGATCAAGCAGAACGAAGAGGCTAATAAGACTGCCGACAAGGCTGTTCAAAAGGTAAACAATGCCGCCATTAAGAAGTACAAGGATGATATTACGGCAGCTAATGCTGTAATTGATGAGATGAACAAAGTAATCGAATCTACCATCAATCCTTCTTTCGACGTCATTGAGAACCTGGTTGAGGATTATAAGTCTGACAACAAGGAGTCTGTGCATTATCAGATTTCTCATCGCATTGTCGATGACATCATGAAGACTTATTATCCTGAATTCAAGGGTAAGTCTCTCAACGAAGACGTTATGTTTGCAAATGTCAAGCAGCACGCCGGTATTATTGTGAACATGTTCCGCGATCCTCTCACACAGTCAATCGCCTACAGTAAGGCAAATCTTGTCGACATGGTCGAAGTAGAGAAACCTGCTGAGGAAGAAAAACCTGCTGAGGAAGAAGCAAAAAACTGATTCAGGTCTGCAAGGACCGAATTAAGTCTTTGTGGACCAAAATCGTGGGGTAACATGGTAATTTAAATCTATCAAAGATGAAATACGTAACAACTATTATCTGTTGTCTAGCCTTTGCCTTTGCTGGTATTGGATTAGCAATTTCGGGTAATAACACAGGGGTGTCTTTTAGTAAACATCAGACCCTCAGTGCAGCTACGTTATCTCCTATGGAGATGGCCAAGTTGCCATATGACCTTCGTGCTTCAATGAAGGACTATGTACAAATGGACCAGGATGTAAAACGTGATACTATTCACGATACAATGTATATTGATCGTCCTGAAGTCTTAGTTATTAACAAAAAATCTTCAAGGGTTAGTTCGCCTAAGAAGGTGACAGATTATGCTTGGATGGTGCTCACACCAGGACAAACGTCCAAGGATACTGTTAACAACAAAGGAACTCCGAATCGTGAGGAGGATATCGGGGAGAATAGCGTATGTTCTTCTAAAGGACGTATGATACGTCTCATTGTCGACGGTGAGATTGTATACTCCGAAAACGTCAATCACTCCACAGGGGAGTCACAGTAGGATTACTGTGGCTCCAGCCAGAGTGGCACCTGCTTAGCACATTTCAGGTGGGTCTCATTAGCCCAGGTGCGAAATAGTACTACTTGATCCGAGAATATGTTAACCTGCTCAACAGGCGAGATCCAAAAGGTAGGATGAAATACTATAAGTTCTATGCGTACTACATAGTAGAAAAGCTTATAATAAGAGGACAGAGCGTTTGTATCAAGTCCTATGGCCCTTGAGAACCGATTGGTGAAGGATAACCATAAATACGCGTAAGACGCAAGAAGCGCAAAATGATGCCGTATTCGACATGCTATTTGAGGATACATAAGAATAGTATAACGAAACAGGAGCCGCAACATAATAGTTTGACCAACCCTATTATGATGTATCAATAAGCTGTAGTCTAGTGTTCCACGCCTCCACAGCGTGTATGAAGGGATGAAAAATATCTGAGTCTATGAGCCTAGTAGGAGGTTTAACTGCCTACGCCGTACCGTAACTACGGTGCTCTTAGAGTCCTTGCCGTTCGATTCGTGCACATCTCCGTTGAAGGGGTGCCAGGGATGGGGTATGAGCAAAGGATGTTGAAGATGACCGCCAGGCCTTAGTCGTTCATGCGGTATATAAAAGTAGAATGACTACAAGTGGATGCAACACTTAAGGCGAAGTAGGGCCTAGAGGCTTGAAGGCTGCGCGACTGAAGCCCGCGAAGAAAGGCTATTGTAAGGTAACTAAACATTGGTAAGCGAATGTGTAAGTTATAGAAAGAACCGATTAGCGAAGAAATGCGCTCCGGTAAGATGACAACTTGACAGTCAAAATTTACTTGTCCCAGTGGTCGATTCGAAGCCTATACATCCAGTATAGAGAGAGATCGCTACTGTCAAAAGCATTAAATAACCAGATGATTGCCTTATGGTACTATATCACATTGTCCCTCGGCTTGGAAACCGTATACTTTGTGTGAATAACATATCGCATGTAAGTGATTCTGTATAAAAAGATGTAAGTAGAAAACAATAAGAGATAATTAACATGTTTAACAAAAATTGATGTCCCCTGGCTGGGAGAAAATAAAGTGTAAGCCGAAGACCCCGTTTGTAATGTTTGTGGGTGCTTTCACGCCAGAAATCGAGTGCCAACCGTTCCTGAGAAGCAAATCGACAGAATAGAGGGCCAGAAGTCTGGACAGCAAATCCAGATGGTGCGTCCTGTCTATAAAGTCATATACATTTAATCGATGGGCAGCCTTATCAACTGATTAGACGCAGTGATATAATCGTATGCAGGAACCACTACTCCCTGTCTCGGAGTGTGTGCAAAGACGATAAGGTGGGTGACAAGAAGCGATGTATGAGGTGGAATTCCTCCAGTATTCGTGCACTATAAACAATGAGGGTGAGCAAACATCCAATAGTAAAAAGCAAAGCCGTAGGGTTATTTGGTTCTGGAGCCTAGACCGTCCGATAACGAAACACGACCCGTGGAATGACACACGCACGTCATGATGAAAAGGGTAAAGAGTAAATTGCAAGGCGACTCTTATAAAAGCGTCGAGGACATCAGAGACAATCTGTGGTTAAGTAACAATCGTTGCAGTAATAATTCGAAGGTCTTTTGGGAAATATACTAACGAAGAATTACAGCAAATTTCGTGGGTTAATTATTGTTGAATTTAGTAACAATGCTCTACGAACATTAGCTCTTAGAGAATTTTGCCAACGAGCATTGGTGAAAGTATTCAACGTATGTTTTACAAATAATAAACATTTCGTTCTAATAAACTTAGTATTTGGATATACGCATTCAGCATTTAAAATTTCATAAGTCAATAGGTATGGGTATATATGTGATACCGTTTCACTCCCGCTATATGAGTTGAGCTTCATTATAAGGAATATAGAAGTATAGCAACTATTGATGGAAACGTGCTTCCCGTAAGCACAGCAACTGAAGTAAACATAAGTCTAACGAACAACATCCATAAAATAGAGCCGGTGAGCCGGATGTATAAACTTTTTATAGGTAAACCTACACCTTGAAGTAGGATTTTTGTAACTTATCGTTGGTGGATCAACCACGATATCAAAAAGGATAAGTAAAAAATGGATAAAAACGTAGAAATCAACCTCAATGAGGTTGTTGCAAGTACTCGCCAGTCCGCGAGCTACATTGGTAGTCTTCTTGGTAAGACTTTTGGTAAGGTAGAATGTCAGCTGACCTGGCCCGGTGGTAAGGACAAGTTCGAAGAGGCCAAGAACCTCGCAAGCGCAAGCAATAGCTTGATGCTGAACATGTCTCCGAAGCGTTACACTGTGCGCCTGATCGACATCAAGGGTGTGAATTACGTGACCGAGGGTCTGGGTGATTCTCAGCGAATCGCTATTGCCGTGAACCTGAAGGAGAACGGTGAGAGCGACTTCAAGTGTCCTCTGAACGGAACGAACCCCATCATCGTCGAGAAGTCTATGCGTGATGCTATCAACGACGCTCTGCGCGGCACAGGTAAGAACTTCTTCGTCGCTATCGACGAGACTGTTTCTGTGCTGAATGAGGCCAACAAGGGCACTCTCGCTGAGATCGATGCTCTTATCAAGACCCTCCAAGGTCAGCGCCAGTCTGTCGAGACAGCTATTTCTGAGAACCTGCGTAAGGCAGCTGAGTACAAGCGTCAGTGGTCTGAGTCTAAGATCGACAACCTGGAGATCAAGGGCAATGCCAGCGACGCCGACGCTATCATAAATGTTCACACTGCTGAATAGTTATGGAAAAGACGGCCCTTACACCAGACTCCATGAAATATATGGAGATCCTTATGCTCAATGAAACTATTGACAATAAGGTTAAGTCCGCTGGAAAGAAGGGCAGATCATACAAAACGTGCAGAATCGACGGTTCTGATGGAACGGTAACACTTGGTGAAACAAGTTGTTGGTTCTGGAATCAGCTGATTGGATGTAAGTTTACGCTTACATTCGAAGGTTGGGCTCTCGCTGTATGGGATGCCCTGATTGATCTTTCTTCTGGTCTTAATGCTAAGGCTTTGGAAGAGGGATTGAGTGTAGAAATCGCTAAAGAGGCACAGCGTGCTGAGAAATACAATGATGTTGTAAATCGATTGATGGATTGTTATCGTCACGTGACTAATGGTAGTGGACAATCGTCTCTTGCGGGAGACCCGAGGAAGTCAGGCTCAAGGGTTGTAATTACTGAAAGACCAGACGATGACAAGACAAATGTTATTGTCAACATCAATACTCGAAAGAGAACTCACACGTTTCCTTTGGTAGATGCAACAGGTCGAGCATCTATTGATCTTGAGATGGGTATAGTTGGTGCTCATATTAGTAGAATAGATGGATCTTGCGGGATCTAGTTGTTATGCTATTGCGGTAGTGTAATGACATTTCTATGAACTGAGTAACAAATATATCAGTATCATTATTGATAGAGCTTATTCATAAAAACTTATCTCATTTTATAACTCTTGCGGGAGTTTGGGGGTTCAGTCTTGCGGGACTGAGCCCCCGTAGAGATTTGTTTAGATTTATAGAGAAGTGATTCGCTATAATTCACAGGTAAATGATATCTCGAATTCAATTTAATTAACATATGTATAACTAAATCAAGAAATATATGACGAAATCAATTAAGTTGAACTCAGGTAAGATTATTAATATGCGTGATGATATCAATACGCTGAAGAAGAAGTATTGGGGCTATATTAAGGCGCAGAACCTTATGTCCAAGAAGGACATTAAGAATGGCTACCGTACACACGATCTGAAAGCTCTCTATAATGAGATTACTCAGATGGCAAATAAGCTGGTCATCATTAAGGGTATGCTGATGTATCTCAATATGGGTACAACAACATTCAATTATGATGAGTTTAAGAAGACTAACAACTATAGCATTTTTATGGCTTGTGAGTTGAAGGAGCAGATTGCCCAGCTTAAGATGATTCCTACCTTGGATCCTAAGACTAAGGCTCAGAAGGGTCTGAAGAATATTGGTAAGGAAGAGATTTTCACTAGTGCTAAGATTGCATCTCTGATTAAGGATTTGCAGCTTAAGGCAACTAAGTTCGATTCTGACATGGAGAAGTTTAACAATGGTACTGAGATTACTATTGACAATACTCTTGCTACTATGTTTGAGTCAGATATAGCAATATAAACGATATTGCTGATCAGAATGTTGGTGCATACACAATTGGTGTATGAGCGGATCGTTCCCGCACTGATCGCTACTAAAATATTTCCCAAAATAACATTAGTATAAACAATTTAAACATTATCAAAATGAATAAGAATACACAGGTAGAAACTACTCAGGAGAGTCAGGCTACCAACAAGAATATAGGTAAGGTAAAGACTTTGAAGTCTGCTCAGGAACGTAAAAAAGTTCGTGAGGAACAGTATCGTAACTTCAGAATCAACTCTCTCAGACGTCGCTGTAAGCGAATGGGATTCTCTGATGAGAAGATTGAGGAGCTGGTGAAGAAACTTATAGAACAGATGAATGCTCCCAAAGAGTATGATATTCTGGTTATGGTTAATCCTAAGAATATGGCTATGCTCCTTGAAGCTATGGCTAAAGCGAACATTCAGTATCGCTACAAAGGAGATACTTTTGTATCTATAGGAGGAGACCAGAATGTTCTAGCGAAGATACGAGAAATCGCTCCACCGGGGGCTAAAATCTTTCCTTATGCTAAGAAGATGGAATCTGTTATTCCTAAACGGGAGCCATCTCAGAAAAAGCCCTCCAACAATACAGCCGAAAAGAAGAAGGCTGCTAATCCTAAACGTCCTGTAGGAAAGACTGTGAAATCTACACGACATTTCCACCGTATACAGAAGGGCCGCTACAAGAATTTGCGAACCGTTTCTTTGGCCTACAAGCGCGCAAAACGCCACAAGGCTACAACTGTCCAGATGGCAGCTAAAACGCCGTCAGAAGGCTCTAAAACGCTTAAGAAGGCCGCTTAACGTATGTTTAATGTAATCTGTAAACTGATATGGGACATAGCAGCGTACGTATTAAGGTGCGTAGAAGAAAAGTAGCGCATCTTGCAGCCAAAAGTCGCCAGTTCAGCGTTAGGAATTGCACAATACCTAAGGCAGATCCTGAGTCTATTATAGACATAAAGACATCTTTTGGTACTGTAAAAGGTACTAAAGGCGGTGACTGGAATATACCTAAAGAGGGATATCCACAGTATAAACCTTTGATGAAAAAAGGTTGGAAAAAATGGTTTACAAAAGAATATAAAGAGGAACTTGGATGTGAAATATACGAACGTCATATAGAACGAGTTAAATCTGAATATCCTAATCCGCTAGACTATCAAAAGAAACTGTGGAAGAATCTTGGTAAAGCTGCAAAAATGGAGCTTTATGTTCAAGATAAACTCAAGAAATGGGAAAAGAAACATCCGAAGCAATGTCCTGACGACGATTTGTTCAAGGACGAAATGATTCCTGCTTGGGAAGCTGAGAAGGAACAGGCTTTGATACACATTCGAGACTTTGTTGTCTCAATGTTCGACAAATTGCCGCTGATTGGTCGATTTAAGATCAATGAGGCGGCTTATCAAGAGAAGCAAATAGCTGAGTTAAAAGACTCTGATGGCGAGGGACACCTCGTAAATGATTTGAAAAAGAATTCAAAGCTTCTCAAAAAAGCTCAAAGAATAACCAATAAGGTACACGCTAAACATGCAAACCTTGTTTGTACAAATTTGGGCGATCATAAGCGGAAACACGGAAGAATTATTCTTCCACAAGCCGCTTAACCATTAGGCTCGGGTAACCGAGCCGCACACTACTGTATATCACGACACGGCAGGCTCGTAAGAGCTGGGGGTGGTAGCTCAGTTCTTCTATGCGAATAGGAGAGTGGTTGAATTCCACGGTGTGCGCTAGTATTAACCAAAAGAACCTTAGAGTCATGTGGATACGAGATCGGATTGTACATACGTACGATATAGAAATATTTCCGAACTGTTTCCACTGTTGTGTTAAGAATACTGAGACAGGTCAGTTATATAAATTTGAGATATCAGAAAGAAGGAATCAGCTAGATGAACTAGTTGATTTCTTTTATTATGATAGTTCAGATAAGCTACGACATACTAAAATGTTTTGTGGTTATAACAACCATCATTATGATGATGTTATTATAAATTATATAATTGACTATTATTACAAGCTGGCAAATCTACCATATTGGAGGATCTGTCAGTCTCTCTTTAATCTATCACAATGTATTGTGGAAGACAGTGAGGGAAGCCGTGAGAAGCTCAAGCGATGGAAGTATGCACATTACTTCGAATCGATGGACTTACTTACAATGATGTTCAGTCAAAAGTTACGTGTAGGTTTAAAAACCATGCAAGTAACTATGCATTATCGTAATGTGCAAGAGTACGATGGGGATTTTAATCAGTTCCTACCAGCGTCTGAAATAGACAGTATGATTGCATATAATGAAAATGACGTCGATTCGACAACAGAGTTATTAAACCGTCTTAA
>Ga0310690_10011780_pt1 | contig 10772 bp, 22 predicted proteins | sample AusTroGonzalo_MG_2_FD_207661 | JGI IMG/M metagenome (GOLD analysis project Ga0310690, IMG submission 207661) | Bovine rumen microbial communities from tropical cattle in Woodstock, Queensland, Australia - Gonzalo_04 (v2) (version 2) | ecosystem: Host-associated > Mammals > Digestive system >...
CAAAGGAGGGTTTCCGAGCATACCTAACGGTTGCGGCGGGCCACTTTGACCTCTACTACAATCCCAGACTTTGTGCGTTCGTGGAAGTACCCGCATCTTGGTCTTTTGACAAGATGGACGAGGCGACTTTCAGCAAGCTCTACGACGCGATGAAGAATGTCGTGTTCGCCGTGCTGGGTGACAAAGTAACCGAAGAAACATTCAACAAAGTATTATCCAATTTCTAACAACCAACATTTTGAGTTATGGCAACCAAGAAAACCAAAGAGGAGGAGGTCAAGAAAATCTCCGTGAGCCTCAACCTCAAGACCATCACCATTCCCATTGAGGGCGTTTCTCCCCTCATTATGTCCCGTTTCGACGAGAAGTCCAAGCAGCAGATTGAGGAAATCGGCAAGGCTGAAAAGGGACTCAAGCAGGGCGGGAAGAAGAAGAACATCGTCGATCCCGTCGAGCAGTACGAAAAGTCCATCTACTACCTTTCCGATGGCGAAACCTGCGGTTTCCCTGCGGTCGCTTTCAAGGCCGCGATGGTTCGCGCCGCCCAGGTCGTCTATGGCCGGGTGATGACTACCACCAAGATGATGTTCCGCGTGATTGCGGACGACATCGAAACGGGTCTTGTCGCCATCCACGGCGAGCATCGTATGCGCGAGGATATGGTGCGCGTCGGCACTATCAACAAGGTGGCCGCGCCCCGTTACCGCGCCGAGTTCCCGCATTGGTCGGCCAGCATCACCATTCAGTTCCTCGCCGATGTGATTTCCGAGGAGGAGGTCATCGGCATCCTGAACGCTGCTGGTTTCACTTGCGGAGTCGGCGAGTGGCGGCCCGAAAAGGCGGCCTCCGGCTCGTTCGGAATGTTCCGCGTCGTGAACGATTAAGGATTGGGGCTTCGGCCCCTTTCCTTTTCGGCAGGTGGGGCTTTGTGGGGTTTTGCGTGGTTGGGACAGGATGGCAGGGCAGGAAAAGCAAGGCGTTTCTCCGTTAGGAAGGCCCGGTGCTTTCGCGGTACGGCTTTGCCGGATAGGATTGCTACGAAGGGTATCGCTGGGTATTGTACGGCAGGTGGGGCCAAGTATTGATGGCTTGGTGCGGAAAAGTGACGCAAGGCAGGAGAGGTTAAGTAAATCATCGTAGGGTTAAGCGAGGTGTTGAGGTGTATTGACCGGCAGGCGTGGTGTTGATTGGCAAGGATCAGTCCGGCGGAGTTTTGTGTGGCAGGAATTGCACCGAAAGGTTGTGTCCGTCAGCGTTCGGCTGGGTGCGGTAGTGCGATGTAAGGCAGGATTGGATTGGAAATGCTTGGGTTGCTTGGTATCGCGCCGTCCCGTATGGTTGGGCAGGAATGGTTCAGTCTGGAATCGCACGATGGGGAGTTGTGATGTTTCGTGCGGAATGGCAGGATAAGTTCGGTAGTGTACTGCGCTGATAGGTGCGGCAGGTGATGCGTGGACTCGAATGGTAATGCCGTGTTAGGTCTGGTAAGGCAGGAAAGGTAATTAAGAATCATTATGGAAACGAAAGAGTTTAAGTTCATCAACCACTCGTTATGGGGTGGCATTACCGCCAGCGACGCGATGGCGGAACTTGAAAGAATCCGCGCCAAAAGAGGCGAGTTGAAGCCGGAGTATGTCGTAGAGGAAAGCACCGACGAGAACGCGGTTCTCCACAAGTGCTTCCAATGGGACGACTCCATCGCCGCGAAGATGTGGCGGAAAGAACAAGCCGCCGCACTCATCCGAAACATCACGGTTACTATCGTGAACGAGAATGTGTCGGCCACCGTCCGGGCGGTAGTCAATGTGGCGAAATCCGATGGTAAGGGTCGGTCTTACATTCCCCTTACGCAAGCAATCCTTGACGATGTTGCCTACGATGACCTTCTCGCCCAGGCGAAGGAGGAAATGGAATCTTTCATCGCAAAGTATTCCCAGCTCGTCGAACTGAACAATGTCAAGAAGTCAATGATGGCGGTCTTGGCTGGGATTGACGAGGATGAGAACGATGCGAGGATGGAAGCAAGTCGAAAACGAAAGAAGAAATGATCGGCCAAACAATCACCTGGTACACCGCAAACGGCCCTAAAACGGGCGTAGTCGAGGCGAAGCAGCCGGATGGATATTTCGTCCGACTCGCGTCTGGAAAGTGCGTTGTAGTAAACGAAGATAGCATAAGAAATGGAATGGAAATACACCAAAGAAAGACCGCTACGGGTCTTTGAGGCTTTCGCCGGGTACGGGAGTCAGTCCCTCGCCCTCCGAAACATCGGCATCCCCTATGAGGTGGTCGGAATCAGCGAGATTGACACCTATGCCATCCGCGCCTACGAAGCCATCCACGGCCCGACCAAGAACTACGGCGACATATCCAAGATTGATTGGAACGAAGTCCCCGATTTCGACCTGCTGACTTGGAGTAGCCCCTGCACGGACTTCTCCAATGCCGGCAAGCAGGCTGGGGGGGAGGAAGGCAGCGGAACGCGCTCCTCCCTTCTCTGGGAAGTCAAGAAATGCGTTGCAATCAAGAAGCCGAAATATACGCTCACCGAGAATGTCCGCGCACTCGTCAGCCAGAAGTTCCTCCCCGGATTCCTGAAATACTGCGCCTATATGGAGCAGCAGGGCTACATCACCTTCCAGCAAGTGCTGAACGCGAAAGACTACGGCATCCCGCAGAACCGGGAGCGAATCTTCGTGATCTCCATCTACGGCGAGGCGTGGTTCAACTTCCCGCAGCCCGTCGAACTCAAGCTCCGGCTCAAGGACTTGCTTGAGGACAAGGTGGACGAGAAATACTATCTCCCGCAGGACAAGGTTAATCAGTTCATCGATGGGCTTGACGAGGAAAAGAAAGCTCTCATCGAGGCCGATTAACACCGATAGGGGGGGGCTTGCACGGACTATCAAAGCCAACTATTACAAGATGGGTTCCACGAACTTCACGCGGGAAATGCTCGGCGCGAAGGACGGGTTCGCTGCCACGGCCATTTTTGAGTGCTATGAGGCTGATTCCGTTGAACACCGATAGTGCTGGCAATGCCTCCACCATCCTCGCCGGGTACTACAAATACGGCGTTGCAACCCTTATAGGGGGGGGCTTCGGGACGAGTGGAACCTGCATCCTTGAAATCTATGAAGAAGGCGATTCCGATAAACACGACCGCCGACGGCTGCGCTTTCACCATCGTAACCCGATATGAGGGTCGCGCCTACCTGAAATCTATGACGGGGGGGGGCGGCTATTACCCTTGCACCGGGGTTCTTGAGGTCGAGGACGATACTCAACACATGCCTGGACGGGACTTGCAAGACAATCTACTCGCGGATGGGACGGCTCTCCTGGGAGAACTTCCTGGGGAGGATTGAGAACGGAGGCTGGGATTGCCAGATGACAAGCGTACTTGAAGTATGGACGAGCGAACCATCAAGGTGAGATTCCCACGGGAGGCGAAGGACGGGCTTTCGGTCTATCCTTACGGAATCCTCCCTTTTCTCCCCCCCGCAACTGCGTTTTCGACTCTTATCGCGGAACGATCGGGTTCGATGTCTTTCCGTTCGCCGTTACGACGAGGATTGCCGCGAGTGCCGAAGTGTTCCTGAAAGTCTATGAAGATTTGGATGATTCCCGCGAAAGGGAAGGGCCACAAGACCACGGCGAGGAACATCGCCCTTGACGACCCGGACGACATCGCGCGACCGCTTACCACCGACCCGTGGGACAACGCCTTGCTGATTGAGGAAGATGAAGAACAAGAGGCTGATGTGGATCACGGAGAAGGCGGTTAAGATGGGCTTACTTGGGGGGCAATATGAGCTTGACGGGTACAACCAGCAAGTCATCCTCAATGGCATTTCCTACGCGATCACCACGCGGACATTCGGGGACAACAACCACTTTCTTTTAGAGGTCTATGAATGATGTCCTCCACATCCCGCAGGCGGTGAAGAAGGGCTACATCGATTGCCCCCCCCGTGGGGTTTTCGATTGGGCCTACCCGAAATCCAAACTCCGGCGGGCGAGAGTTCAGGGCGGAGGTCAAATCTGCCCGGCCATAACCTGCAAGCCGGAATTGTACTATTACGAAGGAGTTGAATATGAGTGATCCGAAGAAAGGCGTAATCTACAAGGGACACTTCGTCCCGTTGTGGGGGGGTTGGTTCTCTACAACTCCGAAACCTATTATCACGGCGGTATGGAGGACATCTGCCCGACGCTCCGTGCCGATAAGAACGATGCCGGTGTCTGCGTAGAATATGACGACGAAGGATGAACATGGCCTCTGGTACAACGGGCGGTTCTGCCCGGTCTGGAGTTCGCTCCATTGGAACGCGACCCCGGACTTCTACCGGGGGGGGATGGCAGACATCGCCCGTTCGCTCAAATGCGACGACTCTCTCGCGGTCGTAGTGGAGTATGATGACGGAAACGATAATTGAGGTCGGGAACATCAAGACCGGGAGCTGGAGTTCCCCGCAGTATGGCCGGATTTACTCCCCGTCCGGCCTATCCCCGTCGCTCACCACTATGCAAGGGGGGGGCAGAGAGCCGAAGGTGATTTTGTATGAAAACGGACAAGATTTCAGTAGTCGGGATGCTTGACGATCCGACCTATCGGAAACGGCAGAAGCATTGCCGCAGAGTCCTCTCCGTCGGTGGAATAGCCCCTTGCATACCAGCCGGATGCGGTTGTGGGGGGGAGTAACGCCGAAAGTGATTTTGGCCTATGAAGAAGGTAATTTGCCTCGGTAACGCGGTCTATCGGAAGGAAACCCACGGCGGCTATGCCTACGACTGCTTCCTCCCATCCGGCTTGAGTCCGACCCTCAACTGCGCTTGTGGGGGGGTCGGCAACCTTACATAATCCTCAATGAGTACCGACCAGCCGATATGCCTCAACAGCAAGGTTGATGGTGTCCAGCCCTACATCGAGGATAGGATTTATTTCGGGGGGGGATTTCGGTAGGCATCACCGCCACCTTCGGAAGTTACGGATTCTGGGTTCTATATGCCGAGGAAGATAATGATTAGATACCCGCACGGGTGGAACCGGGGGGGATATGGAGCAACGAGTATTCGCCCACGATAACCACCTCCGCGTGGGAGTTCAACAACTATGTGTTCGAGGTATTTGACGACGAAAATCCTCTTGTGGGAGAGGAGCGACGAGGAGAAACTTCGCCGCCGCCTGCACGGGGACAAGGGTGCGAAGTTCAAGGTCGGTAAAGTCCCGAAATTCGCCCCCCCCGTCATCCTCGGAACGATAACCACGATGGTAACGAAAGACATCCTACTTGCAGAAATCTATGATGATTGAACGGGTCGGCGACCGGGATAAGGCGGAATGGAGCATTAAGCCATACGCCTTCACGATAGCCGCCAATCCGATGAGTGATAGAGTCCAACTCGTCCTCGAAGCCTATGAAACCAAAGATTATCCCCATCGGTCGCATTTGGAAAAGTGAGGCGAACGGCTGGGTCTATCATCGGGGGGGGCTTTCTCCGACCCTCTGCGTAGGAGCGCATAACGGAGTACAACCGAAAATCAACGACACAATGGCAAAGATTTATCGCATCAGGAAACTCACCTCGCGCGAATGTTTCCGCCTTATGGGTATGCCCGAAAAGGACATCGACAAGATTCAAAACTACCCGATGGTCTTGAACGGGAACGGCGAGTGGGTTCTGCCGGAAGGGATGACCGAGGCGCAGGCGAAGAAACTCAAAATCTCCGAGAGCCAGCAGTACAAGCTGGCCGGGAATAGCATCGTCGTGCAAGTCCTTGAGGCCATCTTCACGCAGATGTTCCGGGCCGATTCCGACTGCCTTTTCTAACCTATGGAAAACGAGGTTTGGAAGCCCGTCCGCCAAAGCGAGAGCCACGAAGTAAGCGACCAGGGGCGCATCCGCAATGCGGTCACGAAACGGATCGTAAAGCCGTTCACGGACAAGCATCAGGAGTACGACCGCGTTACGCTCTATGAGAACGGGGCGAAGGTCAAGCGGATGGTACACACGCTGGTTGCCGAGGCTTTCATCGGCCCGAAGCCTGACGGGTGTGAAATCGACCACATCAATACGAACAAGCACGACAACCGCGCTTGTAACCTCCAATATGTAACCAGGGAGGAGAACCGAAACAACCCGTTCACGATTTTCAACAACGAGGTAATCCGCATCCGCCGTGGTATTTCGTCGGGGAAGTTCTCGCAAGAGGACATCCTTCGGCTTGTCGGCGTGATGAAGGACACGCTATGATGATGGATCAAATGGAATCTGCCGAATCATACATCGTAATCCCAAGAGCAATCTTCCGCAAGGATGCGTTCGGGAAAGACGACCAATTTTCAAAAAGGGAGGCTTTTCTTGACCTTGTGCAGATGGCCGCCTATGAAGATGCGGATGTCGTCGTGTCCGGGTGCAAATATCACATCGCTCGCGGGCAGATTGCGGTTTCCAAGAACTACCTTTCTGCAAGGTGGGGGTGGAGTTACGACCGGGTTCGCAGATACCTCGCCAACCTCAAGGATGCCGGATGGTGCGACAACCAAGTCAGCAGACAATCCTCGCAACCGATTACCATAATCACGATTTCCGACTACGAACAATACCAAAGTCATCAGTCGCCAGCAAAACCTCCAGAAGCCACGAAACGATTCTCCAAGCCGACTATCCAGCAGATAGCGGACTACATCAAGGAGAAGGGCTACGCGATAAATGCCGAGCGATTCTTTGACTACTACGAAAGCAAGGGCTGGGTTGTAGGAAAGTCCCCGATGAAAGATTGGAGGGCGGCAGTAAGGCAATGGGCCACGCGCGACAAGCAGTATCGGCCCGCCCCGCCACAACCCGCACCAACGCCCGCGCCACAGGAGAACCAGGTTGATCCCGAACTCCGGCGGTTGTTCACGGGCAGATACAACAAGAAATGAGCAAGATAGAGCTGTCACTCGCCGAGATACCCTTCCCGGATACAAGCGCGATCGAGAGGCAGTTCCTCGCCGATTGCGTCGGCAACCCGGAGTCCATGCCGGACTTCACGGCCATCGTGGACGATTCGATGTTCACGGACGAGGCCCGCGTCTATATCTGGAAGGTAATCGTCTGGATGTTCAACAACGGGCAGGCCATCGACCTCCCGTCCGTAATCACTCGCACGGGCCGTTTCTATCTCAACGAGATAATGACCCGTAATGTCGAGCCGTCCACCCCTTTCACCGCACTACAACACGCCCAGCAACTCCGCGCCGCGACCATCCGCCGACGGGCCTACCACTCCGCCGTGAACCTCATCCAATCGGCGACCAAGCCCGACACGGGGGAACTCGATGTCATCGAGGCTGCGCAGAAGATTTCCCTGGACTTGCAGGGCGAGCGCACCATCGTTTCCGAAGCACCGATGGACGAGGTTATGACCTCCGTGGACAAGGAGATAGCCGAGGCCCGCGAGGTCGCCGCATCGGGCAAGCGCACCCGCATACCCACGGGATTCGGGACGCTCGACTCGCTGACCTACGGGGGCTGGGGGCCTGGGCAACTCATCATCCTCGCCGCCCGTCCGTCCATCGGTAAGACCGCGATAATGCTCCAGATGGCGAAAGCCTCCGCCCGTGACGGATTCCCCGCCACCATCTTCTCCCTTGAAATGACGAAGGAGGAACTTGGCAAGCGGCTCCTTTTCTCCACGGGTAAGGTCGCTCCGAGGGAGTTAATCAAGGGCGACACCGGCCCGCAGTACGGGAACGCGCAGAGCGAAATCAAGGCCCTTCCGCTTTTCATCAACGACGAGAGCCGGACGCTGGCCGGGCTGCTATCCCGCATCACCGTCGCCAAGATGCAGGGCCGATGCGAGGTCGCGTTCATCGACTACCTCGGCCTCATCACCATCGACGAGTCGGGACGCGCACCTCTCTACCAGCAGATAGCGAAGGCCACGCGGGAGTTGAAACTGATTGCCAAGCGGCAGAAAATCCCCATCGTCCTTTTGTGCCAGCTCAACCGCGAATCGGTCAAGGAGAGGGAGAAGGACGGCAAGCCCCGTGCGCCCGAACTCTACGACCTGCGGGACTCTGGCTCCATCGAGCAGGACGCGGACATCGTGCTGATGCTCGAACAATTCCGGGCGGCGGTCAATGACGGGGGTCAGGACTTTGCCGATGTTCAGTTCATCAACATCTGGGTGCGTAAGAACCGCCAATTCCAGAAGGATGTGAAGATCATCGTCCGACCAAGCGAAACCTACTCGTCGTTCACCGAGTATGAGAACGGCGAGAACGGCCTTGTCCCGATTCCGTCCGACGACGACCTCCCGCCGTCCACGACCGAGCAGTACGACTTTGACAAAGACCAGCCGTTCTATTGAAACGCGAACCCTCGACCTTCTCCTACATCAAGGTGCTGGACATCGGCTATTCGGTGTCCCTGCCGGTGGGTAAGACCTACGCCGCCCGTTGCGCCTGCTCCTACCTGGAGGCCGAGTACGGGCGGACATTCACCGTCACGACCTCTCCCGACGGAGGGTCGGTAATAATCTATCGCCTGACATGACCTACACCGTAATCGTTTCCCGGCCCGGCTATGGCCGCTACACGGGGGGGGCGTTTGTGTCCTCCCTCACCTTCAAGGACGAGCGCAAGGCCCGCGACTACTACACGGATATGCTGGTGAAATATCCAGACGCAAAAGTTGAATTTTATGAAACCCGAAACGACCTCCCTTCTTTACGCCGTTAAAGACGATTTGACGGCCTTGCGGTACAAATTGGACGATTATATGTACCGGGGCGGAGAAACACCGCCAAAGGAAGATTTGGCCTATCTACGCAAAGTTTACAACGCGATATGCAAAGTTCAAGACCTCTTGTAAAGAATTATCATTCAGGCTACGCATCCAACGAGGGCAACGGAATGGTCGGCGGTCGCTGGTGGGGCTGCGAGAGGCTGGCCCACAAGGAGATTGCCCTGGCCGACCTTATCCCCGACGACCGCGCCGATGTGGTGTGTGCCTATTTCATCGAGAAAGGCTGGGGTGATGTGTATGCGTGGATAGAGGTGGAAGCCTATTTCTCCGTCGGCTCGGACGAGTCGGTCGGCCTTTCCGAAATCTGCGACCTTGACGAGTCCTTCATCCCCGACGGCTTCGAGGATGCGGTGAACGAGTGTCCGTTCCTCACCCGGCCGGAGAGTGATGCGCTGATTGAGAAGGTGCAGGAGATTGCCGACAAGGACGACGACTATGAGTTCTACGAAATCGACGAACCCGATCCCGATGAGTAAGCAGCAGAAGAAGGCCAAAGAGCCGATTGAGAGAATGACACACCGACACTTGTGCAAGTACCACGGCTACGGGAGTTGCTACAAGCGGTCGGGAATGTACGGCCCCGTCCATATCCTGATGGGATGCGACGGGAGTTGTCGCCGAATGAAAATCTTTGACAACAAGCACGGCTATGCCGGGCAGGAGTTCGAGATTGAGTTTTAGGGTGCGGGCATAAACTCTGACCTTCATCACACACAATCTTCATTCGTGTTCGCACCCTTTTTCCACAAGGCGCGGAAAGCCGCCCGTGAGGGCCGCGAGGGACTTTTCATCGTCATAATAAACCCCAGGCAGGAGAATCGTTACTATATACCCGCCGCGCCTTTTACTAACTCTTTAACCCTTATCTGCTAACCCTTGCATTAACCCTATGCAAACGCCTATCATTATGACCGAGGAGTATTGGGCCAACTCCCAATTCTCCATAGCCCGTTACTACGGGGGCATCAACATCGGGAACTCCCGATACATCATCGTGGACAAACTTGGACGCGACCTCTATGAGTGTTCGCACATCGCAGCGAAAGAGGGCCGCGACAAGGCCATCGAGCCTGGTGAGCCAGCCGACCTTATCCGTTCCGACTTCCAGAAACTCTACCGCAAATACGGGCGGGACAAATTCATCGAGGCGGTCAAGGCCCATCCCGAAATCTGGACTCCGAAAGAACTTGAAAAAGTGCTGAAATAATGCAACATGACATTTCCCATTGCAGGGGCGGCGAGTGTCCGTTGAAAGATACTTGCTACCGCTACCTTGCCTACAAGGAGTTGAAGGAGAACCCCGGCAAGTACGGGCAGTACCACTCCTACTTCATCACCACGCCGTTCAACTACGGCAAGTGCAAACACTATATGAAGGCCGAAAATGATTGCCATTAAGACCATCTACTCCGTCGTCTGCGACAAGTGCGGCCTGGTGCTGGAAACCAACGCCGCGTCCGCGAGGATCGCCCGCGAATCGGCCCGACGGAAGGGCTGGCGGGAGGCGATACGCGAGGGCCAGGAACGAAACTATTGCCCCGCCTGCAAGTGGAACTATCCCGACACGAAAGAATACTATGGAGGCTAAAAACACGCCGGAGAAACAAGCTGGCACAATCACCAACTGCCTTTACCTTATGTCCCTCGCTATGGACATTATGCTCCGCAGGGCGGAGTTCCTGATGTCCAAGAACCGCGAGGCTTTCAAACGGGAGAAGAAGCAGCAGTTCAACCGCTACACCCAGGCCGTCCGTACCGCCTGCGTACTCCAAGACGGGCTTACCCAGGACATCTGGGATGTCGAGGCCGATTACGACTACAAGAATGTGGATGTGTGGCTGGAGCAGGCCAACGAACTTGCCCGCCTTGTGCTACTCTTTGCCGACCGATCCGTCGATGTGGATGTGGTCGCCGAAATCTTCAAGTTCATCCGCGAGCAGCCCGGCGAGGGCATCGTGGACGAGAAACTTCTT
>Ga0310690_10011781_pt1 | contig 10772 bp, 8 predicted proteins | sample AusTroGonzalo_MG_2_FD_207661 | JGI IMG/M metagenome (GOLD analysis project Ga0310690, IMG submission 207661) | Bovine rumen microbial communities from tropical cattle in Woodstock, Queensland, Australia - Gonzalo_04 (v2) (version 2) | ecosystem: Host-associated > Mammals > Digestive system >...
CTTCGGAAGACCGGACAGCTTTTCCTCCCGGACGGCCAGGAAAATGGCCAGGGCTGCGCCCAGGACAATCAAAAAACTGTACCAGGGAACCAGGCCGAAAAGCATTCTTGAATACGGAACTGCCATGATGAAATCCCCTGCAAAAATTTTTCTGAAAACCCGGGAAATCCTTTTCAAACCCCTGGAAATAACCTTTGCGCGGTTTGATTATAATCACCGGGTTTCCGCGTGTCAAACTTGAAAAACGGGTGCAGTTCTGGTAAAATATATGGAAAGAATACGGGAACAGAACCGTATCAACAGGAGGACTGGACAATGAGCAAGGTTGTCGTTTTCGATCATCCCCTGATTCAGCACAAGCTCAGCATTATGCGGGATAAAAACACCGGAACGAAGGAATTCCGCGAAATACTGTCCGAAATCGCCACGCTGATGGTATATGAAGTGACCCGGGACCTGGAGACGGAAGAAGTTGAAGTGGAGACCCCGATCTGCAAATGCAAATGCCGCGTGCTGAGCGGGAAGAAGCTCGGCATCGTGCCGATCCTGCGGGCCGGCCTGGGCATGGTGGACGGCGTGACCAAGCTGATTCCCGCGGCGAGGGTTGGGCACATTGGCCTTTACCGCGACCCGCAGACGCTGGAACCCGTTGAATATTACTGCAAGCTGCCCGCGGACAGCGAGAACCGGGAGCTGCTGATTCTGGACCCGATGCTGGCCACTGGCGGGAGTGCCAGTGCCGCCATCAACTTTATCAAACAGCGGGGATGCAACCACATTCGGCTGGTGAACCTGATCGCTGCGCCGGAAGGCATCGCCCGCATCCAGCGGGACCACCCGGACGTGGACATTTACGTGGCCGCGCTGGATGACCACCTGAACGACCACGGATACATTGTTCCCGGACTGGGAGATGCCGGAGACCGTCTGTTCGGTACGAAATAAGCACGTTCACGACAGTTCGGCCGGGAAGGCCGGACTGCCGTTTTTTTGTGAACCCACCGCACCGCGGGCCCGGGCCGGGCCCGGAGAGATTGATATAGATCGGAGAATCCTATGCCTCAGAAAATCATTCTACAGCGCCCGCCGCTGCTGGCCATGAGCCAGGCTCCCCTGACCAACGGATGCGCCGTGACCGACCAGCCCCAGGCCATGGCCCTTTACCAGGCCCTGCTGGCACACCAGGAGGATCCGGAAAGCTGGCTGGGCTTGTTCGAGTTGAGCTGCCTGGTGACGGCCAACCCGATGGAGGAGCCTGCTGGGAAACGGATCACGGCCGCACTGGCGCAGAGCGAGGATGCCTCCCTGCCGGGGGACTTTTTCCAGCAGCTGCAGACGGCCCGGGCGGCCCTGGCCGCGGCGGAATACACCTGCGACAAGGGGATCCTGCAGCGGCTGAGCAAGTGGTGCCGGTGGATTGAGATCAACTGGGACCAGCTGGCGGTGCTTTCCCGATTCCGGATTGCTCCGGCGGACTGGATGGAATTCCTGGTGCGCTTCTACCAGATGACCGGGCTCAAGGCGATTCTGCGGCTCTGCACGCGGCTGCGTTCCGGCGTAATGGACTGGACCACCGTGCTGCACAGCTTCGGCAAGCAGAAGCGGCGGGAGGACGTCACCGGGGAAGCCTTCCGGAATGATTTTCTGCAAAACCGGCTGGATGAGGGCGACTTCTTCACCCGGGAGCAGATCATCTGCCACGGGGAACTGCTGGCCGACGGCATGCGGTACACCGCCCTGGCCGCCATCTTCAGCGGAAACGGGCAGGAGATGAGCGCGGGCAAAACCGGATGGAAGGCCATCCGGAAGGGGCACTATGCCATCTGCGGCGGGACCACGGGCGCGCCTTTCCTTTCCGGGCTCGGGAGCGACCAGCCGGTTTCCCTGGCGGTGCTGAGCGCGTGGGCGGAAGCCTTCGGGGCGCAGCTGTATCTAGGGGATTCGGAATGGGCGCTGGATGAGCTGATCCGGATCAAAGAGAACGGATTCGCCTACGCCGTGGGGCAGGCGCCCGTTGCGGCGGTGCAATATGTCAACCATCCCGATCCGGCCGCGGCGCCCGCCGCGGAAGGCATTGGCGCGGGCCCGGTGCATACGCTGAGCCGGGCGGCGCACGCCATGAGCCTGATCTGCCGGCTGGCCGTGACGGTGGGCAGGGACCAGGTGCGGTTCAACTACCCGATGACCGGGAAATTCCTTTTGCACAGCGGGAAAACCGTTCTGCTGGGCGGGGAGGACGAGATTCTGATCAAGCGGGCTGCCGAGCCAGGCTTTCCCTTTCTGGTCTACTCCGCGGGAACGGAGACCCGGGACATCACCGTGGAAAGAAGCGGGGAAATCTATGTATCCGAGACGCAGGAGGAATGCGCCGCCCCGAAGGAAGGAACGTACACCAGCTTTGATATGAACGGGTTGTCGGGAACGAGCATCCGGTATGCCCGGGGGGTGCGGATCCTGGAAGAGGATACCCACCATCAGGGAAAATGCTATTTCGCCGGGAACCGGCTGATGGCCGCGACGGTCACCGGACAGGACTGGAAAATCGCCGCGGCGGGGCATCCGGCCGTTTCTCCGGACGGGGAAGCGACGCTGGTATGCGCCGAGGTGCCCCAATGGAAGAAAAAGAACGGGCTGCCGGGCGATCTGCCCGTGATGCCGAGGACCGGGGAAACGGAGCGGGCCGTGACGCTGGCCCCCTACAAACGAACCGGCGGGCGCATGGCGATGCTTCCGACCGCCTTCGGCAAATGACCCGCGTACGGCTGGCGCCGCTGTGCGGCGTAACCGACCACGTATATCGCACGATCTGCGCCGAATTCGGATGCGGGACGGCCTACACCGAAATGATCAGCGCCATGGGATACCTGTGCGCGCCGAACCAGCCCGCCACCCGGGAGCTGATGATCCGCGGGGAGAACGAACCGCGGCTGATCCTGCAGCTTTTCGGGAAGGATCCGGATGTCGTCGCCGAGGCGGCGGTGCGGATCGCGGCACTGGGAAATTATGACGGGATCGACCTGAACATGGGCTGCCCGGCCCACAAGGTGGCCTCCTCCGGGGAAGGGGCCGGGATGATGCTGACCCCGGACAAGGCCTGGCGGATGATGGAAAAGACCGTAAAGGCGGTTGACCTTCCCGTATCCGCCAAGATGCGGACCGGATGGGACGAGGCGCGCATTGACGTGATCGAATACGCGCTGATGGCCCAGGAAGCCGGGATCCGGGAGATTACCATCCACGGGCGGACCCGGACACAGCAATATGCCGGGCAGGCGGACTGGGAGATCATCCGGGAAGTGAAGCGCCGCGTGGCGATTCCCGTGATCGGGAACGGCGACCTGACGGACGCGAAGACGGCGCTGGAACGGATTGCGGACGGATATGCGGACGAAGTGATGATCGGGCGGGGCGCCATGGGGAACCCGTGGATCTTCCGGGACTGCCGGCGGATCGAAAACGGGGAGGAACCCGAGCCCGTGGCCCCGGAGGAACGGCACCGGGTGATCCGGATGCACTACGAACGCATGCTGGCTTCCCGGCCGCAGCACGTGGCCGTGCGCGAGATGCGGAAATTCATCGCGTGGTACCTGCACGGAATGCGGGGTGCGAGCCGGATCCGGGTCGAAATCAACCGCATCAATGACCCCGGGGAAGCCCTGGGGCTGCTGGAACAATTTTTCGCCGGTACCGGGCTGCGGGATGAAACCGGGCCGTGGAGCGGGGAATCGCCGGAAAACTGAGAGCATGAGGAAGAAAGGCAAGCACATGAAACGAACCATTTCCCTGATGATCGCCGCGCTGCTGCTCTTCTGCGGGCTGGCCGCGCAGGCAGCGGACTACACCCTGCCGGAAAAAATGAAAAAGCAGCTGGAGATCGGCAGCGGGCTGAAAGGCTCTTTTTCCGTCACCGCATCCGGATACGGGGAGGAGGTTCCCCTGCTGGACGCGCTGCACCGCACCGAGTTCGAGGTGCGGGGGCTGCTGGCGGACGGGAACCTGTACTACTGCATCTACCAGGCTGACGATTCGGAAAACCAGAACAACAAGACGGAAATCTTTTCCGCCGATGGGAGCTACTACGCGAAAAGCGACCTGATGGGGGGACGGACATATACGATCTCCGGCCTTTACCAGGCGGCGGACGCACTGTCGCCCCTTTCCGGCGGGGAGGGCGCCGCGATTACCAGCGCCGCCGTGAAGTTGGCGGAATCCGCAACGGGGCTGATGGCCCAGGAATGGGAAAAGGCCCTGGAGCCTTACCGGAACAATATTGAGCTGTGGATCAACCGCTTTCCGGTGGTGACGGACTATACCACCCTGGCGGACGGGCGGAACTGCCTGGAGATTTCCTACAACATTCCCTACACGGCGATGACTGGCTTCATTCAGGAGACGCTGAGCGCCATTTTCCAGGATGCGGTGCTGCTGAACCTGCTGGACGGTGTACTGACCGCCGAACAGCGGGAACTGTACCTGAACCCGAACCTGGCATATTATTATGCCGAGGTGCTGAAAAGTATCCAGACGGAAGAGGACGTCGTGATCGCCAAAGCCACGGACTCCAAGACCGGGAAGGCCGTGGGCAGCAGGCTGAGCCTGCCGATGGACGCGAAGGCCACCGGCTTCAGCCTGCTGACGGCGGAGCAGGAAGCGGGCGGGGATAGCACCTGGACGCTGAGCGGCGAAACCCGGATGATTTCGCTTTCGCTGCCCGCGGAGATGGCGCTGGACAAGGACTTCGACTACGAGATTAAATTCATGAACCTGTTCTACAGCGCAGAGGCGGATACGCCCGAAAGCCAGGCGCTGCGTATCCGGATCAGCCGGAAATCCAACGGTCCGGCAGTGTCTGCTGAGGATGAGAAGACCCACGAGGACTACAGCTTCCGGCTGTCGATTGAACAGGATTCCTCGATGGTCAATGAGAACCGGCCGGTGAAACTGGCGGATTTCGACCCGATTGACGCCGAGCTGAACATGCATTTTTCCGGGAAGAACGCGCAGCAGAGCCCGACCACGGCTGAGGTTGAGCTGGCTTACACCCGGGGAGACCGGACAATCACCCTGAGCGGGAAGTTCAAGTCCGCTGCCCCGTGGATCGTGACCTTCCCCGAAACCGACGGGGCGGTGAACCTGCTGGCGGCTTCATCGGAGGAGCGCGAAGGGCTTCTGAAGGAGCTGGCGGACAACGCGAAGAAGATGCTGATGCATACGCCGGAAGCATCGATCCCGGAAGCGTCTGCGGCAGCGCCGGAGGCAACTCCGGAAGCAGCGGCTGAGACTGCTGAGGTCCAGGCGGAAACGGCTGAACCCCAGGCGGAAACGGAAACCGGCGCCGGCGATGAAACGAAGGCGGACGATACTGCTGAAGAGAAAGCAGCGGATGCGGCTCCGGAAGCGGAGGCGAAAACGCCATGAAGAAACTGACCCTGCTGCTGGCGGCGGTGCTGCTGGCGGTTCTGGCTGTAGGGCCCGCAGGGGCTGAGCACTGGCATATCCGGCTGGAATGCACGCAGGAAAGCCTGGGGTCCGAATGGGACATCTACACCGGGGAGGAAACCGTGGCCGTCTCCTCCACCACGCCGGAATATGCCATTGAGTATTCCGGCTTCGGGAACACCGCCGGCGATACCGACCAATGGCTGGCGGCCCTGTTGCCCGAAAGCAAGGCCCTGGCCAGGCTGGCACAGTTCGCCGACCGGGCCACCGCCGGCGCTGCGGAGGAAAAAGGCTTCTACACCGGGGACTGCTTCGACCTGGCCCTGACAAAAAAGGAAGCCGTAACGGACGGGGCGGCCCTGGGCGGGAGCCGGCTCGGCCAATGGCTGGCCGCGGCCGGGATGAGCCTGCGGTGCCAGGTATACGACGGCGGGAAATACTACACCTTCCAGGGGGAAAAGGACGGGGCGGCGTACTTCACCTTCTCCCTCAACCGGACGGATGCCGACAACACCAGTGGGGTGCTGAGCTTTGCCGAAAGCGGCCGGATCTATGGCATCGGATTCCAGGCCCTGGCGGACAACGACATGACGTTCTACTCCATTTCCCTCAGCGTCGACCCGGAACAGGCGGGATACCAGAACGCCAGCCTGAACCACTCCTTCCTCCACTGGGAAGGGATTTTCCGGCACGAAGGCGAACAGAACCCCATTCTCTTCGACGGTGCCCTCAGCTCCGCCAATGAACGGATCGAGATGCGGATGGCCGGGGAGATCATGCCCGCCGGCGCATCGGATTCCTCCCGGATGGAAATCACCAACGCCCGCACCGGGGAAACCTGGGGCATCCTGACGGTGACCCGGGACGAGGCAGCGTTTTCGCCGGAAAATAAAATCATCGTCCGGGCGGACGATGACAGGGATCCTTCAGGCAAGCTGCTGATGGTGAACTATGAACATTACTTCACGATTCTGCTGGGGAGCATGATGTATCCGTAACCCGGGAAAGCAGGCAGACCGCCTGGGAGGAGATCCCTTCCATGCGGCCCTCGAAACCCAGATGCTCGGTTGTCGTGGCTTTGACGCTGATGCGGTCCGCATCAGTGGACAGGGCTTCGGCAACTTTTTTTCTCATCTGCGGAATATAGGGGGCGAGCTTTGGGCGCTGGGCCACGATTGTGATATCCGCATTGATGAGGGACCAGCCTTTTTCCGCCAGGACGCGGGCCACCTCCTTCAGGAGGAGAAGGGAATCAATGCCTTTATAGCGATCGTCCGTATCCGGAAAGAGGTGGCCGATATCCCCCAGGGCCGCCGCGCCCAGGAGCGCATCCATCAGGGCATGGAGGGCGACATCCGCGTCGCTGTGGCCCAGAAGGCCCTTTTCATACGGGATTTCGACGCCGCATAGCACCAGGCGGCGGTTTTCGACGAGCTGATGGACATCATAGCCCTGGCCGACGCGCCAGGCGGGGGCTGTGTTCAGATACATTTCAGCGATTTTCAAATCCTCTCCGGAAGTGATTTTGATATTCTTCCTTTCGCCTTCGACCAGGCGCACCGGGATGCCGGCATGCTCCAGGAGGGAGGCATCATCCGTGCCTGCAAAGCCATCCCGCGCAGCGAGAGACAGCCCCTGTTTCAGGAGGCCGGCCCGGATGCACTGCGGAGTCTGGACCTCAAAGAGAGTGGAACGGTCCGGGGTGGAAATCACCCAGCCCTCCCGGCCGACTTTGACCGTGTTCACCGCCGGCAGGGCCGGGATGGCCGCGCCGGATTCCTCCGCGGCGCGGAGCACCCGTCGAATCAAAGGCTCCGAAACCAGGCAGCGGGCGCAGTCATGGATCAGGAGGATATCCTCATCATTACAGGCCGCGGCGGAGACGCCGCAGCGCACAGACTCCTGGCGGGAAGCCCCGCCGGGCGCCAGGCGGACGGGAAAGGACGGATACAGCGCCGCCAGCTCCGCCTCGACCAGCGGAAGGTCCTCCGCACGATAAACCAGGACACATTCGTCCACCACGGGCGCAAAGGCCCGGAGGCTGCGGGCCAGCACGCTTAAACCCGCTACCGGGAGGAAGACCTTATTCCGGTCCGCCTGCATGCGGGAGCCGGAACCGGCCGAGAGTAAAATCAGGATCTTTTTCATGCATTTCGCTCCGCGTTGACCGCCGCGTCCTCGGAAATAAGCTCAAAGAGATCGCCGGATTCCTCCTTGCGGACGGTTTCCTTCACCTGGAGCACCCGATAACGGCCGACATGCTCGCCGAAGCGGATCGCGATGACATCGCCGGGCTTTACCTCGGCTGAGGGCTTCGCCACCCGGTCGTTCAGGGACACGCGGCCGCCGTCGCAGGCCTCATTGGCCACCGTGCGCCGCTTGATAATCCTGGAGACCTTCAGATATTTATCCAATCTCATAACCGTTTTTTCTCCTTTATTCTTCTTTGGGTTCGTCCCCGCCGGAGAGGGCGCTGTCCCGGAAACGGTTCGCGGCCTCGCGGAGCAGGATTTCGGCATCCAGATGGTTCAGCTGGCAATACAGCGCGCAGGCCATCAGGAGATCCCCCACCAGCGGCGGATCCGGATCCCGGCGGGACTGCAGGGCTGCCGCGTCCTCCAGAATGCGGGCCAGGGCTTCCTCCGCGGGGGGCAGGGGCCGGAGGGGGGCCGATTTCTTCGCGACTTTCTGGGCAAACTTCAGGGATGGGAGGGCCCGGCAGACGTTCATCAGGCTCTGTTCCACCGATTCATTGCCGTTTTCCATGCGCTTGATGGATTCCCATCTGCGCCCTTGCTCCTCGGCGCCGAGGAAGGTTTCCTCCCCGAAGACGTGAGGATGGCGGCGGATCATCTTGCGGCAGATATGATTCAGAACATCCCGGATATCGAAATCCCCTGTGCCCTTGCCGACGGCCGCCTGGAAAATGACCTGGAACAGGAGGTCGCCTAGCTCATCCGACAGCTTCAGGGGATCGCCTTCCTCAATGGCGCCGACCGTTTCCCAGGCTTCCTCGACGATATATTCCCGGAGGGAGGCGTGGGTCTGTTCCCGGTCCCAGGGGCAGCCGGACAGGGGATCCCGTAGGCGGTCCATGATCTGCTCCAGGTCAAAGAGCGTGAAATGGGTGCGGGACTGCCAGGGGCGGCCCGGTACCAGCACCGCGGAAAGATGGCTGCAGGGCCGGCGGTCCAGCTCCATGAGAGGGATGGAGACCGGGGGCTCCCGGTCGGAGGAAAGGAAAAAGACATCATCCTCATCCTCCATATATTTCGAGAGAAAGAGCTTGACCTCGCCGGCGAGGATTTCGTTATCCAGCTCATCCACCAGGAGGGAGACATTGGGATCATAATCCGTCTCCGGAAGGGCGGCGGCGGAGACGAAACGGCAGCCGCCGGAGGACGGGAGATGCTCCCGGAAGAGGGACTGGAGGAGCTCCAGGCGGCTGACGCCGGGAAGAACCTGCACCTCGTCCTCCGGCGCGGGGCGGGATAGGTACAGATGGTCCAGGCTGCGGTCCGACAGGGGATCGGGGATCGCATAGGTGACCGGGCCTTCCTCCGTCAGTTCCCAGAGGCGGGCCGCCATGGCGGCGTACATGGCTTCAAAATCCTCTGCGGACTCATAGAATTCATCCAGGGAAACATAGGGGATGTGATGCCGGAGCAGCCAGGCTTTGGCCGGGTGATGGTCCGTGCGCAGGACCAGCCGGTCGGCGCCGCGCAGGGCGGAGACAGCCCCGGGGGCCATCCAGTCCGGATCCCCGTTTCCGATCGGAACGACAACGATTTTCTTCATCTGGCTTTACGCTTTCTGTGGAACAAGCCACGCAAATCTTCCCGGGAGAGGGCATGGTCCAGCCATGCGGCCGCCAGATAGACCCCCGCGCCCAGGGCGATCAGGAGAATGGTGACGATTTTTCCCTCCGGCAGAACGCGGCGGAGCAGGAAGAGGACGGCCCCCATGGCCGCCGCCGCCAGCCCGGGACGCAGGACCCAGCCGGACCAGTTGAACTTCATGCCCGCGTACTTACAGCAGAAATACAGGTTCGGAATCATCGACACCGAATAGCAGACGAGGGAGGCGATCGGGCCGCCGTGGATATTGATGCCCGGGGTGCCGATCAGCGTATAATTCAGGACGATTTTGCAGGCGACGCCGGCAATCATCGTATACATCGGGATTTTCTGCTTATGGAGGCCCTGGAGGATGCTGCTGGTGGCCTGGACCACCGTGAAGAGCAGGACCGTGAGGGAGGAGATTTCCAGCAGGCTGGCCGCCGTCTGCAGGCGTTCGGGGGTCAGGGTTCCTGAATAGAAGAAGGCGAGAATCGGCTTCGCCAGGAGGCTCATACCGATCGAGCAGGGAAAGCCGATCAGCGCGGCATAGCGGATGCCGGTATCCGCCTCCCGGACAATGGAGGCATGGTCCTCAATGGATTTGGCGGAGGAAATGGCGGGGACCAGGCTCATCGAAATGGCGAGGGCCAGGGCCGTCGGGATATTGATCAGCCGGATGACCATGCCGGAGAAAATGCCATAGAGAGAGGTGGCCGCATCGCGGGTGAGGCCGGAGGTAACCATGCGGTTGACCATGAGGGCGGAATCAATAAACTGGGCCAGGGGGATGATGCAGGCGCTGATCGTGATCGGGATCGAGATCGTGACCAGCTGGCGCGTGATCGCCGACCCGGAAAGAACCTTGCTGCCCTCCGCGGGGGCCGGCAGGGGCTGCTGCCGGCGGCGGCGGATGAGGACAAGGATCATCATATAGACTAGGGCGAGGGCCTCCACCACCGTGATGCCCAGCAGGGCCCCGGCGGCGCCCTCCGCCATGCTTTTCTTCATGCCGATGGCGGCCAGGGGCAGGGAAACCGCCACCTTGCCCACCTGCTCAATCAGCTGGGAGATCGCGGTCGGCACCATGTCCTGATGGCCCTGGATATAGCCCCGGAAGGCGGAGAGGATGCAGACGATCATCACGCAGGGGGCGATGACATAAAAGCCCTTCGAGGCTTCCTCCACGCCGACCAGCCGGACCAGGAGCCCGTTGGAGAGAATCATCATCAGGCTGAAGAAGGAGCCGATGGCAAGAAGAAGCTTCAGGGCGACGGAAAAGGTTTTCTCCGCGTTGGGGCGGTCCTCCCGGGCCAGAAAATGGGCGACCATGCGGGAGACGGCCACTGGGAGGCCCGCGCTGGACAGCGTAAGGAGCAGATTATAGGTGGGAAAAACCGTCTGGAACAGGCCGAGGCCCTTATCCCCCAGAATGCGCGCCAGGGGGATCGAGTACAGGACGCCGACAAACTTGCAGATAATGCCGGTCAGGCCCAG
>Ga0310690_10011783_pt1 | contig 10771 bp, 16 predicted proteins | sample AusTroGonzalo_MG_2_FD_207661 | JGI IMG/M metagenome (GOLD analysis project Ga0310690, IMG submission 207661) | Bovine rumen microbial communities from tropical cattle in Woodstock, Queensland, Australia - Gonzalo_04 (v2) (version 2) | ecosystem: Host-associated > Mammals > Digestive system >...
CTCTTGGCCGAGTTCGCGGTACACCTCTAACACGTTCCACCCGGAAGGCGTGATTGTGCCGCAGCCGATGAGTCCATCTTCGATGGCCTCCATCATAGGCCCTGCCTCGCCATATCCTCTGTTGCTGATGGCCTCAACGACGAAGCCGATCTCCCGCACGTCATCGCCCTTGTCGATGCTGCCCTGCTCCGTGACGTCGGTAATCTCCACGCGGGGCCAATCGTTCACGTCAGAACTGACGGGATAGCCAAGAGCCGCGAGTTTCGCGGTCAACGCCTTCCTGAAGGCTGCCGCTGCCGTTTTCGCTGCCATGTCTTACTTCTTTTTGTAGTATTCGCAGCAGTCGTTGATACGCCGCTGCATAAACTCCGTGATTTGCCCACGGTACTTCTCGTAGGCCGGATGCAGGAACGGATGGGCCTTCGTGCCGTGTTCCTTTATCCAAAGGGCTATCGCCCATGCAAGGGACCATTGCTTGTCCCCCTTGTGCTTGCTTTCCTTCCTTACAAGCGGAGTCGTCCTGCGGGCCGTCTGCTTTTTCACAATGTGATCGTCGGGAAGTTTAAGTCTTGTCTTGCGGGTGCTGGGCACGATGCGCTTGCGACGAATCCATTGGTAGATGGTTTCCACGGGCGGCATCTTGCCGGACTTGCGGCCATACTCCACGTATTCCGCATATCCCATGTAGAAACCCGCGTCAACTGTATTGTCAGGCTGCACGACGGTGCGACCGCTATTCCGCAGGTGCGACGATGCGACGTTGCCGTTTGCCTTCAGCAGCCGCTGGGCTTCGGCCACGATCTGCATACCGAAAGCCGAAAGGCCCCTGACGGACGCCTTCAGCACTTCCTTCTGAAAAGCCTTCATGTTGATACGAAGGTTCTTCATGCTCACTTCGTCGATATACAGACCATCAGCCATTATACTATCGCCCTCCTGCTGCAAATGACACGCAGTTCGCGCTGACGCGTGCCGACGTCCTCACGGCTATCCACCGAAAGGACGATACCGTTCCAAATGACCTGCTCGAACTTCTCCGGCAGGTAGCGCATACGGACTTCGTAAGCCTCGATCTCGGCGGTTTGGTAGTAGTTCTCCTTCGCATATGCCGAAAGCATCATGACGGAGGCGGGAACCACGGCCACAAGGTCGGGATCGCCGGAGCCTGAGCCGCTTCCACTACCGCTGCCGCTCCCCGACCCCGAAGAAGGGGCCGGAAGGAACGACTGCATACCGTATTCGTCCGTGCGGCTGACGAGCCGCCTGAGCGTCACGGTTTCGCGGTAGGAACGCGGTGCGATGTTATGCGTGTTATTGAACAACATAATCCGCAGGGATGCGCTTGTAAACTTTCTGTTCCTCGTCGGTGTTACCGTCCCAAAGGGCGGCGGCCATTTCCCAAACGTAGCCCAGCAGTCGGGCCACGTCCCCCGCGTTGGGGAGGGTCGTGTAGGTCACGCGCCACCGCCCTGCGTAGGGAAGTTCGAGGCGATTGCCCGACACGAGGCAGTCGGCCACCACGTCCTCGCCCGTTTCGATATTCACTACCGACGTGACGCCGGAGATGATGGGCTGCCATAGTTGTAAGGCTCCCCCTTCCCCCTCTATGACAATGGTGCAGGGCAGCAGGGCGCGGTCCGCGTATTCCTGCACGCGGAGGACCGCCTGCTTCAATACGTTTTCCAACTCCGTGTCCTTAGCCGTGCCCACGATGTTCGCGTACTTCTTGAAGTCCGCGAGGGTTATGGCCGTGTTGGTTCCGATGCTCGTGTAGGTAATCATACCCGTTCCCAATATCCGAGGTTGATGAGTTCTTTTGCGACCCTCTCCGGCCTGCTCAGAATCTCGCCGACACAAAGGCCGTCGTGGGCCTTGATGACGCGGACGCGGGCATAGCCGGGTGCGGTCTTGTTGGAGGCAGCAGGCCGTACCGCTTTGTTTTCACGCTGCGGTACGACTGCCTTTTCCTCTGCTTTCTTGCGCTGCGCCATTACTGACCGCTGCCGGAGCCGCTGCCGCTGCCAGCCGTGATAGCTGCGAGGGCAGACGTGATGCTCGAAACGTAGATGACGGCTTTCTTGCGGTTGGACGGGACCACCAGCTGGCCACGCCAACGCAGGTACATGACGTAGGAGTCGGTTCCTGCGACACGCTCGATCTCCACCTCGAAGCCGAGTTTTTCGTAGAGGTCGAACACAGACGAGTCAGCGACCAGCATCTGACCTGCGGACAGTTTGGATGTACGGACCACCCGTTTGCCCATGAACGTGTAGATGCCGCCGTTGACCTCGAACACCAATGCGCCCGTGGAGGTGCGGATGTTCTTGTACTTGGCGAAGTCCGAAGGGTTCATGTAGATGGTGTCGGCGTAGAACGCACCGTTGGTGGCCTTCTCGACCTGCGCGTCGATGGCGTCGATGAGGTTGATGAGGTCCGGGTTCACGAAGGCTCCGGCGAGGCCAGCGGTAGATGCGCTGAACGCGGTGCTGCCCTGACCGATGATGCCATAGATGTGCTTCTGCGTGGTGCTATTGGTGTCAGCACCGTCTCCGCTCAGGATCAGGGTGTCAACCTTGTTCTGAATGGCCTTGATAGCCTCAGTACGTGCCCAATTCAGGAAGTAACTGAGGTCGGTGGACATTTCACGAGTGAACGGCAGTTTGGCCGCGATCTTGGCGAGGCCACGGGTCTTTTCCTCAGCGGCTGCGCCGTCAGCGGAACCGACTGCGGAACCTTCGCCAACGTAGTTGGTGTTGTCCGTGAACGAGCCCTCGATCCACAGAACCTTGCTCTTGTCCTGCGGAACGTCCTTCCGACGGATGACGCCGAGGAACACAAGACGCTGCTGGGCGTCGGCGTTGATTTCGGTGTCCCCGATGGTGCGGAGGATGGAACCGCTCATGTTGGAGGTGTCGAGTTTGACTTCCATGATCGCGGAGGCGCGTTTACCTTCCACGACGTCCTTCATGGCACTCTTGAACTCTTCCGACTCGATGACGTCGCACACGGCCTGCGAAGCGGTTTTGCCAGCAGCCTTGTGTTCTTTCATGGCGTCGTAGATTTTCTTGATACTCTCGTCGAGGTTCTTGATGGCCTCGTCGTTGGCTTTCATGGCATCCTTGATGCCCTCGATGGCGTCCTTGTCAGCCTTCGCTTCTTCAACGGAAGCCTTCAAAGAAACCTTCTCCTCTTGCAGTTTCTTCATTTCTTCCTGCAAAGATTCGAGTTGCTCTTTCAGTTCTTTTTCCATGTCGATGGTGTTTTGGTTAATGTTGTTCGTATCTTCGCCCTTGCGCTCCGTTTCCTCCAAAGTGGCCTTCGGATTGGCGGCGCGGCTGACAAGGCTGATTTCGTAGAGGTAGATGTCCGTGAGGATGCGGTCGATACCTGCGGCCCGGTCCTCCGGGTATTCTGCGGCCTTCACGCCGTAGCCAATGCTGAACTCGTTGAGTGCGCCGTCCTCAATGAGAGTCGCGGCGTCCTTGCCGAGTGTCGTGTTGCTGATGCGGGCACGGAACCAAAGTCCGCGCTCGTCCTCCTTCATTTCCTCGATCACGCCGATCACGTCATCGAAGTTGTGCTGCCAGCACAGTTTGATTCGCTTGACGTCATCGCTTGCGAGGAAGTTGGCGAAGGCTCCGGCCTTGATAACGTCCCCGTAGGAGTCCACGTTACCGAAGTACGCGCCGTAGCCCTCGATGTAGAGGTTGGTGTCCTTGCGCTCGGCCTTGATTTCCGGGCAGGCAAAGGACTTGTGCTCTATCTTGGTTTCCATCGTGTGATGCGTTTGTTGCGAATATAACGACCCTTATTCGCGTGCGACGCGTTTTTGATATGGATATAAGGTTTTAGCACAGAAAACGCCCCGAATCGGCTGAAACGGGGCGTTACTGAAAGAATAGCGGCTATATCTCTGTGATGCCGTTGCCGCGTGGCAGATAGATGACCGCGCAGGAGCAGTTGATGACCTCAGAGGCAGGTGCGCCGAACCGCTCATCCATCGGGTACTCCATAGGGAAGCCGCCGACGCTGAACATTTCGCCCTGCTGGATTGTCACGCCGTCAACCTCCTGATGGGTGGGGCGGGTGTTGATGCCCGCAATGCTCCACGTCTTTTCGTATGGGATGCCGAGGGCGTCAGCCGCCACGTTGCCGCCGATGTTCAGGGAGTGCATCGCCTCCGTGTGACAGATGCGCCGGACCTGCCACTTGTTGATGCCGCTATACTGCTGCATCGTTTCGCCGTACAACCGCCGCGTCAACGCCTCTGCCCCCTCATCGGAATGTTCCGTGTAGATGGCCGTGAGCGTCTGCCGCAGCCACTTGTTCACGGTGTTCGTCATGAGGCTGATGCGCTCCCCCAAATGATCCTGCGCCCATTGGAGGATGGCACGGGCGAACACGTCCGTCGGGTCTGCTTTCCGTGCCAGCAGGCGGTGCGCCGCCTCAACTGCGCCCTGCATCCCAGCGGTGCGGTATAGGTCCGTCAGCAGGGGAAGCATCCACGGCTCCGTGTACTCCACCTCATCGGCCCAAAGTGCAGGCGGCACGTCCCGCGCCTGCAAGTCGCGCAGGGCCTTACTTACGGATGCCGTGCGCTTGACTCCCATCTTGCGCTCGTAGGCAGATACGGTCTGCAAGGTGTTGACCCGCATGACCGACTGCCTCGCCCGCTGGACCGATGTGATACGCTTCTTCATTACTTGATGACTACGGCAGGAGATTGGCCGACAAGAGTGCCCTGCGTCGCATATCCGGCTGATTGGTTGGGCTCGATCATTGCGCTTTCGCATTTGCTTTTCCACACCCACACGCCGCGCAGTCTGCGACGCAGCATTTCTCCTTGCTTCTTCAGTTTCTTGCGATACTCATCATAGGGCATATTCGCAGGCCGCTCGTTGATAATGTCGGGGAATTTCGGAATAACGATTTGTTTCATAGGATTGTGTTTTATTGGTTGGTTTCATTCTCGTTGATGTCGAAGGCTTCATCGCCGAACATAGTTCCGACGGGAATCATGGGCTTGTCATAGATGCCGTTGGGGTTCTCTGCGCCCGTCAACTTGTCGTAGCCGTATGCCTCGCGCATCTCGTTCAGCGATGCGTGCATGGCCGTCAGGTTCCGCATGACGTCGGTCGGGTTGTCCTGCAAGACGTCAATCATGTCGGTGTTCACTTCGAGGCGCAGACGCAGGTCGGCGTCCTTCAGGCGCAGGGTCTTGGCGTTGCGTCGCAGGTAGTCCATGAAGTCCTCGCAGAAGATGCGGATGCGGGGCAGGGCCGCAGATTCATAGAGCGACCGCTTGGCCTCTGCCGCGTTCTCGTACTTGCTCTGCCCGTAGTAGAGGTCCATCGGTATGCCGTAGGCGAAGCAGAGAGCCGTGACCGCCTCCTTGCCGGAGTCGAGGATAGAAAGGTCAACGGGGGTGCTGCCCACCTGATGCACTTCGATAGGCTGACGGAAGAACTTTGTCTTGTTGGCGTTCTCAGCCTTGTTTACCTCCTTCTCCACCTCTGCCGCAGCCTGCGGAACAACGTAGCCGTCCTTGTCCTTCGCCGGGCTGATAATGGCGTTGACGCCACCGTTACCGATTGCGGTGTTGAGGCGTTCCTTGCCCTTCTTCAGCAGGGCGCAATCATAGGCGGCTGCGATCAGCGGCGAGAAGCCGAAGAACGTGTCATCGTCGAGGTTGTAGCGGAAACTTTGGAAGTACGTGTCGTTGGGTATGGGTTCCTCGTTTGGCGCACCCGTGATGCCGAGGCCCACAATCGGGAAGCGCACGCCACCCTTCTCAATGAGAACGCGGTTGCCTGCTGGCAGGTACATTCCACGAATCTGCCCCATCCTTGCACCGACGGCGTTGCGGTCGAAGTACACGAAGGCATCCCCGAACACGTCGTAGTTCGTGGCCCATGCGTACATGAAACGGCTTCTGTTGAAGCGGTCGTTGGGGTGGTTGAGCAGGTCGAGAATCCAATGCTTCTCTACCGGGTTGTCGTTCTCGTCCAGCAGTTCGATGTAGGCCGCGCACTCCGCGACTGCGTTGGCGATTCTGTCAATGATACCGAACACCGCGCTATTGGCACGGTACGTCTTGTAGAGGTCCGTTCTGTCGAAGTCCCCAAAGTCCACCGTTCTGCTCATGCCCCACAGAAGGCGTTTGAGGTATTCGTTGGCCTCATTGTCATCGGGGGTGTAATACCCCTTCGCTTCAAGTTCCTGAATCCGGGCCTCCATCGCCTTGATGTCGCGCCCATGCGTAAAGATGCTCATTGCTATTGTTCTCCAAGTTTGTTTGCTATGCCTTGCCGCCGCAGGTGCGTGACCGCCCCGTAGCTGGTCGCGTCCATGAGATGGTCCCCGCCGTCCTGCGGCTTGTTGATGTACTTTGTCTTGTCTGTCTTGCTGGTCTGCCAGCGATAGTTGCGGACCTCGTGGTCGATGTTATCCCCGACGTAACGCACGTCGAAGTATTTGAGATATTCGATGCGGCCCACCTTGTCGGTGTTGACAGCCGCCATTGCAAAGAGGCTATGGTTGATTTTCAACTCCCTGATCTGCTCAGGGCGTGCCGGGTCGCAGTACAACTCGCCGTCGAGCCTCTCTATGCTTCCCACCCACTCGCGGATGTCATCTACCTCCCACCCTACGAACCCAGCGGCCACGAGCGACTTGTTGATGTCCGTGCGGTCTATGACGGTATCGCCATATCGCAGAACGTTGCCGCGCCATTCCAAAACCTTCTTCCCCACCGCATGCGTCCGCTTGCGGTTTATAATGTCGTAGCGGATGACGCGGGCGATGTCTGACGTCAGCATCCCCGTTTCGTAGAGCAGTTCCTTCAGCCATACGGTGTGCGTTTCAGGGTCGAAGGCCACGCGGACCACGGCGGCAGGGTCGTTGCTGAAGCCCCAATCCACGCCATACCAGCAGCGCAGGTCGGTCGGCCAATCCTCGTCTTTCACTTCCTTCCAACCCTTGTAGATCAGCCCCTCCTTGTGCTTGGCGAAGTGGCCGAGCCACACGTTCTCGTACTTGTCGTAGTCGGTAGCCTTGCACTTCTCTGCGAGGTCCACGTATTCCGGCGGCAGGTGCTTGTTGCCGAGGTAGGTGGTATGGATGTAGGTCACGTCATCCTTCACGCCATTCCAAACGTCCTCCAGCCCTTTATCCTTGAAGAAGCGGCGGTAGATGAAGTGGTCCACGTCAGGCGGGTTGGCTATGAGCCACACTTCGCCCGGCGTGAGGTTGTAGCGGATGGAGAGGTCGATGGTGTCGAACACGTTTTCATCCACCAATTCCTCACTCTCATCGTTGACCCACATTTTCAGTTTTGGGATGGACTTCAACGCGGCGGTGTTGATTCCGCTTGACGTCTTGATGCCACGGAAAAGGATCATGCCGCCCGTCCTCACGTTCACGAGGTCGTTGCCTGACTTCACAAAGTCCCCCTGCTTGTGCAGCCGATTGATCTTGTCGATGAACTCCGGCAGGATGGACACCTCTGCGTTGGTCAACGTGAAGCGGGTAAAGAGAATCGTTCCGTCATCGTCATAGGTTCGGTCAATGAGGGCCGACGATACGGTAAACGACTTGGCCGCACCACGACCACCGATGACAAGTTTGTAGCGCGTCCCGCCCTTTTGGAAAAGCGGAACGTAGGGACTGTCAGGTGCTATGATGATCTCCGGCCTCATCCAATCTTTATTACGGGGCGTTCACTCTCCACGTCCACCTCAACTTTGTTGTTGGTCTTGTCGGCAAGGCCCAGCAGACGCGAGATGATGTTCTCCTTGAAGAATCCCGTGGACGCCATTTCGATTTGGTAGTTCTCGCAAAACTCGCGTATGCGCGTCTTGACTCTCACAAATTCCTCCCCGGCATCCCTCGTTCCGAGCATATCCCACCACGATCTCGTTTCGCCGAGGAACACGATGAAAGCACCGATGGACACCATGCGGGGGGCGTTCTTCTCCTTGAAGAACTTGTCCCCCTTCTGTGACGTCGTGACCTCGCCGACGGGAAGCGGATGCTGCTTGCACCACTCCACGAACTCGGCGAACTTGTAGGCAAGCTGCTCAGGCGTGAAGTGGAGCGGTCGGCCACGTTTCTTGACCGCATACGGGTTGATGAACGGCAGCGGCTCGAACTTGGCCACCCTGCTCTCGTTCAGTTCTTGTCCTTCGTTTTCTTCTTCCATCGCTACAAGTATTTCTCCTGCCTGCCCATCTGTATCTCGATGAGGCGCAGCAGTTCATTGTCGCCCGGTGCGGGCATATAGATTCCGTTTTCGTTGCCCCACTTGATGAAGCGGTCCAACGCCTCGCGCATTTCCTCAGACGTCAGTTCCGACGTAGAGCGGATATACTCAACCTCTCCGAACTTCTTGTCATGCCGCTTACGGATGAAGATATGGTGGTTGACGATGCGCTTGAAGTACGCCTCTTTGGTGTAGCGCAGGTCGTTCCCCGTTTCCATCGCCACGACGCCGATCAGCAGGTGGAGGTACGAGTTCTGCCGGATGCTTCTCATGGCGCAGTCCTTCAGTTCCACGAAGGCACGATGCGAAAGCAGCGACTCCACGCGGACGCGGAACCGTTGTCTGTCAAATTCGTTTGTCAGGTCGTACTTCATGGCTCGTATCTTTTCACAAAGTAGCGGATGCGGCTGATAGTCTTGTAGGACGGCACACGCGCTCCCTTGATGAAGTCCCGCACGGCGCAGTAGGCAATGCCGCTGCCCTTGCTGACTGCGTTTATCCGCAGGTGCTTCTCCCGCATACCACGTCGCACCTCGTCACGGATGGCACGAATCTCTGCCCGTGTCACACGATCAAATTCATCTTCGGTTATCCATGTCATGGCCGTCCGTGGTTGCAGTTGCCGCTAATTTGCCGAATTTCCAGCATTTTCAGTCTTGTTTTACTATTCGTATAGGGTTTTTACGGCCAAATACGAGCATTGCGGCATAGATCGCGTCAGTTTCATAGGTTACTTTCCGGCTTCAAGTATAGGAAGGCCAGCCTCTGTCGGAATATAGATAATGCGGTTATTGGAGTTTGCGTTCTGCTGGCGCACCCATAGGTACTGAATATATGTCGGCGTAATTGATCCGTTTTCAATACGAATCGCCTCTGCTGCGCCTTTTGCGCGTTCAATTTCAGCAAGTGCGTTCAACTTCTCAGCTTCGAGGTTTGCCTTCGCCTCCTCGACCTTTATACGGCGGTTTTGCTCTGCCCGCATATATTCGGCCTCGCCTCGCTTGCCCTCAGACCATACGCGGTATCTCGGCACGATAAACATACATGCGACCACAACGGCCAAAACCATAATAATCGACAATGCTATCCACATAGCCGTCTGTCTTTCGATTCTTTTTTCTTCTAAGTCGTAACTTGTTGCCATAGTTATTGATTTTTGGGGTTAATTATTTTCCAAATACAAGCATTGCGGCATCCCGTGCGTGTTCTGACGTGCGGCCCGTCCACCCCGTCAACTTTGCAAAGTAGTCCGGGCTCATCTTCGTGATGTTGTTCTTCGGGGCCTTCGCCTCGAAGGGGATTCCGTAGTCTGTTAAGAAGTCCTGCCAAATGGTCGCGTCCCGCTTGACGGAGCCTGCCCCCTGAAGGCGTGCCCGGTCCTTCTGTGCGGTCATCCTGCCGAACCACTTGCGCTGCCGTGCGTCCTCGAAGATGACCGTCACGGAGTCACGCATACGAAGGGCGTTTGTGAAGTGTCCCTTGACGCGCTCCATCGCCCGATGTATGGGCATGGTGGCGATCTCCGTGAACCGTTCCCCGTTCCACACAGCGATGCCCGTGTTCGTTCCCGTGTCTATTCCTATCCAAATCATGTGATGTGCTTTTGGTTGGATGCCTGCGACGGGGGAGTTATCGCCGCAGGGCTTCCGAACCGATGGTAGTAAACGTGTTATTTGCTCCCCTTTGATTCTCGTATCAGCATAATGAGCAGAACGGTGGTACACGCCGCGATGGGCAGGATTATCGTCATCATGCCCGCCACGATCCCGTAGCGTCTGCCGAGATACCCGGCCAGCCATACAACGCCAGCTATGGCGGCCAGCAGCACCACGCAGAGGATGGCGATGAAGATGTTGAAGTGCTTGTCTTTCATGTCGAGCGGGTGGCGGAAAAGGCGGGGCCGGGCGGCTTTTCGGCCCCTACCCATCCACAACAACTATTTACTATATTTACTTGCCGCCATTTGTACTTGCCCAATCCGTGGCGCAGATGCGCTCACTCAGTTCGTCGATGCGACGGGCAGCCTGCGAGATGCAGCCCGTCCTCATCTCGGCTTTGATCAGCCGCAGTTCCTTGCATACTTCGGTCGGTGTCATAACGCTTCCTCCTTTGTCCGGGTACACGTCACGGTCCAGCCGTGCGACCTCAGTTTCTCCACCATCTGCGCGTCGGTCAGGTTCCGGGGCTGCCCTATGATGCGCCCTTCCCTCTCGGCTCTCCGCTCCTGCGCCTTGCGCCCGTCCTCGCGGCGGCACTCCGTGCAGATAGGATGCAGGCGGTCGTAGGTCGTGGGGTGCTTGCCGAAGGCCGATACGGGCAGGACCTTACTGCACCGCTTGCAGCGTTTCATGCCCTCCGGCACGTCGGGGTCGGGCACGCTTTTCTCGGCCTTGCGGTAGCCGCGCTGCTCGGCCAGCCGTTCCTGCACGGCGCGGGCCTTCTTGCTCTTGCAGTCCTTGCACAGACCGTCATGGCCGTCGCGGGACTTCGGATGCAGGGGGAAGTCGGAAA
>Ga0310690_10011786_pt1 | contig 10770 bp, 17 predicted proteins | sample AusTroGonzalo_MG_2_FD_207661 | JGI IMG/M metagenome (GOLD analysis project Ga0310690, IMG submission 207661) | Bovine rumen microbial communities from tropical cattle in Woodstock, Queensland, Australia - Gonzalo_04 (v2) (version 2) | ecosystem: Host-associated > Mammals > Digestive system >...
GCTTCATCCTCTGCAGAAGCGATACCTTTACGCCGGCCTTCTTCGCGAGCTTCTGGAACAGCATAAGCCCGTCAAGCATGCCTTCTCTGAAAGCTTCGTCGCGCTTGAAAGTTCCGCACCACTTGGCGGTCTCGTCGAAGTCCTCGAGTGTCTTCGATATGTCCTCGGCGGCGCCGGATACGGAATCCTTTATGCTCGACAGAATCTTGATGGCGAGATCCTGGCATTTTTCCTGGTCGTTCATCGACGGAAAACCTTCGGGTTGAGAGCCTTTCAGGATTTCGTGCCCGATTTCGCCTTCGTACTTCTGGAACCTGACTTCCGGGCCCTGCCCGTGCCTCGAGCTTGCAGGGCCGTTGCCGGAGACGATCATCCTAAACGCGAGCGGCTTGCCCTATGCTTCGCCGTACTTTCCGTATTCGGCTACGCAGAAATCAGCGCCAAACACGAACTGCGCCAGATACTTCATGCCTTCGTCCTGGACCTGCGCCGTAGGCCAGCTTATGAACTCCGGCCTGTACTTCACGCCGTCTATTTCGATCGGCGTATATCGGTTCATCTGCCAATGGCGCTTCTCAGCTTCGTCGATTTTCTTCGTCTTCATGCGATTATTTACCGCCTGGGAACGTATCATAATCGCATGAAAACAGACGAAACTCCAGAAATTTCCGCCGGGGAATCAGACGGCCATTACAAGCTTTCCAGCCTGCAGTACCCTAACATAGAGCTAGTCGGCGAGGCCAAGAGCTGGGACGACTTCGACCGGGAGGCTAAAGCGCTGGACGATCTCGGCGTCAAGGCGTACCTCATCAAGAAGCTCGACTCGGACCAGTATTTCGGCAGGTCTCCCGACGGGCACTGGATCGACGTGACCTGGGCGTGGACGAAAGGCGTCGCCGAAAACGCAGAACGCAGGAACGTCGACTCGTCCAAGACTAGGTTCCAGGATTTCCATACGCATAAGCTCAAGATCGTCAACCCGCGGGACAAGCTCAGGAAAGCGATCGAAGACGGACGCTTCATCAAGAACCGGGTCTGCTTCAGAGTCGCGAAATACGCCCTCGCCGACGTCATAGAGGCGCTCGCCCGAGATCAGGATCATAACGTCCAGATAGTCGTGACCAAAGAAGACGGAGACCTTGTCGTCATGTTCGAGAGAAGGCCTAAGCCGTGCATCGACGGACACGCAGACGGCGGACCGGAAGAGACAGGGCCGGTCATCAGATGAAGATCGAATTCGTCAGCTATTCCGGAACGTATCCGGCTCTCTGCTGCGGCAGGCTCGTCGTCAAAGTCGACGGCAAGGAGATTTCTTTCGAATCGGCGGCCGGCACAGACGCCGACTATCCCGCGTTCTGGGCGTCAGGCGGCTCCACCGGGTTCGTCGACCGCGTAGACTGGGAGCCGGTCGTGACAGAAGGCGAATGGCAGTTCGAGGCCTGCAGGAAAAGCTATCCCAAGAAGATATGGGATCTGCTTCCGAAGCTGCTCGACGTCATGAACGAGAACGTCAGGCACGGATGCTGCGGAGGGTGCATTTGAAGACCGGGCTGTACAGGAAGTTCGTGAAGGCCGCCTGCCGGGACCTCGAGGTCTCCAGGAAGCGGCTTTTCGCGAGGGATTTCGGGGAATGCGTGTTCCCCGTCTACAGGATGACCGACTTCCGGACGAGGAAGATCGAGCGGGATACAAGCAGGCTCGTCGTCGTGCAGAAGCGGACGCCGCTCTCCCAGATATACGACGCCGTCGACATGCACAGGCGATGGGTCAGCAAACATTGGAGGAAGCTCTCCAGACACCGCGCGTTCATCCAGGTCAACGTAGACCTCGGCATGCCCGAGCACAAGGCCGTAGAGGCCTATTTCGAAGCCGAGGCCAGGAAAAAGGAGAAGGCCAAGCATGGAATTCACGCCTGAAGAGACGGCAAAGCTCGTCGAGACCCTGTCCAACTCCGTCTATTCGATGGAGTCTGAGTCCAGCAAGGAGACGACGCTCGAGCTCGCGAGGAAAATCCTCGACAAGGCCAAGTCCGAGGGGCTGGACATCCGGCCCTACGACGAAGAGACCTACATGGGCAGGACATACAGGATAAGACCTAAGAAAGGACTCGGCCAGTGGCATGACGGCTGGACCGCCGGAGATCCAGGCTACGAGACGATAGACTATACCGAGTTCGACAGGCGCCTGACAGCCGAGAGGGACAGCATGGACGAAGGCAAGCTCAAAGTCCTGGAAGGCTGCAAGCATATAAGGCTTGAAGACAGGGGAATCGCCGTATACGTCGACCGGGAGCTTTCAGGCAGGATTTATTTCTACAGGTTCATGTTCTCCAGCCAAGGCTTCGCGATAGAAGGACCGTTCGAAGACTACGACCTCTCCGTAAAGGCCAAGACCGACAGCAAGCGGTTCAAAGACTGGGCGGTCCAGGACATATTCGACGTATTCAAGAACTTCGCAGACGGAATGCCGGCCACGCTCGAGACGGCCGACCTGATACGCGCCGTCAGAGACCGTGAAATAGACAAGCTCAGGCCTCTCGTGGAGGAAATAAGGCGAGAACGCGAAATGCAGAAGCTCAGAGACGCCTACTACGAGCGGAACCAGATGCCCTAACCGCCTGACATATGCGTACTCTTAATCGACTAAACCTGGACGCGAACTCTTAGTTTTCTAAAACCAGCGGCATTCGCTCTGCCGTGACCAGCGCCGCGTTTTTACAAACTTGCGGTACCGGTTCCCAAGGCTGGCTTCCTAAACTAGCCCTATTACCGGGCTTTTGAGCTAGCCTCCGGGCCGGCCTCTGGGCGGGCCCCTTTCGCAGGCGAAAATCAGGCTTTTTCCTTTGGCCCTATCGACGGCTCCGGGCATGCCGCGGATTCTAGGCCCTCGCCGACGGCGGCTCTTTTTCTCTGGCCCCTGCCGCCAGGCGGCCGTTTCTCGCTGCCGGCTCTGACGCCCCGGGGCCCCTTGTCCGCTGCCGTCCCGGGCGCATCTCGACGACATGGGCCGGCTGCATGTCCGAGGCCCCGGCGGGCGGTTCCGGTTTCGATGCCGAAGGGCGGGCGGCGGCTCGGAAACGAAGGCGGGCCGTCGACCGGAACCAGGGCGGGCGGCCGGACTAAAAGACGGCGCTAGGCCGAAAAGCTGTAGTTTCTGGCGTGTCTAGCCCGGGACGGCTTGTTTCCGGGTATGAAATAAGGCGCCGACATATAGCCGACGCCCTGGTTGGTTAACTTGTCGCCCTGGTAATCGATGCTAGAACATGCACGCTATCGCAAGAAGCGAGGCTAGGACTATCATCATCGGGAGGTATTGCATTTCGGTTGTTCCTTTCGTTCGTTGTGCCTACATTATATCAAAGTCTGGACTAGACGCAAAGTACTTCTTGAAAATAATTTCAAAATTATTTGCCTAGATTCTTCCTTGCGTTCCTAGACAAATGCGATATAATATGTCTGGAGTGTAGACCCATGAGCGTGACATTTCGTCTCATGTGACATTTTGTCACACTAGCATGTTCATAACTTGTTCATAAATAATTTGAAAATTATTTCAAAAGAGTACTTTGCAAACTCAAGCCTATTTGCTATAATATAAGCACAAGCAACGAACATCAACAACCTAAAAAGAAAGTGAGTCAAAAAATGAACAAGCAAGCCGTCCGTCTCAACATTGAGTCCGAAGAACTCGCTCTTGCAAATCCCGAGTCGGTTCAAGCCATGCATCTTGCAATCTCAAAAGTCCTGAACGAGATTGACCAAGCTCAGGCTCAGGCCCGTCGCGAGCAGGAAGCAATGCGGGTTCTCGGGAACATGTCTGTTGTCCAGCTTGTTCAGAGACTCCATGCTCTGGTCGGTTGAGTCTGACTCGGTCTGGCTCGGATTTCCGAGCCAGACCTAACTTAGGAAAACAACAAGAAAGGAAAAGAAAATGAAGAAACTAATCATGCTCTCGGCTCTTGTGCTCGGCCTTGCGGCCCTGACCGGATGCGAAGGCGACTGGTGGGAGTCGAACCGGTGCGAACTCCTGGACCGCAACCACACGTTCACCAAGGCCACGGTCATGTACGGGAATACCAACGTGGTATACGACGTGGTCGCTTGGAAGGACTACGATCGTTCCGACACCATCCAGCTCTGGGTGAAGGACGAAGCGAGTCCTCGCGGACACAAGGTCGTGCTCACCCACTACTCGCGGGTAGTCCTAGAAAATCCGTCGCCCAAGTACGACCCCAAGTTCTGACGTCGGCCAGGCCAAAGGTTTCAGGCCCGGGTTTTCCGTGAGGGAGATCCGGGCCTCGACTTTTCTGGCGTCGTATAGTATGAATCGAAAGGAATTCAACAGATGAAGAAACTGATTCTCGTCGCCGTCGCGGGGCTTATGCTTTCCGGCTGCGTCAACATGTACACCAGGATGCCTGGCACCAAGGCCAAGATAACCGACACCTACCAGTCGACCCAGCTAGCGGCCGCCGCGACGGTCGTAGCCGCTGTTCCGCAGGTGATGAGCACCGGGAAGTTCGAATGGATGTGGGCCAACGTTTTCACTGTGCCGGTCGGATGCCTGGTGGGCCTAGATTGCTGCTGCGAAGCCGTAATCGACACCGTCTGCTGGCCTGCCGACTGGTGGCTGGCGTCGTACAGGGCCAAGGCTGTCAAGAGTTCCGACATTGTAATCGACAGGGCCAACCTCGACGGCGTCAGGGTCTACGGTTTCCGGGGTGAGCCGTACGTCAGGATGGAGCTTACGTACCGGGACGGCAGCAGCGACACGGTCAAGGTCGATCTGGAAGACGACGAAGAGGCCAAGTGAGATGGGCATGGACGTGACAGGAGCTCCGTCGTGCGGCGACGGGCTGATGAGCTGGATCAACGGGATGAGCGAGCAGCAGGCCAGGATCGAGCTGATGAAGATGGGCGTGCTGCCGATTCCCAAACCCGCTGAAAAGGCCAAGGCCGATGATCAGACTGGATCAGCTGTTCCAGCTAAAGCCTGACGACGCAGCGAAGGCGAAGGTCAGGTTCCTGGTCCAGGATCCGGCCGGGGAAGATCCTCTCGAGACTTACCTCGCGGATCCTTCCAGGGTCGAGTACGGCTGGACGCTGCACTACAACGTCAAGAAGCCGTTCCGGATAGGAGATCTGGTTTTCGCCTTCTGCAGGAAGCACGGCGACTGGCTGTTCGTCGGCGCGAAGGAGATTACCGGCATGGGGAAGGATTCGTACCTGGGCCGGAACCTCGACGAGTTCGACTGCTGGAAGGGCAGGCTCGTGGCGTCGTACTGGAACAGGTCGCAGAACCTGGTGCGCCGGTGGAACGGCATCGCGGCGTCGATCGAGGTCAGGTCGCTGCTGGAGGAGCCGTACTCCGGCGACAGGTTCCCTGGATACGAGAAGGTCGAGTCGCTGTCTTTCGGCAGGCTCGAGCAGATCGTCAAGCGGCGTCTCCCGGACTGGGTCGCAGCGCTGTCGAACGCGAAAGCCGTGTACCTGGTCACGGACGTCAGGTCGAACAGGCTGTACGTCGGCTCCGCCACCTCGTCGAACGGGATGCTGCTGAAGCGCTGGGCCGACTACGTCGATTCCGGCCACGGCGGCAACGCCGAGTTCAGGAAGCTTCCGTTCGACTACATCAAGGCGAACTTCCGGTACTCGATCCTGGAGCACTTCACCTGCACGACGCCGGACTGCGAGATACTGCAGCGCGAGCAGGTGTGGAAGCAGCGGCTCAGGACCATACAGTCCGGCTACAACAGGAACTGACCGATGGAAGAGCTTGGACTGCTAGACAGCAAAGGAATTGGATTGCCGCTGAAAGGCATAGACAGCGGCGTCATAGAGACAGAAGTCAGCATGATCGCGTTTCAGATCACTGCGCCGTGCAACATGCTGCGGAAGGAGGAAAACCTGGCGCTGACGACCAGGTCGTATCCGCAGTACCGGCTGGAATGCGCGCTGTCGGGAATCGAAGCCCCGGACGAGCAGTCCTGGCGAACGATGCATTCCGGATGGTTCAAGCGTCCGGTCGAGTTCGCAGTAAGGCAAGAACCTAAGCTGCAGGCTGCCTGGCGTGACACGGTATGGCGGTATAGCGCGTCAGACGGGACATGGCATGCAAGGTGACGACAGCCTGTCGGACTGGCAGCTGTGGCTGCTGCGGAACCGGCAGCTCGGCCGCAATGCGCGGACGCTCAGGAGCCCTCGTACGTTCGGCCTGTTCGTCGAGGGAATTCAGAAGACGAACCCGGCACAGCGCGCAGCGATGAGGTCGAGCTGCTACAACATGTTCCGCATCGAATGTCAGCTTTCTGGAATGCGCGACCCGGGCGAAGAAGTCTACGACATGATGCACAGGGGATGGGTCTGGTTCCCTGACGAATCCGGGATCGCCGGTCCCTTCGACGGCAAGTAAATAAAATCGCAACCAGAAAGGCATTATACGGCATGAAACTCAGAGAACTTAAGGAACTCCTGACCCTCGCGGTCGTCAAGAACAAGCTGCGTCCCGAGAAGACGACAGTCACTTTCGTATCAGCCTGCACAGTGGGTGGATCCACGTCGTACATCCCGTCGAAGTACGCGAACGGCACATACGACGATCCGCCGGAAACATTCGCCAAGGAATACGACTTCGAGCGCGACGTCGAGGCCGAGGCTGGCGGATACAGGATCGACAAGAAGGGCAACAAGTGCGTACTTGCTGTCGGATTTTTCGAGGAAGGCCCTGAAGGCGACGACTACGACGGCGGCGAGGAATGGGAAGGCGATCTTGACGGAATCGACGCCGCAGCCGAGAAGCTTGGCCTTACCGGCGACGAGGACGTCGTGGTGCACTACGACAGGAAAGATTACCCGCTGGAGCTGACGAAACGCCAGAGCAACGGAATCGACAACCTGGTCAGCTCAGTCGAAAAAGACAAATACGGGACGTACGACGAAATCTACCTGCAGGCTCCGTTCGAGCCGTCCGACGCGTGGCAGGAATGGAAAGCTGAATCCATCGCCGACGAAATCGACCCGGAAGACGAGATGGAGCAGGACTACGCCGACTACAAGGAGCGTTGGGCTGACGTCGAGCGCGACGAACGCTGAGGTGATCGATGTCGAAGTTCAAGTTCTACAGCGCGAATCCGTTCCGCAAGCCGAAATCGAAGACCGAGCTCCACAGGACTGACATCGGCGACTGCGTGCCGAGAGCGCTGTCTCTGGCGTTCCGGATGCCGTACGAGCAGGTCTGCAGGAAGCTGCATGTCCCGTTCCGGGAGGGCCGAGGCCTCAACACGAACAAGGGCGTCACGACAGAGCAGGTGAAGAAAGCCTTCAAGCAGGGCGTATGGATGGACTACAGCGCCGACGCGCAGCAGTCGCAGGCGATCAAAGACCTGATGGACGATCCCGAATTCAGGTCGATGGGCGGCTTCGACCAGGCTGACATGTTCGGCATGGAGGACGACGAGTTCGTTAACCCGGCGGTGAAGAGGAACATGACGGTAAGCCAGTTCCTCGACGAGTACGCCGGAACAGGCGAATGGGTGCTCGATCTCGAAATCGAGACGAACGGAACCGAAGGCCATTACACGTTCGTCGATGCGGACAGCCAGACCGTATACGATACCTGGGACTGCAGGAAGTGGAAGGTCGTCGGCGCGTACAAGGCGCTGAAGAAGGTTTCCGACAAAGGGCTGGAATAGGTCGTGAACGAAGGTGTCAGCACAGTTCTCACGATCGCAGCCCTGGCGTCGATGCTGTGCGCCTCCGCTGTCGCTTCTACCGGGAAGTTCGAGAAGGATGCGAAAGCTGTCGCGGCCGAAAAGGGAAAGCCAGCCACCGGAAAGGATCTGACGAAGCTCATGGATCAGGCAGCTACAATAAAGAAGTCGTTCGGCGGATACAGCGCCATGCAGGCGACGAACATCCTGGCCCGGACGCTGAAAGCCGAAGCCGGCGCCGACAAGGAGCGGAAGGCCGGCGGACACAAGCTGGTCGCCGACGTGATCCTGAACCGCTGCGACGGGAACCTCGACGAGGTGGTCCAGGTCTGTCTCGAGAAGTCGCAGTTCAGCTGCTGGAACAAGGCCGACCGCAGGACGCTGACCCCTGAGAGCTATGTGCCGCAGATACCCGGCGAGTGCAAGGACAACGTTCTGGAGCAGAAGGCGTGGAAGGAATGCCTCGAGCTCGCGGGCGACATCATGTCTGGCAAGTACAAGGCGCAGAACAAGAAGATCAACTCGTACTACGTGTATACCGGCAAGAACGCGGTGAACCCCAGCTGGGGGTCGAAGATGACCAACACCGTGACTGCCGGGTCGCAGAAGTTCGGGTACCTGAAAGACAACACCAAGTAGTCGAGGGCGCAGCGCGCGAAACAGCGCGACCGGCAGCCGTCGACAATCGACGTCGTAGTCAAGAAGGGCGATACGCTCGGACAGCTCGCGAAGTCGAAGGGAACCACGGTCGACAAGGTCGTAAAGTTGAATCCCGGGCTGAATCCCGACAAAATTCGCGTCGGACAGACTTTGAAGTTTCCGGCCTGACACTTACTCCTTTCAATCAGGCCACTGGCTCGGGCTTCGGTCCGAGCCTTTTAATTTGAAAATTATTCTTTGCAAATACCGTCGGATTCGATATAATATGACCATCTGAGCGAATGACCGCGAGGACGAACGAAAGGACAACGAATGAAGCCGTCAAGATTCACAATCGAAAAGATTCTCACAAGCGGAAACACTTACGACTACCGCATCGTCGAGTCGAAGACCGGAATCATCTACGTGACATGCTACGACGGAGTGACCGCCGAAATCTGTCTCAAGTCTCTAAACAAGTCGCTCTGAGCCTCTACGCCGCGTCCGGAACCGGAAAGCAATAGGAACTGCGGTTCCGGACCGGACGCGATACAGGCGATTCTGGACGCGTTCTGAGACAAATAAAGAAGACCGGGAGTTTCTCCCGGTCTTTTCTTGTCGTCTTAGCCTCGTCCCTCGCGTCAGTATGCTTCCCTCGAATGGCTGGAGTAGTAAGCCCAGTCTTTGACAACGGACTCGTCCAACCCTCCGTCTTCATCCTCGTCCTGTTCTGTATCTTCGGCGTCGTCCTCAGCGCCGTCCTCTTCCTCGACTATCTTGGCCGTCTTCTTCGGCTTCGACTTCAAGATGCTGGCTATCGTGGCTTCGCACGCCTTCTCGATCTCGTCAGGCTCGGCTTCGTCCTGGTCTTCGTAGAGGTCAGGATCGGTCGTGTAGGCGCCTGCGTTTTCCTCGTCGTCCTCCTCCGACTCGCCGAACGTGGCGTTGTGGGAATCCGGGTCGAGCACGCAGTGCACCAGGTATGCGACGTCCTGGATCGTCAGAGGCCTGCACTCCACCTCCCAGACGCACTCGGTCAAGGGCCTGGAATTCACGACGTTGTACAGCGCCTTGCAGCATTCCTTCAGCTCGGCGACCTTGTCGTCGTCCGGGCCTGGAACTTCGCCGCCCAGTTTCTCGACGATCTCGCCGAGCTTCTCGACTACTTCCTCAGCTTCCTCGGACTCGAAAGGCATGTCCTCGGCGTCTTTCGGCGTGTACTTGTCCCAGATCTTCTTGAGCGCCTTGTTGCAGTCGTCGCGGTAGCGCTTGGCGTCGGCGTCGCTCAGCCGGTCTTCGTACTCGTCGGCGGCGATGAACAGGTCGTCGGTCTTGTAGTCGTCGGGATTCTCGGCGACAGACTCCTTGACGCCGGACTTGCCCTTGACAATCTTGACGCCGACCGTTACAGCGAGGTCAGCCTCGTACACGTCGTTGTAGGGGCTGTTCACCGTATGCGGGGCGACAGGCGAATCCGGGTCTTTGCTTTCCTCCCGCATGTACTCTTCCGCCTGTTGCAGCGCCGCCTTGAGGTCTGAGCGCTTCCACTCGATGCCGAACCCGTACTTGTCGAGCGCGTCCATGATCTTCGTCATGTCGGACTCGATGTCGGACTCGGCGTCGTCGAGCACGTCGTCCGCATAGCCCGCAGCCTCCGGGCTCCACAGTCTGTCGGAGAACTTGAACGTCAGCTGCCCGTCGGGCTGGCTGCCGCTGCCCGGGTCGGGGTCCCATTCGACTTCGTCGGCGGAGAAGTCCTCGACGAGCGAATCCACGACTTCGTCGATAGAATAGCACGCCTGCTCCATCTCGTCTTCGTCGGTGATCCGCTGGGCTTCCGCGACCTGCTCGTCGCCAGGCTCCTTGATGTCCTTGCCTTCGTTCTCCTCCAGCGACCAGGCCCAGAAGTGGTATATCGTGCCCTTGTACGCGACGTTGCCGATGTCGAAGCAGTTCTCGACGGCGAAGTCGACGTCGAAGCCGGCGTTCTCCTTCAGGCTCGGCTTCACGACCTCGTTCAGGAACCCGCAGACGTCCTCGGCGGTCTTGCGGCCGGTGATCGGGACGTAGACGAACAGGATCTCGCCGAGCGGCAGCACGTGCTGCATCGCCTCCTTCGATATCCCAGTCGGCTTGTACAGGGCCATGGCTCGACCACGATCTCCCACGAAAAATTCCGCAGAACGCCATGTCTTGTCGGACTGCTGGAGCTTGAACATCGCCGGGCTGAACGCGCGTCCGACGGCTGCGCCTTTCTTGGAGAACTTGTTGAACACTTCTGAGATCTTCTGCATCTTGTCGCTTCCTTGAACTTGGATTGTTCCTGGATTATTTACCTTGCGCGCGATAGGGATTTCGGTATAATATGCGCATGCTCGAGAAACTGAGAAGATACTGGCAGCGCAACTTCGGCTACGTGTTCG
>Ga0310690_10011787_pt1 | contig 10770 bp, 7 predicted proteins | sample AusTroGonzalo_MG_2_FD_207661 | JGI IMG/M metagenome (GOLD analysis project Ga0310690, IMG submission 207661) | Bovine rumen microbial communities from tropical cattle in Woodstock, Queensland, Australia - Gonzalo_04 (v2) (version 2) | ecosystem: Host-associated > Mammals > Digestive system >...
CGTGGAGGTGAATCCTGCCCATGCGCTGGAACGCATCCAGCGCTGCGTGTATGAGCATAAGCGCCGGCCTTCGCCGGCTTGCCGCGCCCAGATGGACGAGGCACTGGAAGACGCCTACAAGCGCCTGCTGCACCCTTCGATCGAAAATGAAGTAATTGCCGCTGCCAAGGAAAAAGCCGACGTGGAGGCCATCCGCGTATTCGGCGAGAACCTGCGGCAACTGCTGCTCGCACCGCCTGTGGGGCAGAAGCGTACGCTGGCCATCGACCCGGGTTTCCGCACCGGATGCAAAGTGGTGTGCCTCGATGCGCAGGGCGCGCTCCTGTGCAACGACACGATCTATCCCCATCCGCCCGTGAACGAGAAGATGGCTGCGATGCGGAAGATCTCGCACCTGGTTGAGGCTTACAAGATCGAGGTCATTGCCATCGGCAACGGCACGGCGGGCCGTGAGACCGAAGCCTTCATCCAGAAAATAGCCCTTCCGGAGGGCGTGCGCGTGTACTCGGTGAGTGAGGATGGTGCGTCGGTGTATTCGGCCTCCGACGTGGCGCGCGAGGAGTTTCCGAATTACGACGTCACGGTGCGTGGTGCCGTGTCCATCGGACGCCGACTGATGGACCCCCTGGCAGAGCTGGTGAAGATCGACCCCAAGAGTATCGGGGTGGGGCAGTACCAGCACGACGTAGACCAGGCGCTTCTGAAGGACCGGCTCGACGAAACGGTCGAGAGCTGCGTCAACAGTGTGGGCGTGAACCTGAACACGGCCAGCAGCTGGCTGTTGCGCTACGTATCGGGCATCGGTCCGGTGCTGGCGGGCAACATCGTAGACTACCGCACGGAGAACGGTCCGTTCACATCGCGTGCGGAGCTGCTGAACGTCAAGCGCCTCGGTGCGAAGGTGTTCGAGCAGTGCGCAGGCTTCCTCCGTATCCCGGATGCGGCCAACCCGCTGGACAACAGTGCCGTCCATCCCGAACGCTACGCGCTGGTGGAGCGTATGGCTGCCGATGCGGGCGTCGGCGTGACCGACCTGATGGCCGACGAGAATCTGCGTGCGGCGGTACCGCTGCGGCACTATGTGTCGGGCGACGTGGGTATGCCCACGCTCGGCGACATCATGACGGAACTTTCCAAGCGGGGACGCGACCCGCGCGGCACAATCCGCGTATTCGAGTTTTCGCAGGAGATCCAGTCGATTGAAGACGTGCGGGTGGGAATGATCCTGCCCGGCATCGTGACGAACGTCACGGCCTTTGGTGCGTTCGTGGACATCGGCATCCACGAACACGGCCTGATCCACGTCTCGCAAATGGCCGACAAATATGTATCCGATCCCTCGAAGGTGCTCAAGGTGCACCAGCAACTGGAGGCCCGTGTCGTGAGCGTGGACCTGGAGCGACGACGGATCGGGCTATCCCTCAAAGGAATGAATGGAGGAAAGAATGATGAAAGGTAGATTGTTTTTGCGGACCGTCGCGACAGTCGCGGCGGCCTTGCTTTTGACGGCACAAGGTGCCCTCGCGCAGAATGCGCAGAAAAAGTATACGGTCAGCGGCTATATGACCGACGCATCGTCGGGCGAATCGCTGATCAGCGCCGCCCTGGTGGAACAGGATTCCCGGCAGGGAGCGGTTACCAATAACTTCGGCTTTTATACGCTGACACTTCCGGGGGGCACGGTTTCCCTGGAATACTCTTACATCGGATACGAACCGGTCCGGATGTCATTCACGCTCGACCGTGACACGGTCATCCATGTGGCCTTCAAACCTGCGGCCGAAGTGCTTGCGGGAGCAGCCGTTACGGCCTCCCGCTCCGAGATCGGCGTGCGCGGCACGCAGATGAGCGCCGTTGAAATTCCGGTCCACCAGATCAAGATGGTCCCGGCACTCGGCGGCGAGGTGGATGTGATCAAGGCCATCCAGCTGCTGCCGGGCGTCCAGTCGGGCACTGAAGGCTCCGCGGGCCTGTATGTCCGTGGCGGCGGTCCCGACGAGAACCTGCTGCTGCTCGACGGCGTGCCGATCTACAACGTCAACCACATGATGGGTTTCTTCTCGGTGTTCAACGCCGACGCCATCAAGAACGTGACCCTCTACAAGGGCAGTTTTCCGGCCCGTTTCGGCAGCCGCCTCTCGAGCATCCTGGATGTCCGGATGAAGGATGGCAACGACAAAGAGTTCCATGGCAGCGCCTCGATCGGCCTGCTTTCCGCGAAGTTCCAGCTGGAAGGTCCCATCGTCAAGGGCAAGACGACGTTCAACGTGTCGGCGCGCCGCACATACTTCGACGTGCTTTCGCAGCCGTTGCTCGCTCTTTACCAAAAGATAGAAGGCGCGCAGAGCCTTTCGACGGCCGGCTACTATTTCTACGACATCAACGCCAAGGTGACGCACACCTTCTCGAACCGCGACAAGCTGTACGCCAGCTACTACATGGGTGACGACCGGGTCTACGCGAACATCAAGATGGGTGAAGACGCACTGGACTACAAGATGAAGCTCGGCTGGAACTGGGGCAACATCGTAGGCTCCCTCCGCTGGAACCACGTGTTCGGCCCGAAGCTGTTCGTCAACACGACGGTCAACTACACCCAGTACCGCCACAAGCTCGATATCAGCGGGGTCGAGCGCTTTATGGGCGGCCCCGAGACGGAGCTCTCGCTGTCCTACCACTCGTTGATCAACGACCTTTCCGCGGCGATGGACTTCGAGTACAATCCGTCCCCGGCGCACGATATCCGCTTCGGCGCTACATATATCCGCCATGCTTTCCGGCCTTCGATCACCACGCTTCGCTACCGGGACGAGGACGCCAGCGCCGCCGTCGACACGACGTTCGGCGACGTGAACCTCTTCACGAACGAGGCGGCAGCCTATATAGAGGACAACTGGGCAATCGCTCCCTGGCTCAAGGTCAATCTAGGTCTGCGCTATTCCTTCTACGAGACCGCCGGTACATGGTACCATTCGTTGGAGCCGCGCGTGAGCCTGCGCGCCCTCTTCACGGACAACCTCTCATTCAAGGCATCCTATGCCGAGATGAGCCAGGCCGTCCACATGCTGAGCAACAGCAACATATCGCTGCCCACCGACCTCTGGGTTCCCTCCACTGCGCGCATCAAGCCCATGCGTTCGCGACAGGTGGCGGCAGGCCTTTTCTACAGCCTCGGCGTGGTGGACTTCTCGCTGGAGGGCTACTACAAGGGGATGGACAACGTGCTTGAATACCGTGACGGCGCATCTTTCTTCGGCTCGAGTTCGGGCTGGGAGGAGAAGGTGGCCATGGGTCGCGGCTGGGCCTACGGTGTTGAGTTCCTGGCCCAGAAAAAGACGGGCAAGGTGACCGGCTGGGTGGGCTATACCTGGTCGAAAACGATGCGGCAGTTCGACCGCGAGGGAAACATCATCAACCTGGGCAAGCCGTTCCCGGCCAAATATGACCGCCGGCATGACCTGAGCATCACCCTGGCGTGGGAAGTCAGCAAGAAGATCGACCTGGCGGCCACGTTCATCTATGGTACCGGCCTCTGTGGCTCGCTGGCCCTGCAGACGCTCAGCGTGGTTCCGGGCTACAGTTTCCAGACGGACAGTTTCTACCAGACGGTTTCGGTCGATTACCTGGAAGGCCGCAACAACTACCGGATGCCTTCCTACCAGCGGCTGGACCTGGGTGTCAACTTCAAGCGCACGTTCCGCAACGGCAACCACCGGACCATCAATGTGAGCGTGTACAATGTCTACAACCGGAACAACCCGTTCCTGGTCTATCGTGACGGGAAAGATCTCAAGCAGATGTCGATCTTCCCGATTATGCCGTCGGTTTCTTATACGTATGAATTCTAGGAGGACAGGACGATGAAAAAGATTCTTTACACAATCAGTGCGGCATTGGTACTCCTCCTGGGCACCGGCTGCGAGAAAGTCATCGAATTCAAGGGCGAACAGATGGATCCGCGCCTGACCGTGTCAGGCCATGCGGAGGTAGGACAGCCCCTCACGGTATATGTATCATCTTCCATTTTCTTCCTGACCGACGAACGGATGGGGGAGGCCTTCATGGAAGATCTCGACACGCTGCGCGGCCAGGTGCGCTGCTTTGTGAACGGGGCGAAGGAGCCGCACATTCTCAAACTGCAGCCCCGTGGGATGTTCGCTTCCGCGCTGCCTTATTGCGCAGCGGACTATGCGCCCGCACCGGGCGACCGCATTCGCCTCGAAGCGGAGTTCCCCGGGTTCGACCCGGTCTGGGCCGAGACGTCCGTTCCGCGTACGCCCGCTTTTGAGATTGTTTCCGCGAAATGGCGCCGGATGAGCGAGTTGGACGATTCGGAGTGGAGCGATTCCTACAACGAAGTGGAATTGACGTTGGCCGTTACCGACGACGCTTCCTACGACAAGTTTTATTTCATCCAGCCTGTGCTGCAGTACCGTTACGAGTATTTCGGTGAACAAGATATGTATCAGAGCTATGCATTTTCAAGCAACGACATCCTGTTCCGCGAGATGAGCGGCAGCAATGCCCTGCGGATGATCGACGAGGAGGGCAATTATTTCTCCGATGAACTCATCAAGGGGCAGCGGCGGGAATTCACCATCACGGTGTCGATGCTGCCCGAGAAGGAGGAATCGATGCATCTGTGGGTCCATGCCGCAGCCGTCAATGAAAACTTGTACTGGTACGATTTCTCCTATGCGCAGGTGCATGAGGGTGCGACCGGCCTGTTTGCGGAGGGTGCGACGCTCTATTCCAATGTCAACGGCGGTTACGGTGTTTTCGGTGCAGCCGCTTCGCGCTGGATGGAAGTAGATTGGTAGGAAAAAAACGCTATATTTGCAAGATAGCTTAAGATGCGGAGATTATGGACAAGAAAGTAATCATTATCCCGACCTACAACGAGAAGGAAAACATCGAAAAGATGATCCGTACACTCCGGGCGCTGGAGGGCGATTATCATATCCTGGTGATCGACGACGGCTCGCCTGACGGCACGGCGGCGATTGTCAAATCGCTGCAGGCTGAATTACCGACGCAGCTTCATATCGTGGAGCGTGCCGGCAAGCAAGGTTTGGGAACGGCTTACATTACAGGTTTCCGCTGGGCACTCGAGCACGGATACGATTATGTCTTCGAGATGGACGCCGATTTTTCGCACAAGCCTTCCGACGTGCCGCGCCTCTATGCAGCGTGCAGCGAGGGTGGGGCGGACGTTGCCATCGGTTCGCGCTACTGCAACGGTATCAGCGTGATCAACTGGCCCATCGGCCGCGTCATCATGTCGTACTACGCTTCGGCGTACGTCCGCACCATACTTCGGATGAAAGTGTACGATACTACGGCTGGTTTCAAGTGCTACAAGAGAAGGGTTCTGGAAACAATTGATTTTGACCGCATTAAGATGCATGGTTATGGCTTCCAGATTGAGATGAAATATAACGCCTATAAGCTTGGATTCAAGATTGTCGAGGTACCCATCATCTTTGAAGACCGCAAGGAGGGGACTTCGAAGATGAGTTCGAGTATTTTCGGTGAGGCTTTCTGGGGCGTGCTCAAACTGCGTTTCCGCAAAATCCGTCCGCGCAAGTGATGTGGTACCTGGCGATTCTGGTAACGGTGTTCTTCTGGGGGATGTCCTTCCTCTGGAGTGACGCCGTTTTGGACCAGAACGTTCCGGTATTTACGTTCATTTTTACGCGCATGGTGCTTGCGGCTACTGCCCTCACACTATTCAGCCTGGCCACCGGCCGGCTGCAGCGCATCCGCAAGGGCGACCTCAAATGGTTCGCTGCGATGACGGCCTTCGAGCCGTTCCTCTATTTTATCGGCGAGACGTTCGGCCTGAAAATCACAGGGTCACCGACGCTCTGCTCGGTGATTATCGCCACGATTCCGGTCTTCACCCTTATCGTGGGGCAGATCTTTTTCAAGGAGAAGCTTTCTACGCTCAACCGCATCGGTATCTTCGTGGCGGTTGCCGGGGTGATCGGCTTCATCGTCATCGGCGGCTCGCTGCATACGCAATACATGTACGGCATCGCCGTGCTGTTCTTGGCCGTCATCGGTTCGACCGGCTATACGGCTATTTGCAAAAACCTGATTGACAAGGGCTACAACGCTTTTTCCATCGTTACCTGGCAATTCATCCTGGCAGCGGGCTTCTTCCTGGTGCCGTTCCTGATCTTTGACGCATCGACCTGGACGCCGGCCTACCTTTCGTGGCCCGTCCTCAAGCCGATCCTCGAGCTGGCGGTGCTCTGCTCCGGGGTTGCGTTCGTACTGTATGCGGCGTGCGTGGACCACATCGGAATGACGCGTACCGTGGTGTTCCTGCCGCTGGTGGCTATCGTTTCGGCCATTGCCTCGCTGGTCATGGGGCAGGACACGATCAAGCCGCTGCAGATGGTCGGTATCGTGGTGGCGATGGCTGGCGTGGTGATGGCGCAATATACCAAAAGAGTGAAAGGAAATGAAGCATAACGGACTGACATTAGGCATCCTGGGCGGTATGGGCCCGGCGGCTACCGCAGAATTCCAGCGGCTGTTGGCCGAGAAAGCTCCGGCCGACTGCGACCAGGAGCATCCGCGGATGATCGTTTATTCCTATACGGCCATCCCCGACCGGACCACTTTCCTGCTTGGGAAAGGACCGGACCCCGAGCCACTGTTGCTTGAGGGCATCCATACGCTGGAAAAATGGGGCGCCGACCGCCTGGCGGTCACCTGCAATACGGCGCATTTTTTCATCGACAAGTTCGTAGAACAGGGCATGATCGATATTCCGGTGATCCACATCATCGACGAGACGGTGCGTGCTTGCAGGGAATGCAGCCCTGAGGGCGCCTGGCTCACAGCTACGCTCGGAACGATGAAGACGGGCCTGTACCAGCGCCACGGCGCGGCGTCGGGCTACCGTTTCTGCATTCCCGATGCGGAGATGCAACAGCGTATCCACGACGTGACGGATATGGTCAAGGCCGGGAAGCAGGAGGAAGCAGGTGAACGCTATCGCGAGATTGTTGAAGAACTCTGGCGCATTGAGCGGTTGCCGGTGGTGTGCGCATGCACCGAACTGCCGGTGGCATGGCAGAAGGCCGGACTGCCGGCCGCGATGGGTATTTCCTCGCTGGAGGCGCTGGCTGACGGTTGCATCCGGGAATTGTATAAACGTTTGAATTAAGATATGGGACTTTTTAACTGGTTAAAGAAGGACAAGGAAAAGGCGCAGGCTCAGGCGAACGAGTCGTCTCAGGCACAGGAGCCCTCGCAGGAGCGTTCGCTGGAAAGCGGGTTGGAGAAAACCAAGCGCTCGCTGTTCGAGAAGCTGACCTATGCCGTCGCAGGCAAGAGTGTCGTGGACGACGAGGTGCTCGACGCGCTGGAAGAGGTGCTCATCGCGTCGGACGTCGGCGTAGAGACTACGCAGAACATCATTGAACGCCTGGAGGCACGCGTCGCCCGCGACAAGTACCTTAATACCGACGAGGTGAACCGCTATCTCTGCGAAGAGATCATCGCGCTGCTCGATGCCGCTTCGGACGGCCGGAGTGTCGAGCCGTTCGATTTTTCGAAAAAGCCCTATGTCATCATGGTGGTGGGCGTCAACGGCGTAGGCAAGACCACGACGATCGGCAAGCTCGCCGCACAGCTGCGGGCGCAAGGGAAAAAGGTTGTGCTCGGCGCAGCCGACACCTTCCGCGCAGCTGCCGTCGACCAGCTTGTCATCTGGGCCGAGCGTGCCGGCGTTGACATTGTCAAGCAGGAAATGGGTTCCGACCCGGCTTCCGTCGCGTACGACAGCGTCAAGAGCGCCGTGGCGAAGGATGCTGACGTGGTGATCGTCGACACTGCAGGGCGTCTCCACAATAAGATCAACCTGATGAACGAGCTGACAAAGATTAAGAACGTGATGAAGAAGGTCGTCCCCGATGCACCGCACGAAGTGCTGCTCGTCATCGACGGTTCCACCGGCCAGAACGGCTTCCTTCAAGCGCGCGAGTTCACACGTGCGACCGACGTGACAGCGCTGGCCGTCACCAAGCTCGACGGCTCGGCGAAGGGCGGCGTAGTGATCGGTATCAGCGACCAGTTCAAGATTCCGATCAAGTTCATCGGGGTAGGAGAAAAGATCGAGGACCTCAAGCTTTTCGACAAGAAAGAATTCGTTGAATCACTCCTGGGAGAATAAAAAATACACGATATGAACATCTCATTCAACTGGCTGAAGGATTATCTGAAGTTCGACCTGACAGCGGAACAAGTTTCCGCCATCCTGACCTCTACAGGCCTGGAAGTCGAACACATGGAAACGGTGGAACAGATTCCCGGCGGACTGGCCGGCGTCATCGTAGCGGAAGTCGTCGAGTGCGTCGCGCACCCCGACTCCGACCATCTCCATGTCACGAAACTCAATACCGGCGCGCCGGAGCTGCTGCAGGTGGTCTGCGGCGCTCCCAACGTTGCCCAGGGTCAAAAGGTGCTGCTGGCCACGGTGGGGACGGAGCTTCCGACCGACGACGGGTCCAAGTTCAAAATCAAGAAGTCGAAGATCCGCGGTGTGGAGAGCAACGGCATGATTTGCGCGGAGGACGAGCTCGGCATTGGCAACGACCACTCCGGCATCATGGTACTCGACCCCTCGGCCGTCGTAGGTACGCCTGCCAAGGAACAGCTTCGCCTGAAAGAAGATACGCTCTTCGAGATTGGCCTGACGCCGAACCGTGTGGACGGCGCGAGCCATATCGGCGTGGCGCGCGACCTGTACGCGTGGTGCCGCCAGAACGGCGTTTCGGTGGAATGGACGCTGCCCGATACGGGTGCGCTCGTACCCGGTCCCGGCAAGGCGATTCCCGTTGAGGTTCAGGCTCCGGACCTGGCTCCGCGCTACATCGGCGTGACGCTGTCCGGGGTGAAGGTGGGTCCTTCGCCCGATTGGTTGAAGGAGCGCCTGATGGCCATCGGCCAGCGCCCGATCAACAACATCGTGGATATCACGAATTTCGTGCTCAATGAGATGGGCCATCCGCTCCATGCATTCGACGCCGCAAAGATTGCAGGCGGCAAGGTGGTGGTGCGCCGCAGCACACCTGACTGCAAGTTCACAACGCTCGACGGTGTCGAGCACACGTTGTGCTGCGACGACCTGGTGATCTGTGATACCGAGAAGCCGATGTGCATCGCCGGCGTGTTTGGCGGCGAGGATTCCGGCGTGACCGAGGCGACAAAGGACGTCTTCCTGGAGGCCGCGTATTTCAACCCGGTGTCGATCCGTAAAACTTCAAAGCGCCAGGGACTGAAGACCGACGCTTCGTTCCGCTATGAACGCGGCATCGACCCGACAGCCACGATGAAGGCTGCTTGCCGGGCCGCCCGCCTCATTTGCGAGCTGGCAGGCGCCAAGATCGTGGGCGCTCCGCAAGAGTGCTGCGCTGCTCCTTTCGAGAAGAACCGAGTGGATCTCTCCTGGAAGCGGATGAATATGCTCATCGGCAAGGAATTGCCGGTCGAGACCTACAAGTCAATCCTTGAGAGCCTTGAGTTTGAGATACTTTCAGCTGACGCTGCCGGCTGCACGGTGGCCGTTCCGGCTTACCGCGTCGACGTGACGCGCGAATGCGACGTCGTGGAGGAAGTCCTGCGTATCTATGGGTACAATAATATCGAACTGCCCGTCAGCATGAAGGCTTCGATCAACCCGTCGGCGCATCCGGATCCGGAAACCGTCCGCAAGGTGGCGTCCGACCTGCTGGCCGACCGCGGTTTCGTGGAAATTATGAACAATTCGCTGACGAAAGGGGAGTACTACGACAAGCTGAAGACCTATCCGGCCGACAATCTTGTGCGCATCGTCAATCCGCTCAGCAGCGACTTGAACGTGATGCGTCAGACGCTGATTTTCAACGCGCTGGAAGTCGTTGCGCGCAACATCAACCACCAGAACAACAACCTGAAGCTCTTCGAGCTGGGCAACTGCTACAGCTATCAGCCGAAGGAGGGGGACGAGGCGCCGCTGGACAATCTCAAGAGCTATCGTGAGGAGCTTCGCCTGTCGATGGTGGTCACCGGCCCCGGCGTCAAGGCTTGGCGCAACGAAATCGGCGCAGGCCATTATTTTGCGCTGAAGGGTTATCTCGAGCTGCTGCTGAACCGCTTCAAGGCGACGCTGTACGACTTGGATACGGATGCGGCTCCGGCCGACCTGTTTGCGGAAGGCTTGACCTACAAGCTGGGCAACAAGGTACTGGCAGTTGCCGGAACGGTGGCCAAGCCGCTGCTCAAGGCCTTCGACATCAAGCAGCCGGTGTTTATTGCCGAAATCAACTGGCCGGTGTTCTTCGAGCTGGTCAAGCGTGACAAGATCAAATACAAGGAACTGCCCCGTTTCCCGGAGGTCCGCCGCGACCTGGCGCTGCTGCTCGACGAAAACGTGAGCTTCGCGGACCTGCGCCGTACCGCGTTCCAGACGGTGCGCGGTATCCTGCGGCAAGTCAGCCTGTTCGACGTCTATCGCGGTATGAAGATCGCCCCGGACAAGAAGCAGTATGCCATCAGCTTTGTGCTGCAGGACGAGGAGAAGACCCTCACCGATGCCGCTGTTGAGGCGACGATGGACAAGTTGCTCAAGACGTTCGAGAATAAGTTCGGCGCTACGCTGCGATAGCCGATGGCGGGCGCATTCGACACGGTCGGAAAGTACGCATCTTTCGTGAAGTTTGCGCACACGGTGTTTGCTCTGCCGTTTGCGTTGGTTGCTTTTCTGCTGGGCGTACA
>Ga0310690_10011788_pt1 | contig 10770 bp, 8 predicted proteins | sample AusTroGonzalo_MG_2_FD_207661 | JGI IMG/M metagenome (GOLD analysis project Ga0310690, IMG submission 207661) | Bovine rumen microbial communities from tropical cattle in Woodstock, Queensland, Australia - Gonzalo_04 (v2) (version 2) | ecosystem: Host-associated > Mammals > Digestive system >...
CCACCGGTTGAACGCTTACCGTAAACGAGAGACTTCTCTGGCACGGATGCAGTAATATCCTCGAACGTGCCAATAATCTTGTGTCTTTGACCCGGAGTAACGGGTTTTAATTTACGTACTGCCATTTCTTATTTAAATATTGCTATAAAAATCAATAGAATCGCCCTCCTTCAAGGTAACGATTGCCTTCTTGAACGCGTTCTTCTGTCCTCTCACGAGTCCAGCCTTTGTATAGCGGCTAGAACGCTTACCAGCGTAACGGAGCGTGTTCACACTCTCTACAGTCACATTATACTGAGCCTCGACCTCTGCCTTAATCTCCAGCTTGTTTGCCTCAGGCTTTACGATGAAACCGTAAGTCTGGCGTGCAGGCTTTGTATAAGTATAGATGGTCTTCTCCTTCTTCTCGTCTGCCTTACCCTTGCGCTTGACGGTATAGCTAAACGTCTCAGCCTGGGCACCCAGTCTCTGGGCAGCCTTCTCATTGCGGGCGCGCAGTTTCTTCTCGACAGAAGACTTCTCAGTAATATTGTTCATTTTCTCTGAAATCAGAGGCTTTATAATAAAACTCATAATCTTTATCCTTTATGTTATTACGTTATTACGACCTCTTTATCCAAGCACTCCGTCAATAGCCTTCAACGAGTTCTCGGTAATGACCATCACGTCAGCGTTCAGCACCTTGTAGGTGTTTACGTTGGCAGCAATGATGCACTCAGCCTTCTGCAAGTTGCGAGACGACAAATAGACGTTCTTGTTTGCTTCGGGCAAAACCATGAGAAGCTTCTTACCCTCCACCTTCAGGTTCTTGGCTACGTTCAAGAACTCCTTCGTCTTGGGTGCATCAAAGTTAAAGTCCTCAACCACGATGATAGCATTCTCCTGAGCCTTGTAGGCAAGAGCAGACTTACGGGCAAGAACTGTCACTTTCTTATTCAGTTTGAAACGATAGTCACGGGGCTTTGGACCAAAAACGCGGCCACCACCACGCAACAGGGGTGAGTTGATATCACCATGACGAGCACCGCCGCCACCTTTCTGACGACCGAGCTTGCGTGTAGAACCAGAGATCTCACTTCTCTCCTTCGACTTAGCTGTTCCCTGACGCTGATCAGCGAGGTAACGCTTCACATCCAGATAAATGACGTGGTCGTTAGGTTCAATTCCGAAGATAGATTCGTTTAACGTAACCTTTCTTCCGGTCTCCTGACCATTGATATTCAATACGTTAATTTCCATTGCTTACTTCTGAATTAAAACAGTTGAACCATTACAACCAGCGCAACTACCCTTCACGAGGATAAGATTGTGCTCTGGTATTACCTTTAACACTCTCAGGTTCTGCGTTGTTACGCGGTCACCACCCATGTGGCCACCCATACGCATACCTTTAAACACCTTGGCGGGATAAGAACAAGCACCGATAGATCCCGGTTTGCGGGCGCGGTCGTCCTGACCGTGTGTAGCCTGACCTACACCACCGAAACCGTGGCGTTTCATAACGCCCTGGAAGCCCTTACCTTTCGATGTACCTACCACGTCAACGAAATCAGCATCGCTGAAGAGTTCTACCGTGATAGTGTCACCGAGGTTGTGCTCCTCGTCAAACTTGAACTCGGCCAAGTGGGCCTTTGGTGTTGTACCTGCTTTCTTGAAGATTCCCTGCATAGCTTTGGTGGTATTCTTTTCCTTCTTCTCACCAAAAGCCAACTGAAGGGCTTCGTAACCGTCTTTCTCAACGGTCTTCACCTGAGTAACAACACAAGGACCAGCTTCGATAACAGTGCACGGTACATTCTTACCGTCGGCACTGAAAACGGATGTCATTCCGATTTTCTTTCCAATTAATCCTGGCATTTCAGTTTAAAATTTAAAAATATTAATGTGAATATATTCGTTCTTTTTAAGTGGTCTTCGCCTTTTCGCGCTCACAGAAACCCTTAAAAAGAAACGTTCACTTCTTCCAAATTGAAGGTAAATCGCTCTTTTTCAAGGTATTGTTAGCCGTCGAGCCAGCGCAATACACACTTTAGCGGCTGCAAAGGTACACATAATAAATAACATACGCAACCCCAGTTCTTATTAAAATAACATTATTTAAGTTTTTTTAATGATGAAAACAAAAATAGCACAAAGGACAACACGCCCTTTGTGCTATTCATTATTACTTTGCTCGGAACAGAATTACCCGATATACTTAACGATGAGATCGACCACCTCTTCTTCGCTCTTACCATCCATCGTGATGACCAAGTCGTAGTTGCGAGTATCGTAGCGTGAAGTGCCTGTGTACTTATTGACATAGTTCTCACGCATCTTGTCCACCTTCTTGATAGCCTTCTCTGCATCCTCACGAGAGAGCCCCTGCTTCGTCATCACACGCTGGATACGACGTTCCATCGGTGCCTGAATCAAGACACTCAGATGATTGGGATGTTTTTTGAATACGAAGAAGCCACAGCGACCGGCAATGACACACGACTCATCTTCGGCAATACCTTCCAATATCTCTTTCTCGGCACGGAACATCTCTTCGTTAGTCAGCAATTCGGGTTCCTCACCTACGAATGCCTGGTAATAAGGTGCTCTGGCAAGTCCGCTGCCAATAGCGACTACGCGTCCGAACTCAGACCACCAGTTATTATTCTGTCCCTTGAGTCGTTCTATCTCCTCTACTGTGAGATGATATTTCTCTTCCAAAGCCTTAATAAGCGCCTTGTCATAGAAGGGAACACCTAACTTCTTAGCCAATTTCTCACCGACGGTACGACCGCCACTACCCAATTCACGATTAATCGTGATGACAAATTTCTCGTTCTTGTTCATATCTACAGTTTTACTTTATATGTGTGCAAAGATACGAAATTACTTTGTATTCTCAAATTTTTTCTTTTGTTTTTTTAAATTAAATCAGAAGGCAAAGAAAGTACGGACTAATGACTCTTCATTGTTTTCACCCTTATTGACTGTCTTGCTGACGGGCATGAACTTTAAGCCATTACTGTTGACAAGCAGGGCGGCAGCCGTTGTACCGTTGTCGTCACCCTCGTTGGCGGTCCATATAAGGGCACTCTCGGGAAGTTTATCGACACCAACAGCACTCAACTTGTCGAGGGCATCGTTAATCTTCTTGAAGGCATTCGCATTGTTGAAGTAGGTGTTCCACGCTGGCGTGATGCCTTCAGCCTGCAGACCACCCAACCCGTTGAATAATACAGCATACCACTGTGGGGAGGAGGGCATGAACCAGTTGGTGACGAAACTGGGTACATTGACATTGTAATGCCATCCTGCGTAACAGGCGGGATAACTCTCTGCTGGATTGAAGGTGGGCGCACCAGTAATGACATCCTCACCATTGGTATAGATGGCAGCATTGAAACCACTCGAATTGATGACAGTACTGCTATACTTCATCGTAGCATCGTCCTTAGCCACGGTTACACCGACAAGTTGTGTGGAGGCAGCCTCCTTGCCCCATTTCACATTCGTGGTGGCATTCTTCAGCGACATCACCAAACCATGGAAGTTCTTCTCCGTTCCTATGGCTCCGTATTGTGACAGTTCTGCACTCTCAGTAAGGGCGCTGGAACCTGCAATGGGATTTGAAGAGGCATCACAGTTCAGGTAAGCGATAATGCCGATAGGTGTTTTCCCTGCCTCGACATTGGTGCTGAAGGAACCGTCGCTATAGAAGATGTCACCCAACTTAGCCTTAGTATAGTCGGGCATCACCGTGAAGCAACTACAGTCGGAGATGCCTTGGACCTGTGTGCCGTTCATCTCAACATACGGTGTGGCATAAATGACCGCAGAACCTCTTCCGACGGCAGTCGCCAGTCCGTTATTGTCGACGGTGACAACTGTCGGATCTGTACTGTGCCATATAGTGCCTGATGCAGCGTTTACTTCATCCTTATGGGAGTCAGAGTATAGTTGTCTGGTCTGCCCCTCTACGATGAGACTGCGTGTGACGGTGTGAGTCGTGGTGAAGTCTGGTTGGTCAGCGATACGTGTGACAGCAACAGGCACTGCCTCATCAACGTTAATCACACATTCCTGCTCCTCTGCGAGATGGTTTGTGGATGCAGTAATGGTGGCGAGACCGGCACCGACAGCCGTCACCTTACCTGTCTGGTCGACAGTGGCTACGTCAGGATTGCTGCTGACAAAGGTGATGGTAGCCGACTTTCTCGGATTGCCAGCAACAAGTTTGGCGGTCAGTTGAGCGGTAGCACCTTTAGTAAGGTGTAGGTTGTGTTGGTCCAGACTCACATAGGCAGAGTCGACCTGAAGGGCTTGTCTCTTACAGGTAGAAGCCAGTACCGCATAGTCGCGGACATCATCAAAATACTTGACCTCGCCACTGGTAGGAGAACTAATATAAGCCTTCGAGTAAGCCATCAGAATATTTACGCCAGGACCATTAGCCTGTATGTCGAACGAACTTCCTGCAATGAAAGTAATCGTGACGGCATCGTTGAAGTTCGCTCGGTTCTTGTCAGAGAAGAATCCCGTGATAAGGTCCTTGTTATTGAGACTGCCACTGGCATTTGACGCACTAGTCACACGGACTGTAGAACGAATGGAGCCGCCGTCAGGAATGACGATATCACGATTGTCGGCCTTAATCTCGTAGACACCTGACAATTCCTTCAGGACCTTGACCTCAATCGTATCGGAAACAGTAGGTGCGGCTTCAACGATTATCAGACACTCATTGCTGTTGTCGGGATCTTCCTTCACTCCACTGATAATGCCCTGAGCATTTACCGTTGCTTCCTCAAAACTACTGTTGGTGGCACGCCAACTGACAACGGGCGACTGTACACTGGAAGGTTCCCAGATGACACCCAACACATAGTGCTGTCCTTCTTCCAATAAGAGTTTTTTACGGGCACCTCCAGTAGCAGGTATCCATGCACCCATATTCTGGGCATATCCCACGGGGTCGATGATGGTAACCTTGGTAACCGGTAAAATGTTTGTACTCTCTTCTTCCGTCTTACATCCAAGCAGTAGCAGTAAGCAGGCAGAAATTATTAGAACCAGATTCTTCTTCATGATCATCAATATTATATTGTTTCGAGTGTTTTCTCTTATTAATCAATCTTCTCCATGAACTGTCCTTGCGGATTGAAACGCACATCCTCATCGTTCGAGAGTTCTATCTTGAAACCGTATGGCTTCTTGCTGAGTTTCGTAATCACGTCCTCAGGATGGTAAGTCTTCACATACTGAAGGATAGGTTTGGGGACAAGCGTAGAGGGGACTCCCGTCTTCTTACGACTCACTCTCTTCCATTCTCCTTGCATGGTGAACTCTATCTTTGTACCGTCGTTGAGCAATACACTGTATTCTTTCCCGTCATCATCGTCATCATCTATCTCCACGAGGACAACAGTAGAATGGGGGAAGTACTTGTCAATAAAAGCCTTTGAGTGCGGGGGAACTTTCTCGTCCATGCACGCTGTCATCAGCAATATTGCCAAGCACCACAGTACTGTCTTTATTATATTCTTTCTCATATATGATTCGTTATTGTTCCATTACATCTGCAATCCTATCGGCATTCATACTACGGGCACTGGCATCGAAGATTTCCTTATAGCGGCCGCCCTGCTTATAGACATCATCTGGTTTTCCACACTCTACTACTCTACCCTGCTCCAGCATATACAACTGGTCGGCATCAACAATCTGTCCAATGTTATGCGAAATGATAATCACCGTACGTCCCTGCTTAATCGCATCAAGACTCGACTTAATCTGCTCAGTGGCTATCGCATCCAGACTCGCTGTCGGTTCATCGAGAATGATGATGGACGGATTCTTGATGAACATACGGGCAATGGCGACACGCTGCTGCTGACCGCCGCTGAGGCGCAGGGCATTGCTCTCAAAGCCTTTGGGCAATGCCATCACTTGATCGTAAAGGAAAGCCTTACGAGCCGCATTCACCACATCATCGTGGGTTGCCTGTGGATTACCGTATTTGATATTCTCCTCGATAGTGCCGTCGAAGATATGGTTCTTCTGCATCACCAGTCCGATATGCTCACGCAGCCAACGGGTATCCCATTCCTTGATTGACACACCGTCAAGACTGATTATACCGCTGTCTGCATGATAGAACTTGTCAAGCAAGTTGACCACAGTACTCTTACCTGCACCACTCACACCTACCAAAGCTGTAATCTTTCCAGGTTCAATTCGCATCGAAACATCATGCAGTGCCTTCACGCCGTTTGGATAGGTAAAGTCGACATGCTGCAATTCAAAGCATCCTGTCACCTCAGCAGGATGATAATCGCCCGTCTGCTCCACGTTTTCCTCGCCCTCTAACAGTTCAAAGAGACCCTCGGAATAAACCAGGGCATCATTCAGATCGTCGTAGATGCGATGCAGTTGGCGAATAGGTGCACTGACGTTGGAAAAGAGCATCACATGATACATAATCTTACCTATCGTCATTCCTGGATAATCAGCCAGCACCAGATAAGCGGTCAGGATGATAACAAGTACGGTACCTATCTGTTCCAGAAATCCTTTCAGACCAGAATAGAAATAACTCTGCTTGCGCGTGCTCAGCTGTAAGTTGGTCACCCTATCCTGCACACCAGCTTGTCGCTGGCTCTCCACCTCTTCACGGTTAAACGACTTGATGACCGAGATACTCTCGATGATATTCAGGATGTTCTGGCTGACAGCCTGTTGCCCGTCAAAGATAGCACGACGACCAGCCCTCATACGCTCTGCCTGAATATAGGTGACATAGAAATAGATGGGGACGATACACAATGCCACCAAGCCCACATAGAAATTAGCAGCAAACATCAAGATCAGTGCAATTACGGCACTACCGAAAAGGGGCAGAATTTCGACGAAGAGGAGGTTCACCGAACGGCTCAGACTATCCACGCCTTTGTCGATGCGTGACTGCAACCTACCCGCCTCGTTGCCCGTTGACGTAAAGAACGCCATCCGATAGGTAAGGATATGTCTGACTACTTGAAGAGAAAGGTCGCGACTGACAAGGATGCGCATACGTTCCCCATAATAGCGACGGAAGAAATTCACCAGCGCTGCCAGCACCTCCTTACCCAACAGCACGGCACTGATCACGGTAAGGATATTCGTCGCATTACTCCACGACAGCGTAGGTTGCTGGTCAAGGATATTGATGGCATCTACGGCACGGTCGAGCACGATTGCATTCACCTGCGCCAACAATGAACCTATCAAGGTCAGCAGCAGGGTGACGATGACCAGCCATCGGTAGGGCTTCACATACCGTAAGATGTGTTTCAACAGTTCCCCTATACCCATGATCCTTTTTTTTCTTGATCTGATGATATGAACCTCTTAGTTGTCCCAATCATTGTCGTAACGAGATTGGCTACCACCTTGATCTTGTGTACCAGCGAGCAATTGCCGTGCCTTAATAGGAACAACATTTTGGGTAGGTTTTTGATATTCTTTCTTTTTCATACGTATTTACGCTATTATTTCTTCATCACTTTCTTACCATTATCAATATAGATACCCTTGCGGGTCGGTTTGCCACTAAGTTGACGACCTTGCAGATCGAAATAGCGATGGGTACCGTCTTTGTTGATGACATGCAGGATACCAGTCTCATCGTCTATATCTATATCTCCCTCGAAACTATCTGCAGGAAAATCGACGATAGAGTCATCATCGCCGGCAATGTATTTCTGGAACATTGACTCGTAGGTACTATTACCCGTTGGTTCGTTGGCTTGGAAATAGGCACGGAAAGAATTAATCCAACTCCACTTAGAACCGTGGCTCGTAACACGATAGCGTTCCCATTTCCCACTTTTCTGCAAACCATAAATGTTCAATGACTCTGCTTCATCATCATAGATATTGAGGTATGTTCCACGCCATAGGCCTTTGAATATATCTTCGTCATTATCATAGACCTTTAGACCTTCGTCTAACTGACTGGTGAGTGTGACGCGATGGGCATTGAGACTGATCTCTCCCTCATTGACCACCACCAGATAGGCATGACCAGCCTTCAACACACCACCGTGCATGCTATTGGAGAAGATGAACTCCTTATTGTCTTTGATGAAATAGAGCTGATACACATTCGCCTTACCTTGCACCCAATTCTTGATGATGTCCAAGTCGTAAGGCAGACAGATGGTATAGGCACGGCTGCTATAGGTGCCGTCGCCATTGTCGGTGGCACGGAGCACACGATCATAGGTGAGGTTGACAATCTTTCCATCGTACTTTGCAAACGTCTCACTATTGTCGCCAGTGTCGAGGAGCATCACGGCAGGCGATGCCATGAAGTAACCCGTAACGGGATTCGCCATCCTGCCGTCGAGGGTAGTTTCTGAATACTTATATTTCACGGCGCCTTCCAAACGTTCGCATTTGCCAAACATATTGACAGAATTTTCGACGCTCTCCCATGAGTTATCACACCAGAGGGTACGGAGTTGCTCGCAATACATAAACATGGTGGTCATGTTCGTCAGTTTTTCGATGTTGAAATTGTTGAGATCGAGTTCCGTCAGTGCCTTACACCCAGAGAACATGTCTTGCATCGTTTCAACATTGAACGTCTTGAGTCCTGTCACGTCGAGTGTAGTGAGGTGCTCACACCCAGCGAACATTTTTTCCATCGTCATGACATTTGACGTATTGAAGTGACTCACGTCGAGTGTGATAAGGTTGGTGCAATTCTGGAACATCTCCGACATATCCGTCACAAAGTGAGTGTTGAAGTGACTAACGTCGAGCGTTGCCTGTTGGCAATTGGTAAACATGCCCTTCATGCTGGTAGCACGACTGGTGTTCAAGTTTTCCAAGCCCTCAATGGTTTGAATGCCTTGATAGGCATGCAGTCCTTGGGCAAACCAGTAACTGCAACTGGTAGGACGGGCCATGAGGAACGAGGGTTCGATGACCACTTTCTTAAAATCATAATCATACCATGCGGGCTGTCCGTCGCCCGTATTGGTGGCATCGTAAGCGGTAGAGCCGTCGGGTGCCGTATCACTGCCTTGGAAAGTCAGGGTGCCATCACCTGACTTGACTGCCACATAGTAAGGATAGTCTCTCCACAGATAGCCATCCTGTCCGGCGTTAGCATATTCCTGGGATGTCTGGTTGGGATCATACGTCTTGCCATATTGTCCGACAATACTGGTACATCCCTTGAACATCTCTATCGGCTGGGCTGACGTTCCCGTGTCCCAGTCCTTGCCAATGATAATCTTCTTCAGGTTGCTACAGCCTTCAAACATGCCAAACATATAAGAAACACGATGCGTATCGAAGTGACTGAGGTCAAGTTTAGTGAGCGACTCACACCCACCGAACAACTTGAACATCGATTCCACCTCCGAAGTATTGAGGTATTCCAGTCCTGCGACGGTGTTCAGATAACGGAAGCCATAGAACCATCCTTCCATAATTCTGGGACGTGCATTGTTGAAGGAAGGGTCGAACTCAACCACTTTGATTTGCTCAGCGAAGGGACTCCATAGAAGATGTCCGAAATAATCATCATCTGTATTGTTGTAGGCACGGTCGACAAGCCACCACGGCATTCCTTCTGCCTCGGCGGTCAAGGGCAGTCCCTTGCGGAAGGTCAGCGTATCGTTCACGAGTTCTGCACGATAGCCCATACCCGTGGTAAACTCCATGGCCTTATTGGTTCCTGTACTGGTAAAATAGGAACGGAAGGGGAGCAGTGTCGAAGGATTGGTATAAGACCACAGGTCATCGTCGTCCAGACTGAAATAGATGAGATTGTCATCAGCCTTCGCCTCTTGAGTGCCTATCATGGCGTATGGACTGCCTGCTGGTTTGAAGTCAGAATCGGCGGTCTTCGGTTTGAAGACGGCTTGGGCATCGGTGCCCAAGGGTAAGGATTCCTGCGCTACTGTTACGAGACAAGGCCGCCATGCCTCAATCGTCTGGCTCTCCGTCATGGTGACAAACTGCAAGCCGTCGCGCTCTTGGATGCTGGCAGGATAGAACACATGCGAAGAACCGTTCAACTGGATACTGTAAGGCAGGCAGACGTTATAGCCCATGGGTTCATAGGCTGTTTTTTGATCGATAATGATTTCATCGCCGATATAGTCAAGACTTCCTTGGGCGGTAATGGTGACTTCACCATCTTTGTCGACATCAACGAGTTGTGCCTTCTCAACGGCAATAGCACTGGCAGGAGCAGTGAGCGTACGGTCGTAGATAACACCGTCGTTGCAAGTGATGGTGGCAGTGCCAATGGGCAGTGCACCGAAACCGGTGGTGAAGTTGTCGTCTATCCATACCTTCGAGGTCTCATATTCCTTGCTGGTGTAACCGTTGGCACTCAGGTTGAGGAAATCCTTCGGCTGGGCGGTGCGCGAGAAGAGACGGTTCACGGGGATGTCGTCGGCAGTAGTGGCGTTGAAGCAGTAGGTAGCTTTGTTCACTTCCACTGGGAAGTAACTGCCATAGATGTCGGGCAAGGGGTACTGACCCTCAGCGTAAGTCCACTGCCTGCCGAGGATGCCAGCCATGAGGAGCGTCTTCATATCGTTCTCGCCAAGTGTGCGTTGTTTCTGCGAGCCGTCGGTATCAATGATATCGATTTTATGGCCGGCAATGGCTACATCGCTGTCATAAACCATAAAGTCGGGAATGGTGTAGTCCTTGAAGACATCTTTCGAGGCATAGCTGCTGTGCATCTGGAACTGTTCACCGTCGGAGCACTGGGCCACGAAGGGACGT
>Ga0310690_10011789_pt1 | contig 10769 bp, 10 predicted proteins | sample AusTroGonzalo_MG_2_FD_207661 | JGI IMG/M metagenome (GOLD analysis project Ga0310690, IMG submission 207661) | Bovine rumen microbial communities from tropical cattle in Woodstock, Queensland, Australia - Gonzalo_04 (v2) (version 2) | ecosystem: Host-associated > Mammals > Digestive system >...
GATTTGCCCATACGAATTTTCGATCGCCCAAGAATCTCACACGGAAGCTCAGTGTCTACAGGTTCCGGTTGAGCCACATCAATATAGTCACAAATCATCAGATCTACATTATCATGCTCTTTTGAAAACAACGAAGAGCGCAGTTCACAAATCAACAAATGTCCACCTTCGCCGTACGTCTTGGCAACACGGTTCATACCAGTGATGCGATAGCATTCCAATATGAGATTTCCGTGTTGATCGTATCGTGTATCCACAGCAATACGCTTGTCCAGATACAGCTTTGCCGTGTCATCGTTAAACGGCATGAACAGCTTAAACTGTTTGTCCGGCGCCTGAATCGTATCTGTGCCATTAACGGTCGTCGAATATACGCCAGCGTCCAAACAGACCGGAGAACTGCAAATGCGACCGTCGAAATCCTGCCACTTTAAATCGATGTTGCACAATCTGCCGACAGCCGCCCAATTGATACGATCCAAAAATCTTGGCGGTTCGATAATGATATAAATCAGATCATCTACCTCAATCAAATCGCCCGGCCAAATCTCTTCATCCGGAAATGTCACGAACTTCGCCTTGTACGGAACGTCGGTTCTTTCAATCAAAAACCTCTGAGGAACGCCATTGCGCTTGCAGTCTGGATGGTAGCCTGGATTATCCACTGCCTCCAAATAGAAAGTCTCCTTCGCAGTAGCGACAGCGCGGTCAGCCTCATTCGTGCCATAGACATTCATGAGACGATCATACACATCCCAGCTCATTGCGAACCACCTCCGGCCTGCGCTTCGATCCTATTCAGTAACCGCAGTGACTTAAATACTTCACGCTTCAAAGCCTTATACGGCACATCGTTGATCTTGAGGTAGTTAATAATATTGGTAACAACAATATAATCGTTATTCTCACCAAGTGCCGGAAAGGTCTCCAACGCACCAAGCATATCGATCATCAGACTATCAATGTAGTCTGCAAAGTATGCGTCCTGCCCGCACAGCTCTCGCTCCTTAATAGCAAGAAGCTTGAACACACGACCAGTCACATGGTGGATATATACAGACAGGGACATCGCGACACCTCACACTTTCAGGTTCGCAAGGTCGCTGTGCATGTACGAATACTCAACAATGCTTTTGCGGAACTTGTCTTCCGTAATTTTAAGCAAACTGTTTATTTCACGCAGCAAGTTAGCAGGGGAGAAGAAGTTATAATCTTTCGTATACAGACGATTATGTAACACGTCCTCATCATGCGCACGCGACTTTAACCAATAAGTTGCCGTCCCAAGCGCCAGAATTTCCAATTCTTCATTTCCCAGCTTGACCTCAAAAGACATCGTCGCCATGTTATACGGCAAATCAATTCGACACACCCTTTGAAAATCGTTCATACCGGCAAGCATATGTTGTGTCAGCACACGCTCACGGTCTTCGATGTTCAGATGCATGATTGATCTGTCGCGGAATTGAAACATCGCTCGTTCGAATACTTCGGAAAATGTCGTTGTTTCCATACATTCTCCTTTCGTATCACGAGATCAAATCAAAGCCAAGCGACTCCTCCAAAACCCGAATCACATTGATATCGGATAGACGTTTATCGTCAACCAATTCCTTCGCCCTGCGGGCAATCGTCTCTTTCGCAGACGAACTGAAACGCGCTAAAACGCCGGGCAGTTCTTCAGGTGTGCATTGGAAGAGATTGTCGATATCTTGAACGCTCGTGATGGTTGTATAATATTTTTCAAGCTGCAAAAACTTAATAACAGCGTCAGCATTGTCGCCGGTCAAAAGCACCCACTGATTTTCGAAGAACGCACGTTGGCCGTTGCGCATCGCAATCAATTCCTCCACAGTCATATACGCAGAGTCACCGAAGTGATCCCACTCGACCGTGAAACCTGTATGCTTGTTGACATAAATCAAGCTGCCGTAAGAGCAAGACACGACGCAAACCTTATCGGTCAGCTTCGGTTCTTTCTGCTTGGTAGCGGCGGCCTTCTTTTCGACGCCATCCTGCGACGTTTTCGCAGGTGTCTTTGCCGGCTTCTTTGCTGCCGGCTTACCAGTATTTGCCATAAACAATGTCCTTTCATTCAGAAAGATGCCCCACCTATTGGCGGGACATCCATCAAACTAAAATACAATAATTACGAAATGGTATACTTACCAATCTTGCCGCTGATCGCAAGTGCGACACCCCACGACATGAACATACGATATTCAATCGTCATGTCAGAGTTCATGGTGAAGTCACGATCATCAACGATCGTCTGACCTTCATGAACAAGCTTCAGGAATTTGTCATCAGAAGCCACAACATACACTTCGTTGTCATTGAACAGGAAGTCTTCTGTACCAGCCGCATGCTGCTGACGAATCATGATCATCGGCGTGCCGTCGAACATACCATAGAAGCCAGCGTTGTGCATGGATTCTTTGGCTCCGTCGGACTTCTCAGTGCCTTCGCACTTCGCAAGCGCAGCCTTCGTACCAACAATCGTAGCGGGCTTGCCGGTAGCAGCTTCAACGTGCGCAATCAGCGTATTCAGCTTGGCAGTCGTAAAGGAGCCGCTAACGACGTAGTTTTCACTCAGACCGATTGTAGAACCATCAATGCCGGAGAATGCGGCAAAAATGTCAGCCCAGATAGCCTTCTTGAAGCTCTCGGCCACTTTCGCGCACAGCGCCGGCCAGTCAATACGGCCAGCCATGAAGCGCGCAAACTCTTCATAAGCACGGACGGCATGCGGAGTCGTCTGCACAATAATCTTACGGCCATGATCGAGTCTCTGACGGTCGGGAGTGGCGATGCCATTCGCGATCTTCGTAACGATAAAGGTCGAGTTGTCGGGAATGTAGAATTCGTTTGTGTCGCCAAGCGCAAGGTTACGCTCGTCGACAAAGTTCGCAAAGAACTCGTCGCCATTCAGGCCTTCCTCAAGGATAACCGGAATGAGCTCTTCGATAATTTCGAAGATCTGGTTCTTGTTACGGCGATAGGATTTATAGTCTTTGAAGTTTGTGTTGCCACCATTCGCTTCAATCAGCGCCTGACGCAATACTTCCGTAGCTTCATTCAGGCTATAGGTTTTGTCGTTGTAATCAAACGACTTTTTGCCCTTGGTCATTTCGACAGCAAGGCGAATAATTGCGTTATCCATAAATGTTACCTCCTATACCAGTATCTCGTTAAATGACGCGGAACTTATAATACGTGTAGCCATTCTCGGAATCGGAGCCAAGATACTCGGCAACAGCGTTTGTAAGGGCGGTAACGACCTTCAGCTTCGTGCCAGCCTGCACTTCAACACCAACGGTGCTCGCGCTCGGAGCAGCGCTCAGAGCGTCTGCAGTCACACTAAACACGTCGCCGGACTTCAGAATGTAAACGCGAACTTCCGCGCCAGCCGGATTGATGAATTCGTCAAGATTTTTATACTGACGGTCATACATGATTTCAACGCCGGCCACAAGACCAAGCTTGCCAAGACCCTGCTGCGCCGAAGGAGCGATCGCTTTATACACGCCGCGCTCATCAATACCGTCAAGCGAAATAATATTACCGTTTTCGATAGCGGCTTTATTGGCGCCATCATAGAAGTGAACCGTAGCGAGGCGAGCGCCATCAATAATGCCGCTCAGGTTGTCGGTTCTCACAACACCATATGCCATAGTTGTATTCCTCCCAAAAGTTTACTTTGAAAATTTAGCGAACAAGAGGCCAACGGGGTCAGACGTATCAACCGGTTTTGTATTCGGCAGCGACACGCGAGACACCTTCTCGTCACTAAGTTTTTGGTTAAATGATTTTGTTTGCTTACCGCGAATGCAGAAGCAATGGTTGCGAACGTCATCCAGATCCATTCTTGTCGATTCGTCTGCGGCGAGTTCTTTGGCGTTCTTTGCAAACTCCACAAACTCTTCCACATCGTGCAGATCGGCAAACTCGTTCAGCACGTCGTTCAATCCAGCCTCATAATCTTTCTGCATGGTTTCCTTTTTAAAAGCAAGCAGCTCCTCAAGCAGCGCTCTGCGCTCTTCAAGGGCGTCGTACTCTTCCAGGGTCAGCCATGCCATGACCATCGGCTCAAAGTCGCCAGTCAGCGTAGCCGTCTTCGTCTCTTCATCGAACGAATACGGGAAGCGACCATGCGTCTCGTCAAGAGCGCCGGTCGCATTGTTAAACTCATCACGCTCAACAAACGCATAATTTTCATCAAAGTCGACAAGCCAGAAATACGTCTCAATCTCGCCATCAACGATGGGATCAAGAGCGTTACTGATCGCACACCGCTTATCGTTATAGGTAGCGGCGAACGATTTTCTCTCTGCGTCGACTTCAACCGGCTGCTCTTCAACAGCATCGTTTTCTTCCGCCGGCTCTTCGGCTTCCGGTTCGGGATCGGCAGCGGGCTCAGCTTCCGGCTCCTCTGCGGGTTCCGCTTCGGGCTCATCGGCAACAGGCTCCGCAGCCGGTTCGCCGTCCGGCTGGTCAACAACCGGGTCGGCATTGTCAGCCGCAAAGGCGGATGCCTTTTCTCTGAGCTGATCGGCTGTCATATCTTCCGTGATTTCGAAGTCCAGATCTTCAACCGTCAGGTTGAATTCTGCAAGAATCTCGGCGATAATTGTCTCGTTCAGACTCATTTCTTCTCCTCCTTCTTGGCTTTTTTCTGCCGTAATGGAGAAACCTCCAGCGGCATATTGCTTCAGCTCAGACATCATCTGAGCGTATTGCTGTTTGAAATCCAGCATATCCTGTGCGCTGAATATCGTGAGCTCCGCACCTTCATAGCAAGGCTCGGCGCTCTCCAAGAGGCAAAACGCCTCAAAGTGCATAGCATCCGCAATCAAGACGCCGCGATGATCGACGTGGCATTTGTCAAACACGACCTCCATCGACTCGTCAATGCTGTCCATCTCGCGGATGTGTTCATATGCTTCCTGACGTTTCCACAACAGAACCGTGGTACTCAGGTATTCATGCTGGACGCCATTCCCATCAACGTCCGTTTCAAAAAGACACTCAGCCCCTGCCGGCACAACACCGACTGGCTGAGTGACATTAACAAGCTTATAATGATTCTCGTCTTCTTGGACAAGCTCAATATCATGGCTGCCGAATGTATTACTTGCACGATCATAGTGCGCCACAACCGGACAATTGTACATTGTCGGGATGGCAGCCTCCATTACATCTTTTGAAATACTTGAGCCGTTTCTATTATCACCAACATACGCAATGCGCAACTTACCGACCGCAAAGCTTGGGTTGATGTCCTGAATGTCCTCAAAGGCGGTTGCAAATCTAACGAGCTGCATATTCGAGCTCATGGGACTCACCTCCGTCAGAATGCCATGTGCAGTTCCGGACTGCGGATATACCCATCCACCAAGTCGAACTTCTCGTCACCATCATCAATAAATACCCACATGTGAACGCCATTGACGTCGGTGAATTCTCTGAAACACTGCTTACCAAGCTTTGTCAGCTTGTCATAAACATTCTGGTCGTAAACATACAAATACATATGTCACTCTTCTTCCTTATTCGCGTTACTATCATTGTCGCGTCCGCGTTCAGTGGACTCGCTGACATCGCCTTTATTCTCCGGCCGCCCGGCATCATTAGCGCTTTGCGTATACGATGTCTTGAGCGGAATCCAAGCCTCCTCAACGTTCATCATATTGTTCTCAACAAACGCCATGCCCTCAAGATCGGACTGCGGGATACCAATTGTAGCTGCGTAAGCCATCTTGCTGCCCGGCACGCCGAGCGTTGCCGCTGTCTTGAATGACTCAGCCACGTCATCACGCGAGAACACGGTACATTGAATAAAGTGCATCTTAAACTTGGTCGAACCACTCAGCTGCTTCAGCAGCGCATTAATGATACGCTCAAGCTGAGACATGCAGCCAAACACATACTCCTCGTCCACTTTAACGGCGATACGTATCGCCGAGCTGGTCGTAATATCTGGATTTCCGAACAACGCGCCCATTGTACCGGAGTTATACCAGAAGTTTGAAATTGCCGTCGACAATTCCTGCGAGTTATTCGTTGGCTTGCTGCGGTCAAACGTAATCTCCTGCAGTTTGCCGGGACTCATAGCGACGCCGATGCCAGACGGCACAGCTTTTTGAATATGCTCCAGGAACATCGTGTTGAGCTCCATCGGCATTGACGGCTGACCATCCTTGGTCTCGACGATCATCTGCAACAACTTGTAGTTATCCAACTCGGTCGCAGTCCCAAGCAACTCTCTGGTATTCTCAAGCTCCAATACATCCGGCGCCAAAGAGATGAACGGCGGACATGGGAACATGCTGGTCTCATCCGGTTTGTAAACAAACGACAAATGAGACGGAATCTCAAACTCTTTCGTACCTGTTGCCTTGAATTCCTGATAATAAGTCGTGAACTCAGGCGGATACAGATAAAGCTGATTCTCTCTGATTTTGCTAAAGTCGACCGAGAAACAGTAGCGACCGTCCTCAATAGCGGACAAGCGACAGATGTCAGGGTCAAGGTGCTGAATGAAGAAGCTATTTGTAGACTGCCAAATAACACCATAAAAGATGCCATCAATCAGGCCATACAAATAAACCTTCAACATCTCGTGCGAAAGGTTTGCATTCTCCAAATATTTCATAGCCTTCTGATAAGCCTTGCGAAAATTCTTGGTATTGGTCTTCGTTGGATCGAAATTCAACGGACTGACCGTGTAGTACCATAACGGCATGAAGGCGTAGTAGTTAATCATCCGGCGGTAATGCGTAGATGAATGATAAAGCTGCCGTGAGATTTTGCGAAGCGTCGCTTCGTTACTCTCCGGCGAACGCAAATACGACAAAATATCGTCAATCGAATAAGTCGTATACGTGATCGACGTGCGATCATTGGAACTCCGCGCAATGTCGCGCAACAGATTTCTGTTTAGCGCCGCGAAGTATCCACGAATCTGCTCCATATCAAGTTCTTGCGCCGGCGGCGCCGAGCGATTCGGTTGCTTTCCATTGGAATGACTCATCCGTTCTCACCACCTTCTGCTGTGCTTCACTTCGGGAGCACGGAATGATACGAGGCTGCTCCAGTCGAAACTTTCGGAAGCAACCCGATACTTCCTTTCGATCTGCTGCATCACATAGTAATTGTAGCCAACGGACGACACACGGTCTTTACGCATGCCGGACTTTTCCGATACGCGAATGACTGCGCCTTTCGCGGCATATTCAAGGTTGATCAATTCGCCAATCAACAATGTCGTATGGATATAAGGTTTCTTCAACAGAACCTTATCTGATGCGTCAAGGTTCTCATAAGCCCTGATATCACGCATCATATCGTCAAAGTCGTTCTCGTCAATCAGCAGGTTAATATAGCCTTGTTTAAATGCTTCTCGCAGCGACAAATACATGTCATTATTGAACTGCGGCGTCGCCTGTAGCGCCCAAATAACCTTTGGCGCGGACGGGTCGTTGCATCTTTCGGCATAACTCTGATCATTGCAGCAGCTGAGCGGCGAATATGTCACGCCGCACTCAGGGTCATAAATATCACGGCATAGAGCATCATACACGCCGATGCCTAAACCTTTGACGTCCAGCGCTATATCGGTGCAGTGATACTGCTCATACATTCTCCGAATCTGTAACGCTAAGTCTTGCGTGTGCAGTCCTTCGAAGTTCTCCGTGTAGATCATGTTGGCAATATATTTACCCTGAGAATTTGGTAGGGCGCTGTTGATCCAAATGGATGCAGCGTCGTTTTCGTGTTTCTTAGATGCGAGCAGCGCGATATCGGCAGATAGAATCCGCCGCTCATTCTTCGCCAGCGCCGGTATCTTCGGACGCTTCAAATTAGAGAAAGCGTCCGTAATCTTCGGCGGCGCAATGGCATTCTTCAGCTGACGGTTCTTCGAGATATCCTCATGGCTGAACAGCGAGCCTTCTGTATCGCTGTAGAACAGCGCGTCCATCTCCACTGACCATGAGATTTCGTTAAAGTCTGCCTCGGACATTTCGTCCGCTACTTGCTCTTTGCTTAGCAGACGTTCCCGTATCGAAAGCTGATAGGGGAGTCCGCATAAAAAATATTTCTTTGTATCGTCCACAAGGTTGGCGGCAAACGCCTTGACCTTCTCAAACGACCAGTGGCTCTTAAACCATGCACTACTCAAATAGATCTCCTTATTCCGTTCCTCAAGATCGGCGTACTGTGGCTTGTCCAGATAGCCTGGGTGACGCGGCGCGATCAAGAACTTCCTTAAAATTGTGTTGATCACTTCCGGCGACAAAATGCGGAATTCGTCGCATATAAGGATGTTTGCCCGTGCACCACGGCCAGTGTCGCCGGCGGTCACAACTTCAATCATCGACGTGTTCTTGAACTTGATGAACGCGCCAGACTGGTTGATTTGCCACGTCTCAATCTCAAGCCGTAGGTTGGGGGAGTTTGGCATAAGCAAATCAAGTATTTTTCGCAGTATTTCTGTCGCCTGTTTGCGCGTACCGGATGCAATCTTAACCACTGTACCGGGATATAGGATACACCTGACACAGCAAAATACGGCGGTGAGAAACGTTTTGCCCTGACCTCTTGCAGCAATATACATGCAATAGTGGCAGATGTTCATCATGACGATGAGTATCTGCTGAAATAGTTTAAGATTGATATTGAGATAGTCTTTGCAGAAGCGATGTGGGTTAGCGCGATAAAACGAACACCACGTATTGACGCCGTGCATCACACGGTTCGCTTTCGCGTTCATCACGTCGCGCTCTGTCTTTTTTTTGTCACTCATTCAAATGACCCCCAAACACGGAGTCAAACAACGCCTCATCGTCTTCTTCATACTCGGGCTTTTCAACCCGGTACTTCTCCATCTCTTTTTCATACATGCGACTGTACCGGTTATCGACTCCGATCATCTTACACAGATGACCCAAGAAATATACCGTGATAAGCCTCACGATGCCATCCACATCCTGCCACTCGGGCAAAGGATCGGAGATCGGCCGCTCTGTTTCCCATTTGCGGATTAGCGTTCCGAAGGTATTCTGGTCGGCGAGTGCATTATCATTACGCTGCGACGGCGTAATGTTCTGCGTTCGCAGCAACTGCTGGAACGCATCTTGCGCGTCCTTGACCTTCTTACCTTCCCGCTGTGCTTTCACGATGTTTAGCTGCGCAAACGACAGATTCTTAAACAGTTCTTCCTGTGCCTTGGTCTGGCATTCATAACGTGTGATCCAATCGTTATATTGCGCCTCCAAAAACTGATAGTCGCTCTCTTCAAAGCCGTCACCGAAGAACTTCTTAGTCTTCTTAGTAACAGAACTGCGTGAATCGCTACCGTTCAAATCCTTCTCTTCATCTAGTGTTGTATCATATGTCTTACCTTTATACGCACGCAACGATAGTCTAGACACGTACATTGCAAACCGCGAAGAGTCGGCATTTGTCTTTTCGGTCATCGCAAAAACTTCAGGGCTAAAGTATATATCAAGCTTGCTACATATACGGCGCAATGCTGTAACCTCAGACCCAAGCGTTTCTGTATAATGATCAAACAGTTCATCAACGCAAGTGTAGCACAGTGTTGCGTAATGATTATTCCCTTCGTACAGTGACGATTGGTTGTATGGGAAGTTGCCGCGCTGTTGTGGGTATGCACGGCCGCATCGACTGCAATAGTATTCAGTCCTTTGATCTGACGAGGCTTTCGGACGAGAGTCGGTCTTACGCGGACGTCCTCTTTGTGCCATTAAATCACCTCAAATAGAAAAAGACCCGTGACAAATGCCACGGGTCAAATTGTTTGTGGTACCCAAACAGATATAAATCAACTCAAAAATGTTGACATTATACCAGATACGGTATAAAAACTTGTCATTACAAACCGAACTTATCCCTGTTCGCTTTGATTTTCTCTTTATCCATGCGCAAGTAATGCTTCACCGTGACGTCAGTGCCGGAGTGATTCAGCAGAGCCGAGATATCCTGAATCTCCGCGCCGGCCAGCTTCATCAGCTGAGAGCCGCTGTGTCGCCAGTCGTGCGGATGCAGGGTCGGTATGTCAATCATCTGCCCGATAGACTTCGTCCACTTGTGCAAAGTGGCCGGACGCGGGTAGCCGTATTGTTCGCTACCACGATGCGTCACAAACAGATGGCCGCGATCATCAATGCCGAAGTCGTCACGATACTGCCTAAGTTTCAGCAGCAAATCTCTTACCTCAACCGAAAAATACAGCGTGACAACCTTGCCTTCCTTTTCAAGCACGTCATTGACAACACGCTCGTCTAGGTCAATCTGTTCCCATGTGATGTTACTGATAGCATTCACGCGAGCCATAGTCGACAGAGAAAACATAGCGTACACCCAATACTGCAAAGCCATATGCTTGGTCGGCCTGGTGTTCGCATTCTCATAATTCTCTTCGAGCTTCTTCTTGAGCTCATCAACCTGCTCACGCGTCAGAAATGTCTGGACTACAATGTCCGTATCTTTCTTCGGGCGGTCAATAAACTCCATCGGGTTCTCTTGAATAATGCGTTTCTTGCGTAGGAATTTATAGAAAGCGGCAACGGACGACATGCGACGACGAATGCGACGCGAGTTATTTCCTTGCTGCTTACAATAAAAGAAAAACTCTGTCAGGTCATCCTCTGTCAGCTCAGTGATCGGAGGATTCCCAAAGTTATCATATGCGTAAATCCACAAATGCAGCAGATCATTGTAATAACCCTGTATGCTGCCGGGCG
>Ga0310690_10011792_pt1 | contig 10769 bp, 7 predicted proteins | sample AusTroGonzalo_MG_2_FD_207661 | JGI IMG/M metagenome (GOLD analysis project Ga0310690, IMG submission 207661) | Bovine rumen microbial communities from tropical cattle in Woodstock, Queensland, Australia - Gonzalo_04 (v2) (version 2) | ecosystem: Host-associated > Mammals > Digestive system >...
CACGCCTCGCATCTGCCCCCTCCCTTGGAATTGAAGGAAAACCTCGCGGCGTCGTACCCCCGCTCCTTGGCGGCCTGAGTCTGAGCGAACACCTCTCGGATCAGACCGAACAGCCCCGTGTACGTGGCCGGATTGCTGCGCGGCGTCTTGCCGATCGGGCTCTGGTCGACAATGATGACCTTGTCAAAAAACTGAGCCCCCTCGATCCGGTCATGGGCAAGGGGCCTCTCCTGGCTGTTGTGGTACAGCGCTCGCAATGCAACCGCCAGCGTGTCGTTGACCAAGGTCGACTTGCCCGAACCAGACACGCCCGTCACCACGGAAATTGCCCCTACGGGGAAATCACACGTGACGCCCTTCAGATTGTGGCCTCTTGCGCCCACGATCCTCAGGGTTCTGGCAAGCGGATTGTCCAGCGTCCTTCTCTCGGCATCCACCGCCCGACGGCCCGCCAGATAGGCGCCCGTCTTGGACTGGGAATCGGCCATCACCTGCTGAGGCGTACCGCAGGCGACTAGCTCTCCTCCAAGCTCCCCGGCTCCCGGCCCCATGTCCACAACGAAATCGGCGGCTCGGATCACCTCTTCATCGTGCTCGACTGCAACAACGGTGTTGCCGTTGCCGACAAGTTCCTTCAAGGTGGCGATGAGTCTTGCGCAATCGGCCTGATGCAGGCCGATCGTGGGCTCATCCAGAACATAGAGCACGCCGGTGAGCGCCGATCCGATCTGTCCTGCAAGCCGGATTCTCTGAGCTTCACCTCCGGAGAGGGTTCTGGCCTGTCGCGACAGCGTGAGATACCCGAGCCCGACATCACACAGAAAGCCGATCCGCTTCTGGACGGCATCCAGGGGGCCGGCGGCAATCTGCCGGGCCTGCTCCGTGAGGGCAAGAGAGTCAAGCCGCTCCGCAGCCTGCTGCAGGGTCATGTTCATCAGTCCGATGATGTTGATGCGGGAGGCCCCATCTCCCAGATAAACGCACGCAACCTCCCGGCGGTAGCGCTCGCCCCCGCAGTGCCTGCAGACGCAGGAGCGCCGCATGGCGCGCATTCCGATCTTGGAGCTTTCGCTTCGCGCCCGGGCCCAGGACCTGTCGAGCTCGGGGATCACGCCCTTGTAATCCAGACCTCCGGGGGCCCCCTTGAGAGATGCCTTCTGTCCCCCGTACAGGACAAGAATCCGCGCCCACTCAGGCAAATCCTTCCATGGTGTCTCGACGGAAAGTCCCATCAGAGAAAAAAGATCCCGAAGTTCGGCGAACTTGGCAAGGTTCCGCCTCGAACACCCGCAGACGGCTCCATCGGCGATTGAGAGAGAAGAATCCTTCACCACGACATCCGGGTCAAACTGCTCAACGATCCCTGTGCCTTCGCAATGCGGACAGGCCCCCAGGGGGTTATTGAACGAGAACATCGCCGGAGTCAGATCCTCGATCGTGTAGTCGCACTGCGGACAGCCATAATGGAGATTGAAGGACTGCAGGCTGCCGTCAGTCATGTCCAGGAGCATCGTCCGTCCGCCGGAGAGTTTCGCGGCAGTCTCAAAACTGTCGGCCAGGCGCGTTTTCGCCTCTGGCGAGATCTTCAGTCTGTCGACGACAACTTCAATCGTATGCAGGGTACCGCGCCCGGATGCTGGCAGAGCATCCACCGTGCACACTTCTCCGTCAACGCGGAGCCGCAAAAAGCCTCTGCGCGCCATTTCCGCAGCAACCGTATCGAGATCAGCAACCGCTCCCCTGACAACCGGGGCCAGAATCATAGCCCGCGCCCCCTTCTCAAGATTCAGTGCGGCGTCCACCATGTCGTGAATTCCGCTTTTTATGAGGGGTACATCGTGATCCGGGCAATAAGGCACTCCAGCCTTTGCAAACAAAACCCTCAGGTAATCGGCAATTTCCGTCACCGTCGCCACAGTCGAGCGAGTCGTTGGCGTCGAAGTGTGCTGACTAATGGCAATGGAGGGGGAGAGCCCTTCGATGGAGTCCACGTCGGGTCTGTCCAGAACATCCATGAAGCGCCTTGCATATGAGGACACCGACTCGGCATAGCGTCGCTGCCCCTCAGCATAAAGCGTGTCAAATGCAAGGGAACTCTTTCCGGATCCGGACACGCCTGTCACAACGACGAGCTGATTGCGGGGAATGTCAACGCTCACGTTCTTCAGATTGTGCGTGCGCGCCCCTCGAATTTTGATTTTCTCAATTGCCATGTCCGGATCTTTCTTTTCTTTGTGTCTTAAGAAAAAACAGCAATCTATTAATATATCCTAACGACTGGCCAAACGTACCCATTTTTTCTACAGATTCCGCATACCTGCGCGCCTGCCGCGAACAATGTCCACCCCTGCCGACTCTCCCAACATGCTGCCGATTGAGCGGCGGTCTGCCGCGTCCCTGGCCGGCATTTTTGCGCTGCGCATGCTCGGGCTCTTCCTGATCCTGCCCGTCTTTGCCGTGTACGCCCGAGGGCTTCCAGGCGGAGACAACCACCTGCTGGTAGGACTGACGCTCGGGATCTATGGACTGACTCAGGGCATTCTGCAGGTTCCCTTCGGCATTGCGAGCGACCGGATCGGCAGAAAACCAGTCATCATCTTCGGGCTTGCCATCTTTGCAATCGGCAGCGCCATGGCGGCAATTTCGGACACAATAACCGGCGTCATGATCGGACGGGCGATTCAGGGGGCGGGGGCCGTTTCCGCAGCCGTGACCGCCATGCTTGCGGACAGCGTCCGCGACCGTGTCATCACGCGCGCCATGGCTCTCATCGGCTCATCCATCGGGCTTACCTTCGCCTTCTCGCTCATCGCTTCGCCCATCCTGTCCCAGTCAATCGGAGTTCCGGGACTATTCTGGCTCACGGCCATTCTTTCAACCCTGGCCATCTTCGTGATGCAGTGGATTGTTCCGATGCCTGCCGGCCAGAAAACCGCCCCCGGCGGCAAGCATCAGCCCTGGCAGAAAGTCGTCTTCGACGCTCAGCTCTTGCGCCTCAATGCTGGCATTTTCACGCTGCATCTGGTTCTGATGGCCCTTTTTGTCGTCATTCCGGTCCGACTTGTGGCCCTCGGTCTTCCCCTTCGCAGTCATTGGCATATATACTTGCCCGCTGTTCTGCTCAGCTTTGCCTTCATGATGCCCCTCATCATCCGGGCAGAGAGAAGCGGTAAAACAAAACTGCTGTTTTTGTCATCAATCGCCGTGGTGGCGCTGGTCTTCGTCGGGTTTGCCTGCTTCGGCGGCTCGATTGTCTGCATCAGCGGCCTGTTACTGGTGTTTTTCATTGGATTCAACATCCTGGAAGCCAGTCTGCCGTCGCTGGTGACAAAAACGGCACCGCCAACCGATAAGGGGCTGGCACTTGGCGTCTACAACACTACCCAGTCAATTGGGCTGTTTGCTGGAGGCGCCATTGGCGGATGGTTATCCAACCGATTCGGCCCGTATGGGGTTTACGCCTTCAGCGCGGCGCTCATGCTTTTATGGCTGGCGCTTGCCGCGGGAATGCAAACTCCAAAAAAGCGCCAAAGCGGTGAAGAAATCGATCTAGCGAATTAATTTTGGTATTTAAGAGACTTAAACATGGCATCTATCAACAAGGTCATTCTCATCGGCAACCTGGGCAGAGATCCTGAAACCCGTTATACAGCTGACAACAACACTGCTATCTGCCACATTGTGATCGCAACGAGCCGCCGCTACAAGGACAGCCAGGGCGAACTGCAGGAAGAAACCGAATGGCATCGCGTCGTCTTCTTCGGCCGTCAGGCTGAAGTGGCTCAGATGTACCTGCGCAAGGGCAATCCGGTGTACATCGAAGGGCGCCTGCGCACTCGCAAGTACACCGACAAGGAAGGCATCGAGCGTTATCAGACTGAAATCATCTGCGAGACCCTGCAGCTTCTCGGCAGCCGTCCGCAGAACGGCGGCCAGGGCGGCAACCAGGGGGGTGACGGTTTCGAATCCCCCCGCCGCGCTCCCCGTCAGCAGTACCAGCAGTCCTACCAGCCGCGCCAGCAGGCAGCCTCTGACATCGGCGACGACATGCCCCACCAGCAGCCCCGTCCCCAGCAGAGCTCCTATCAGCAGCCGCAGCAGAGTCCCGCTTCCAGCGGCGTGACGGACGAGGACATTCCGTTCTAACTCTGATTGCTTCCGGGAGGCGCACGCCTCCCCGATCCTTCCTGGCAAGAGGCAGCATTCGAAAGAATCGCTGCCTTTGTTTTGTCTAGAGAACGCTCAGCCGTTCTGCAAAATCCGCGGCATTGTGCACACGCAGCTTTTGATAAATCTTGTTGCGGTGTCCCTGCACGGAGCGGGGACTCAGGCCCAGCCGTTCGGCAATTGCGCCATTGGAAAGCCCTGAGCGCAGCAGTTCTGTGATCTGACTCTCGCGCGGGCTCATCTCCGAGAGAACACGCACAACCTCATCCCGGCTCCAGAGGCTGGAGTCGCGGTTGACATTCAGGGCGCAAGCCTCAAGGATGGAGCTGCGAAGCCTGTCCTCGTTGACCGGCTTTTGCAGGAAGTCGACGGCGCCCCTTCTGAGTACGTCGACGGCCGTGTCCACATCGGCATGTCCCGTGATGAAGATGATCGGCACCGCTATTCCGCGCTCTGCCATCATCTGCTGCAGTTCAATGCCCGACAGTTCGGGCATGCGGATGTCCAAAAGCAGGCAGCCGGGGACGCTCGGCCGGTCATTTACGAGAAACTGCCTGGCTGAGTCATAGACAGCCACCTGCCAGCCTTCGCATTCCAAAAGAAAAGAGAGAGCCTCACGCACATCGGCATCATCATCGACAATGCGGATCAGCGACTTCTGCTTCAGAACGTTGGCATCCATGTCGGCACCTCCTTTTAGCGATCCAGTGCGGCCGCCTGCTCGTGCTCCGGCTCGCTCCACAGGTTGAGCACCACTGTCGCGATCACTCCGCCCTCATCCCTCGCCTGAAACTTGACATGCCCGCCCTGGCTCTCGGCCAAGGATCTCACGATGGAGACTCCCAGCCCGTGACCGTCAGCCTTGGTCGTCATCATCGGCGTTTCAAACACGCGCATCTGCTTTTCGTCAAGCGGCTTGCCGCTGTTTTCGATCACGACGGAACATCTTCCGCTTGAGGCCCGGACAGCCACACCCACCATGGGCTCGGGGCTCCCTTTGGCCGCCTCAAGCGCATTCTTGATGAGGTTGTAAAAAATCAGTTCGATTTCCAGCGAATCTCCGCGAAGCGACTCATGAAGATTTCCCTCATAACGAATCCGCGTCACATCAAGCAGATCCTTTCTGATGCCGCCCACGGCCTCCTGCAGGACCTTGTCCAGCATGACGCATTCATTTCGCGAGTTGCTGCCCCGGATGTAGCCCCTCACCTTGTCAATAATCGCAGAGGTCCGGTCAACCCCCTTCTGGATTCCGTCCACGCTTTTCGCAAGCCGCTCTGGGCTGACCGTTCCGTTCCGGTTCATGGCGCGCAGTGCCGAGCAGAAATAGTGCATTGCGGCCACCGGCTGGGAGAGTTCATGGACGATCATGCTGGAGAGCTGTCCGATGAGAGAGACCTTCTGCAGCCCCTCCATGCGCTCGCGCATTGCTTCCATCTCATCGGCCGTCTTCTTTTCCTGCAGGAATGCGGCATGGAGCTGGAGAGTGCGCCTGCGCACCAGGATCGAGACGCGCCAGCTGTGAACAGCAAGCCCGATCACGCCGCAGACAGCAAGTACGATCCACGCAATGTGCGCCTTGACCCAGCGCTTAACGCTCCACTCGCGCAGATACTCATAGTGCTCGATCTTCAGTTCCCGGTACACCCGGTCAATGCTGCGAAGGTCCGTGACAACCCCCCAGCCGAATCCCCCTGCCGCGGGTTTCATGTTGAGAAGAGTCCTCCCAATCAAAAGCGCAGCGTCGGCTGGCGCTCCCTGGGTTACAGCAAATGTCACGCTCGGATACAGACGGCTGGTCCTCACGCATCGGCTGTCCGCATCGGGAGCGATCGGTTCAAGAACCCGGTACCGGGCGCGCACCTCTTTGGTTTGATTCTCCAGCCAGCAGGACCGTATGATGACCGCGTCCACCTGATTCTTATCAAGAAGCCGGATCGTATCTTCGATCCTGGGAGTTCCGGAAAACACGACGTCCCGAAAGAACTTCTCCGGGTCGTACCCCCGATACGCGATCTCCGCAAGCCCTATCCTGTACCCCATGAACGCCGACGGATAACTGGCGCCGATCCGGCTGCCCGCCAGATCGTCAAGAGAGTCAACAGTGACAAGATCATTTGCCTTCACAAGGAAAGCAATGCTCACGGCGGAGTTCGGATTAGGCGAACTCTCTGTCACGACATTGGCCAAATCCTTGGCGCCGTACTTCCTCATGCGCCAGTAAAACCCTGAGCTAGCAATGAAGGCGTCGACCTGCCCCGTACGGACCTGGCGCTCCAGATCCCTGGTGGAATATTCGGCAAACTCCACGGTCCTCGGGCTCACAGACCGCCTGATCTCGTCAAGCGTCCGATTGAGTCCGTCATAGAAATCCTGGCCGTAGGAAAGCTGGATCAGGCCGATGCGGATCGGGCGCTGCGGCTGTTCATTGGCGGCAGCAGCCTGCCCACTGACGAGGATCGTCAGCACACACGCAAGAGCAAGCCAGATTCGTCTGATCACCAGTCCACCCTTTGATCTCGACAAAAACAAAAACGGGACGAATAGATTGTACCGTCCCGTTGCTTTGTCCCTGAATTTTGCCATCAAGCTACTTGTGGCAATTCTTGCAAGGCTCGAATGTGAAGTTGTGATGGCACTCGTAGCACATGTCAAGAGTTGCGCTTGCCTTGGCTCCCTTTTGCGGCGGAATGGCATGCGGCGTATGGCAGACCGTGCACTCGGGGAACTTTTCCTCGGTCTTTTCATTGTGCGGGATGTACTTGTGCGGATTCACCGTGCCGCCGTCAACCTTTGCCTGAACATTCTTGTTGATCAGGCTTTCGACACTGCCGTGGCACATCACGCAATCTTTCTTCGTGAGCTTGGGAGTCTCCGCAGCGATCGATGCCGACATGAAAGCGCCAAAGGAAGCCACCAGACCCAGGGTCAGCAATTTTCTTGCTACGGACGTCATTTGCATTTCTCCTATGAACTCTTCTCGAGGGGGACTGCCGAATGACCGTTCGGCCATTCGGCAGTTTGGAAGGAAGCACCAGGCTTCCTTCCGTCTGGGCATTAACCCTTGATGGCGTGCTCGCCGGCCCAGCGGCCCGGCATGATGCCGCGCGGCATGCCGTTGCCGACATACAGACCGCCAGCCGTTTCACCTGCCGCATACAGACCCGGGATGACCTTGCCGAAGATGTCGATCACCTGGGAGTTGTCGTTGATGCGCAGGCCGCCGGTAAAGTTGTGGACCATCAGCACAATGCGCACTGCGTGGAAGGGGCCCTGCTCGATCTTCTTGGTGAGCAGGTTCTCAGGCTTGTCAAAGTCCTCATCCTTCTTCTGGTCGACGAACTTGTTGTACTTGGCAACAGAGGCGGGCAGATTCGGAGCACCGATCTTCTGGGCAAGCTCTTCAAGCGTGGCGCCGTCAGCAGCGTAGCCCTTCTCGCACGTCGGATAGGACGTATCCCAGCGATACTTCTTCGCAGAAGCGTCATCGAACACGCACCAGACAATCTTCTCGGGCTGCACATAGGCCATGTCGTAGAAGCTGTATCCGCCCAGATCACCCTTGTCGAGTTCCTTCACGAAGCGGTCGCCGTTCTTGTTGACGAACATGACGTCAGACCAGCGCGGGCCCTTGATGCCGGAAACACCCGGGCAACCGTAGACGGATCCCTTCTGGAAGCCGTAGCGGTTGGTGCCGAACATGCGGCGCATTCTGGGAGTGTCTTCGCCGCGGTCGCCCACGAACATGCCGCCAACCTTCAGGCCGGCCAGAATGGCCGAGCCGTCCGGATCAATGTAGGGATAGCCCGTCGGCACGATTTCCGGAGTAATGCGGGGATCGGAAATGACGCGCAGTTCCTTGTTGGCCTTCCAGCTGCCGCCGGCGAGGACCACGCCCTTCTTGGCGCGGACATTGATCACGCCCTTGGGGGTCTGAACGCGGGCGCCGACAACGCGGCCCTTGGCATCGCGATACACGTCGGTGAGCTTGTGCTCAAGAAGGATCTTGCCGCCCTTGCCTTCGAAGTAATCCTTAAAGGGCATCATGATGCCGCGGCCCGTGCGGTAGCCGCCGGTGCGCTGCGGATGGATGCCGCCGATGTCCGGATCCATGCCCTCAGAATAGATGTGCAGATAGCTCTCGTGGTGCTGAGAGTCGTACTGGCCGGCCTTGGTGGAGGTATTCAGGAACTTGACGCCATGATCCTCAAGCCACTTGCGGGTCGGGTAGCACATCTTGGAATACTTCCTGACGAGTGCCGGATCGTTCTTGCGATACTCGTTGCTCTTCGGGTTGGTGAGATGCTTGTACAGATCCTCGGGCGTGTCGTCACGCAGGGCAATGATGCCGCCGTTGATGCGGGCAGCGCCGCCGTAGTTCTTGTTCTTTTCCAGAACGATGACGCTTGCGCCAAGATCAATCGCAGTGACAGCCGCGCTCATGCCGGCGATACCGGAACCGCCGACCACGAGATCAGCCGTCATGTCCCACTTCTTGGGAAGAGGAAGGGGAGCAGCCTCGGCGCTGGCCATCAGGCCCATGCCGCCCAGGGCAGCGCTCGAAACCGCTGCGGTCTTCAAAAAATTGCGACGAGTCGTAGAAACAGTCATTTTCACAGCCTCCTGTTAGGGTAATTAGCGGGACCTTCGAGGCCCTTGCTTGGGAGGCATTTTTTCGGCCGGGATACTCGCGCACTTTGACTTTTATCAAATTAAGGCTCAAATCAGACTCCCTGCTCGTCCATGTAAAGAAACGCAAAAATCTGCACGCAAACCGCTTCTTCCGCCGCCTTTTGCCCTCGTCTGTGTCATGATTGGGCTGGATGTTCATTCACCTGAAAACTTGGAAATGCCCATGTTCTCCCGGCCTTCAAAAATTCTCATCATTGACGATGACGCCGAACTGGTGACACTGCTCACGGATTACCTCACCCTGGAGGGGTTTTCCGTTACGCCGGCGCACAATGGTCTTGACGGCCTCTCGGCTCTTGCCAAAGAAGATTTCGATCTGGTTGTCCTGGACGTGATGATGCCGGGAATGAGCGGCACCGAGGTCCTCCAGAAAATCCGGGAGCGCAGCCAGACCCCCGTTTTGATGCTGACCGCACGAGGAGATCCTGTTGACAGGATTCTGGGACTGGAGTTGGGAGCCGATGACTACGTTCCAAAGCCCTGTCCGCCCCGCGAACTCGTCGCGAGAATGCGTGCCATTCTGCGCCGCAGTCAGAGCAAAGCTCAGACGCAGAGCGTTGTCGTTGCGGGCCCTCTCAGAATCGATACCGCGCGACGCCGCATCTACATCAACGACAAGGAGGCATCCTTTACGGGAACCGAATTCTCCCTGCTCGAGGTGCTCGCACGACAAGCTGGACAGCCTGTTGCAAAGAGCGACATCTACCCCAAGGTTCTCGGTCGCCCCATGGGGCGGTATGACCGCTCGATCGACGTGCATGTCAGCGCCATCCGGCACAAGCTTGCAGAAGCCTGCGGAGATGCTGTCGGCATCGAAAGCGTCCGCGGCATCGGATACCAGATGGTCATTCAGGATCAAAGTGCCTAGGTATGGAGAGTCATGAGCAGTCGGCGACATCATCCTGGCGGCATCTTTATCGAGCTGTTTGTCGGCATCTGGCTTGTGCTGCTCATCATCGGCGCCAGCGTGTGGGTGATTGGCGAAAACTACCAGCAGTTCCCCCGCAACTTCGGTCATATCGACTCCAGCCGCCGCGGACTTCGCGCTCTGCACCTCGCTTCAAATCTTGCCCGTTGGCACGGCGAAGAATCACTCAAGCGCTTTCTGCTCGACCCTCAGATCAATCAAAGGCCTGAAGTCTTCGTCCTGAACGCTTCCGGAGCGGAGATCACAAACCGTACCATCCCTCAGACTGCGTTGGAGGATCTGCGCGGCGCCGTTCCACAGGGCGCCGTCGTCACGGTGAACATCGCGAGCGGTCCGCTCACCTTCCTTGCCGTCAGAACAGACCGTCCGCCCAGAAACCTCTTCTTTGACTTCTGGCGCGCCCCGCTCTGGATCCGAACACTGATCATCGTGCTTGCCACCACCCTGGTTGCAAGCTTGCTCGCCTGGTACTTCTCCCGCCCGATTAAAAAGCTGGAATGGGCCATGCGCAAAGCCTCTCAGGGAGACCTGAACGTGCGCATCGCCGCCGAAGTGGGCCACAGTCACGATGAAATCGGCCAGCTCGCTGAGGGGTACGATCATATGGCCGAACAGATCAACCGCCTGATCGCAAGGCAAAAGCGGCTCTTTCACGATGTCAGCCATGAGCTGAGAAGCCCGCTTGCCAGGGTCGAAGTCGCCCTGGCTCTTGCGGAGAAGAACCCCGAACGCCGGGACGAGCTTGTGAAGCGCATTGAGCGCGAAGTCACGACACTGGACGCTCTGGTGGAGGAGCTGCTGACGTACGCAAGGCTTGACGACAATGCTCCGATGAAGCTGGAGCCAACCGCAATCGCCCCGCTTCTTGAAGCCATCACGGAAAATGCCCAGTTCGAGGGTGAGGCCAAGGGCATCCGCCTGTCTCTTCCCCCTGTTCCTGACTGCACAGTGAATGCCAATGTCGATCAGCTTGGCAGAGCCA
>Ga0310690_10011794_pt1 | contig 10769 bp, 10 predicted proteins | sample AusTroGonzalo_MG_2_FD_207661 | JGI IMG/M metagenome (GOLD analysis project Ga0310690, IMG submission 207661) | Bovine rumen microbial communities from tropical cattle in Woodstock, Queensland, Australia - Gonzalo_04 (v2) (version 2) | ecosystem: Host-associated > Mammals > Digestive system >...
ACCCATTTAGTAGTCTGGGAGATGAAAAATGAGTGCAGCCGCCGGGATTCGAACCCGGGCAATGAGCTTGGAAGGCTCAGATCCTAACCAGCTAGATCACAGCTGCACTGAAACTCAGTATTGGACACAGGTATATAATCTTATCCTGGCTGATTAAAAGCGGGATCCAGCATGGTCCTGACGGCATCCTTTTTCCACCCATCCCGACGCCCCTCAGGAATCCGCTAGACACAGTGTTTCGACGGACCTTCGGCATCATTTCGCATCGGCTTTATACGTCAGCAATCCATTCAGAAACAACATGGAGAACCTGCCCGTTTTCTCAAGTTCCGAGGAGTACCGTATGTGGAAGCTCCTCAACGAGAAGGCCACCAAGAAGGTCGTGGATTCCATCTCGACCAAGGTGCTCTCGTCCGACGGGCATGTGCATCCCGCCATCCTCACTTCTTTGATGGATGCGAAGCTGCGCGCCTACGGGGAGATCTCCATAACGACCGTCCAATCCCTGGTCGCCAAGGCCCGTCCCCAGGACTGCTCGCCAGCCATCAGGGCCACGGAGATACTGGTTTCCAGGAAGGAGGTCACCGCCGCCGCGGAGATCCTGGCGAGGAACGAGTCCAAGGACATGTTCCACAGGAAGCTGGCCGAAGCCGAGCTGTATCATGGCGAGGGGGACACGATCAATTCGGTCCTTAGTGCGAAGAAGGGTCTGGAGTTCGATCCCGCCTGCCGCAGGCTGTACGAGATACTGGAGGAGGACGATCCCCACGGACCGTGGTCCGACATGCTCTCGGTACAGGAGGCCTACGAGGGAAAGGCGGACCGTGTACCGGCCGATCCCAGGATGAGGGAGCTTTTCACGATCTACAAGCATTGGTTCAGCGGGGACAAGGATTCCGCCACGGACAGGCTGATCCATTCGAAATACTATCTCGAGGGGGACTGGGAGTTCATCCTCGCATCCGCCAGGACTTCGGTCGACGAGAAGGATTGGCGTTCCGCCAAGATGATGTTCGACAAGATCAAGGACGTCGGCCCAGCCTACGTGAAATACGAGGCCGCCGAGGCCTTCACCATGGGCCGCGACCCCGAGCAGGCCCAGGAGATATACGACAGCCTGGACCAGACATCAATAAGGGCGCTCCAGGGAAGGATCGCCGCATACGTTCAGGACGGTTCCGAGAAGGACGTGATGAACGCCATCTACGATTATCTGGAGAGCGAGTACGTCGGCACACAGGACTACTCCGAGTGCATCCGCATGATGATGGACACCGGCAGGACCGAGGCCGCGAGGCACATCCTCGACATGATGGAGAGGTCCAACAGGCGCGACCCGACCTATCTAGTCGCTTACTCACACTATCTGCTGGACAGGGGGGACCTGCGCGGAGCGAGGAGGATCTCCAAGGAAGCCGTCCGTCAGGGCGGGAAGGATATCTCGGTCAGGATACTGGCGGCCAGGATCAAGTTCTCCACTGGTGACGTCAAGGGGGCCGAGAAGGACTGCGACAGGATCCTGGACTCCGAGCCGGACAACAGGGAGGCGCTGGTCCTCAAGAGGGATATACTGGTGGAGAACAACGACGTGAACACCGCCCTCGATGTCTGCAGGAGGATAATGGAGAACGATCCCACCGACATCACCACGATGATGACACTCTCGGGCGCCCTTAGCGTCAAGGGGGACATAAGCGGATCCATGCTGATGCTCAGGAAGGTCCTTAACATCAACCCCAGCAGGGAAAACGTCTTGAACGTGGTGGGCTCGATGATAGAGTCCGGCATGTACAGGGAGGCGGTGTACCTGTGCTACGACCTGGAGAAGGAGCTGCCGCCGGATGCAATGCTGAGGAGGCTCAGGGGCAACGCGGAATACGCCCTCGGCGACTACACCAAGGCATCAGTTTCGTATGCGGCGGCGGCAGAAGTGTCCCCGCATGACCCCGTGATCTGGCATTCCAAGGGTATGGCGGACGAGGCCAGGGGCGATCTGGATTCCGCCGAGGCATCTTACAACCGTGCCGTCCTTCTCGATTTGAACGAATCTGAGTTCTGGATCTCGAAGGCGACCATTCAGGAGAAGTTCAACGACATGTTCGGTGCGGTGGAATCGCTCAACCGCGCCATAGAGCTGGACCCCGGTTCCATATACCCCATGGTACGCAAGGCGGCCATATTGGAGAACGCGGAGAGGTACGACGAGGCGTTGTACTTCGTGGACCTGTGTTCGGTCACCGAGCCTGACAACGTCAGCGTCGTTCTGATGCGCATCAGGATACTGAGGGAGTCAGGAGCGGTCCAGGAGGCTCTGATCAAGGCCGAGGAGATCCATACCAACGTGCATTCGGAGGATACCGCTTTGGAGCTAGCCGCCTGCTACCTCTCGGTAGGCAGGAGGACCGATGCGGTGAAGATCATAGAGTCCGCAATGATAAGCGACGAGCAGTCGGTCCGCCTGAGGAACGCCCTGTACTCGCTGGAGAGCGGTTCCGAGGAGATCGTCCATGCCGAGGAGCCCAAGGAGGAGGTCAAGCTGTCCGAGGAGGATGCGGATGCCGCTGCGAAGATCGCTGAATCCATGATGTCGCTTGGAGACTACAAGGGAGCGATAAGGTCCATCGACCAGGCGATGTCCCTTGGCGGCGAGGAGCCGAAGTACATACTGATCAAAGTTGAGATATTGCTCAATCAGGGCGAGACGAAGGAAGCCTTGGATCTTGTCATCGAGGCGCTGAAGGCGCACCCGAAGAACGCCGTCCTCCACGAGGCCATGGGAGATGTGAAGATGGCCAAGTCCGAGTACCGCGGTGCATTGCATGAGTACGAGAAGGCCATGTCCCTGGGGCTCACGATCCCGGAGATACTGGCGAGGAAGGGTGATGCACAGGAATGCCTGGGCTATTACGACAGGTCGATCGACAGCTACTCCATGGCGGTCCAGAGGGAACCCTCCAACCGCGACCTCCGTTTCAAGCTGTCGCAGAAACTGTACAAGAGAGGATACCATGCACGTGCCGATTCCAACCTGAGCGAGCTCCTGGAGATCTATCCCGAGGATATCGAGGCCATCATCATGCTGGCCAGGGTCAGGAGGGACTACCGTAAGGATGTTGGCGTCACAGAGGCGTACAGGATGTTCAAGGCCTGCGTGAACCCCGATCAGAAGTGGGTCGACGAGATGATCGAGGTCCTGGAGAGTGCGGGTCACGACGACGAGGCCAACAGCCTGAGGAAGAAGGATGCCGGAGCAACGGAGGACACCAGGATAGCGAGGTCGGTCGAGAAGGTCCTCCGCCGCGCCTACGTCTCAAGATCATCCCCTACCGATAAGGATCTGCTCCAATCATTAGGATTCGAGGGCTCTGAGGCCAACGACATAGTCCAATACATCACAAAGGAGGTCAGATACGGAGAGATCATGCCCGGATCCCCGGAATTCCAGAAGATGGAACGCGCCTCCAATGACATCCTCATCAGGCTGAGCTGGAAGGACCCGAAGAAGCCGCTCCCGCTGGAGAAGGTCTATGTGGCCGGGCAGTTCAAGGATGTGGATGCCGCCAAGCGCTTCACGGCATACGTCCTCAAGGCCGCGACCTGCGAGGTCATACGCGACGATATGCTGAAGATGGTCCTGGACCGCGTGCAGGGCACCACGGTGTTCGAGATAATGAGGTCCTGCAAGGTCGGCGTCTATCAGGCCAGGCAGATACAGCTCCTGATGGGGGTTCAGTAATCCCTCATCTCGGATTTCATGAATTCCCTCAGAAGGCAGGTGGCGTAGTTCCCTTTGGGGAGCGAGAATTTCAGTGCGTATCCCTCGTCCTTCATCTCGTAATCCATGTTCTTCAACGGGCAGAGTATCTCCCTGCGGCTTCCCTTGGAGGTGCAGTTCGGGAGCTCGGGTATCATGAAGTCGTCGTGATGGAGCTTGTTCTCCTCGATGACCTCGCGCTCGATCTCACCCATCTCGCCTTCCGCCAGCTCTCCGTCGGAACCGTACAGGGTGATGGTGACGAACGCCCTTCCCGCCCTGACCTGCCTTGTGACAAGGTCGATGTTCTTGGACGTAGTGAGGATGGGGTTCTCGTGCTGGGGGATCTTGTTAGCATCCAAGGGGATGATTATGTCCCCTTCGACAGGAAGGTTCAGCGGAAGGCCGGCATCCATCCTCCTGCTCAGCATCTCGTTGAAAAGCCATGACTGGTAAGCATGGGTGAACATCATCTGGAGGTTGGTGGGAAGGACCTGTATCGCTCCCGCCCAGTTGTCGGGATCCTTGATCAGCTCCCCGACCATCATCTTCTCGAATGACATCGCAGGAGGGATGGTGCTGTAGACCTCCTCCCAATTCGAGGACTCGAGCTCCTTCCTCTTATCCTGGAGCTGTCCGTCCTCCTCCGATGTCGTGTAGGATAGGTATGTCCTGACCGCACCCTCGATGTCGCCGCGGACCAGCCTCTCCCCGACCAGATGGGTGACAGGTCTGACCGATCCGAACCTCTGTACCCCGAAGTAGTTGGGGAATCCCCCGGTCTTCTTGATTATGTCCCTATCGGCCTCCACGGTGTCCTTGATCATGGATTGGTCCATGGTGCAGTCCTTCACGGTGATCTCGAACTCGTTACCGATCAGGTCACCGATCTGGATTCCGCGTGAACCGCGGTAAACATCGGCGATCTCGATGTCCTTGAGGTCCACCTTGTCCCAAAGGTCCTCCTTGCCGTATACGGACATGAGCTGCGTGGTGACCGCCCTCTTGTCCTTGGTCCCGGCGAATCCTATGCGGTCCCTGGAGACGCCCATGGTGCGGGACATCAGCCTGACCATGCGGTTGGTCTCCCAGTTCCTGGCGGTGACCCTCGCTATGGAGTAGTCGCCGTTGTCCTTCTGCCTGGGGGGATCGGAGATCTCCCTTACGATAAAATCCTCTGGAAGTGTTTTGAGATGACCACCGGTTCCGTCCGTATCGCACAGGTAGTTGTGCATCCCTATGCCGGTCTCGGCGGTGGTGCATTTGCGATACATCGATTCAGTTCACCGTGTAGTAGTCCGCGATGGAGTTGGAGGCCTTCTCGATGGCCTTGATGGCATCTCCCTTCTTCACTTCGACGTAAAGGACGCGGTCCGCAAGCTCGGGGTGCTTGTCGATGTATCTGACGAGTATGACGTTGGAATCCTCGTTCAATGCCTTGATAAGGGGTGTGATGAGTGTGAGGTTGGCATCCTTGAATCCGAGTTTCACTGAGTGCTCCGTCTTCTCGATGAGATAGGTCTGCATGGATGTGGGGATATGCTCGATATATAAAATCCCTACGCGCGCAATTGAGCCTTCTTTCAGTGATCATCCCAGGAACGTGGTCATGACCAACACGGTGTCGGTGACCGTCTTCATGCCCTTGGCATCCTCGATGCTGGCCCACACGTACTCGTCGTTCTCCTCGTTGATCACGGGTTCCTGATCCCCGGCGTCGAAGTGGAACGGATACACCTTGAACAATACGTTGCCCTCGCGGACGTACAGCGGGGGCATCTGCCCCAGAGGCTCGCCGACCTTTATCCTGGTCTCCTCGAGGATCTCCCTCCTTGCTGCATCCACGGGTTTCTCTCCGTCCTCTATCTTGCCTGCCACGAGTGACCAGTGACCGGGGTACGAGTGACTCTTGTCAGGGCGTTTCTCCAGAATGCACTTGTCGTTCCTGGAGACCACCGAGGAGACGACCTCCTTGAAGACGATGCCCTCGATATCCACGGTGCCCCTGTCAGCATCGACGGTGACGATATCGCCATCCTCGAACAGCCTGACGGAAGGTATCTGGTCGACCATCGGGATCGACGAGATGACAGCTCCGGTGGCGACTATGGTCTCCGCGGATTCGTTGATGACCGCCGCGGGAGCCTTACCGTGGACCATCAGGTCGTACATGACGAAGGAACCAACGGTGCTTCCCTTTCCCTTGGGGAAGACCAGGATCTTGCCGGCCACGTTACCGTCCCTGACGCGCATCTCTCCGGTGGCCCCGTCCACTCCTCCGAGGAAGCTCAGTGGCTCGTCCAGTTTTATGACCTCTCCCTTGGCCTTGCCTCTGCAGATGCAGCGTCCCTCGAAGATCATATTACCAACTCCATGAGGGCTGCGATATCCCTGCACATGGCCTTCTGTGAGCACAGCGTCGGAAGGTAGTTACCTGCCTTGGCCGAGTTGGTGGCTGTCCTCTCGAACGTTCCTTCGATGGGAGCGACCACCATGCACGTGTCCGCCAGGACGGGTCCGAACCTCTCCATGATCTTCACGTCCTCGGGGCATTTCGCCCTAATCTCCTCCGAGGTGCAGAACCAAATCTCGATGTCCTTGTTCCTCTTCTCCTTGTCCTTGAGGAATCCGGCGATCTGATGCATCTCCTTCTCGGTGAGATGGGGGCATCCGATGGCAATCAGCTGTACGTCATCGACCTTGTTCAGCGTGTCGTATGCGTTCTCCAGCTCCTTCTTTCCGATGTGGATCGTCTCCAGTCCGGATATGTCGAAGTTGCCCGCCTCGGGCGTTACGCCCTCCACATGGTACAGCGCGACGGATCCGGATGCCGCCATGGCAGCGGAAAGGGCCTTGGCCTCCTCCACTTCGGGCGAGATGTTCTTGAAATAGGGTATCCCGGAACCGATGGCCATTCCGACCGCCTGTCCGAGCAATGAGTATGAGAATACCGAACCGTCTATGTCCGCGTCTATGACGACCGTGGGCTTCCTCTTCTCGTCAAGGTGCAGACCGTAGTTGGCGGTCTTTCCGAGGATGGCCGCAGCCAACGCACCCGGGCCGCCCTCCCTGTTGGTCCTCGCACCGATGTACGAATTGACGAAGCTGAGCGCGGACGATTCCGCCCAGGCCACATGGTCTCCCATGGAGGGGACGTTAGGCCCTACGTAAGGGGTGCACGAGCAGGTCTTCTTGATGCCCATCTGTCCGTAGAGGTCGATGATCCTGAGCTGCTTCTCGGCGAACTCCTCCGAGATGTGCATCTCCTTCCACCTCGTCCTGTCCATCCCGACGGGGTTGAGAGTGGACGGCACGGAGACCTTGGCGCCTCCGCCGACCAGGTCCTCCAGGTACTTCAGTCCGCCGTCGCCTATCGTCTTGTACGAGGCTCCGGACAGGTGTGCGGACGTGATATCGATGAGGCTGTCCGCACCGTAGATCTTCCCGAGAGCGGTGACCAGTTCCATGGCCTTCTGTTTTCCTTCCCCTTCCTCTCCGTCGAGGATCGACTGTTCTTCTCTCGTGAGATCCATGCCTCGCCATCGATGAACGATATAATATAATGTCTGGGGACGGATCCGTCGTTTGACGTCATTTCCCGCGGACGGTACAACCTTCTATATCCGAGTTGCAGCATGGGCGGGACATGATCACAGGGATCTTCGAGGCTGCGATGCTAGTCTGCTTCGCGGCATCCTGGCCGTTCAATCTCACCAGGGCATACAGGGCACGCACGAATCTCGGCACCAGCCTGCCGTTCATGATAATCATCATAGTGGGCTACCTGTGCGGCATAGCGAACAAGCTGGTCAACAACGACATCACATACGTCCTGGCGTTCTACCTGTTCGATTTGGCCCTGGTCTCCATAGGCCTCCTGATCTACGCCAGGAACAAGACCTTGGACGATAAAACCAAGTTACGCGCTTGAACGAATCGGGCGCAGGTTTATTATTACGTGTGGCACTTCCATTTTCCAATGCAATCCTATGAGCAATTGACTTCTATGGCTGAAGCAGGGGACGTGCAGTCCTGCTTTGAGCTTGGGCAGATGTTCGCGCTTGGAGAGGGATCGGAGCAGAACGATTCCACGGCGTTCGATTGGTATTTGAAGGCGGCGAAGAAGGGACATCCCATGGCCGCTTTCGTTGTAGGTACATGCTACAACAACGGTATCATCGTCGGACAGGATTCGGATGAGGCCATGATGTGGTTCTTCCGTGCATCTCTGAAGGGTAACCTGGACGCATACCAGGCTCTGTTCAACTACTACGAAACGCACGATACGCCCGACGACAAGGCGGTTTTCGAATATTTTTCAAAGATGCCCGAGGACGATGCCGATGCGGCACTCATCCTGGGAAGGCTCTACGAGCTCGGTGCGGGAACGGATTTCGACCCCGTCAAGGCTTACGAGTCATACAAGAGGTCCGAATCGATGGGCGATCCCGACGGTGCTTACCAGGTGGCGATCTGCACATTGAACGGTACCGGTATCCGCAGGGACCGTGCCGAGGGAGCCAAGCTCCTCCAGGCCCTGGTGGACAAGAAGTTCGCACCAGCCTATCTCGGACTGGCCAAGTGCTACGAGTACGGATTCGGTGTCGAACGCGATCAGAAGAGGACCTTCTCGCTCTACGATGAGGCCGTCGGTCTGGGAAGCATCGAGGCGATGTACAACCTCGGAAGATGCTACATGGACGGCATCGGCGTCGAGAAGGACGGTAACTATTCAAACGCATGGTACACGGCCGTGGCCCTCAGAGGGGGACGCGATGGTTTCTACGGACTCGCCAGATGCTTCCTCGGAGGAGTCGGCGAGGACAAGAACAGGGATAAGGGAATCCACTATCTGGAGACTGCCGCCGGCTTCGGACAGACTGATGCCATGATCATGCTCGGACAGCTCTACGCGAAGGGAAAGCAGGTCCCCAAGAACACCCGTCTCTCCGCGGAGTGGTTCAGGAAGGCCGCGGAGCTCGGCGACGGATACGCACAGCTCGTCACCGGGGACAACTATGCGGAAGGCATCGGATTCAAGAAGGATGCCAAGGTGGCCCTGGAGTACTACAGGAAGTCTGCCGCTCACGGTAACACGATCGCATGCTACAACATCGGAACGGCATACGCTCTGGGAAGAGGCGTCGAGAAGAACAACGAGGCCGCATTCGACTGGCTGAGCCGTGCCGCCGAGGACAACTTCATGAAGGCCATGTTCTCCGTGGCCGAGGCGTACGCCAAGGGAAGGGGGACCAAGAAGGATGCCGAGAAGGCCTTCGAGCTCCACAGGAAGCTCGCCGACAACGGATTCGGCAAGTCGCAGTACCATGTCGCATACGCCTACTTCGAGGGTGTCGGCACGGAGAAGAACGACAAGCTGGCGTTCGAGTGGTTCTCCAAGGGGGCCGACGGAGGCAACGTCCTCTGCCAGTACTACACCGGTTACTGCTACGCCAACGGTATCGGAACCAAGGCCGATGAGAAGAAGGCCCTGGTATGGTACACCCGTGCCGCAGAGCAGGGACACGTAGTCTCGAGGGAGATCGTCGAGGGAGCTACCGGAAAGAAGATCGAGCTCAAAGGCGACGAGTCGCCCTTCCAGGCCTATCTGTATTCCGCGAACAACGGCGATCCCGACGCGATGTTCATCGTTGGACGCTGCTATCTCGACGGAGTCGGAACCGAGAAGGACCCGGCCGAGGCCAAGAGATGGTTCAACAAGGGTGCCGCAGGTGGAAACCTCGCTTCCAAGAGAGCCCTCATGCAGATGAGGAACAGCGGAAATTGAAAACACTGGGGGCCATCCCCCATTCCTTTTTTTTGCATATATGAACAGCGATCGACCGTGGATAGCCGAAGCTGAGAAAAAGGACCGCTCGGATGACCGAGCTTATGACGGATCCCGGGGGATCACATCGTGAGTACGAAGACGATAGCGAGGACGACGATGACTCCGAATGCGATGAAAGGCATTGCGTTGACGATCTTGTCCTGTTTCGACATCTTGGGCTGCATGATTTCTGGAAAGGGATTCAAATATAAAACCCGATGCGATGTTTATTCTACCAAGATTAGGATGGACGTAGCGATATCATGACCCTAGGAGTCCTTTTCGTATGTTACGGCAACATCTGCCGCAGCCCGTTGGCCGAATTCGTATTCAGGGACATGGTCCAGAAGAAGGGCCTGACCCGCAGCATATACGTGGAATCAGCAGGCACCAGCGGGGAGCACATCGGGGACCCTGTGGACAGGAGGTCCGCGGCGGTCATGGCCAAGCACGGCATATCCTGCGCGGGGAAGACCAGCAGGAAGCTCTTGTAGAGGGACTTCGAGGACTTCGACTATGTCATAGTGATGGACGACATGAACATGGAGTTCGTCAGCAGGATGTGCCCGAACCCCGGGAAGTGTACGGTGGCCATGCTCATGGACTACGCCGGCGGAGGGATCGTAGACGACCCGTATTTCACCTTGGATTTCGACAAGGCCTACTCGGACATCGAGAGGGGATGCAGAGGCCTGCTGAAGGAAGTAGAGAAGAAGTTGATGTGATGAAGATCAGAATGTTCCTATCGATACCCGTGAAGGACCCTTCGTCCCTGCAGCCCGTACTTGCGGATCTGAAGACAACTAGGAACGTCCGTCCGTCGCCCATATCGCAGATGCATCTGACGGTCAGGTTCATAGGCGACATCGACGACGGCAAGACGAAGAAGGTCGCCAGGTGCATATCGGATGCCGTCAGCGGTATCGATCCATTCGTCATCACCATAAAGGGTGCGGGGTGCTTCCCCAAGAGGAGCAGACCGACGGTCGTTTGGATTGGTGCGGAGCCTCAGGAAACCCTCGGGCTCATAGCGGAAAGGATCTCCGCCAATCTCAAGGCAGCCAACATCGGTTTCGACGAGAAGCCGTTCAAGAGTCACATAACCGTGGGCAGATGCAGTGGCACGGTGGACCTGGACGGATTCTTCGACAGATACTCCGGGAAGGAGTTCACATCATTCCTATG
>Ga0310690_10011795_pt1 | contig 10769 bp, 7 predicted proteins | sample AusTroGonzalo_MG_2_FD_207661 | JGI IMG/M metagenome (GOLD analysis project Ga0310690, IMG submission 207661) | Bovine rumen microbial communities from tropical cattle in Woodstock, Queensland, Australia - Gonzalo_04 (v2) (version 2) | ecosystem: Host-associated > Mammals > Digestive system >...
TAAAATAATGCTCGCATTGATTTATTTCATTGTCCTCTCGATTATCGCCGTCGGCAGTGCCGTTTGCGTGCTCCTGTCTAGGCATCCGCTCTATGGCGCCCTCTCGTTGGTCGCCTCGATGGTGTCCCTTGCCGGTATCTACGGCCTTTTGGGAAGCCCGTTCCTCGGCGTGGTCCAGATCATGGTCTATGCCGGTGCCATCATGATGCTCCTCACGTTCGTGATCATGGTCTTGAACGGCGCCCGCGACTCCCACACGCCGATGTTCGACAAGGTTTCGCTCTTTGTGATTCCGGCCGTCATCGTGCTTGCCGGTCTCGTGGGCTTTGCCCTCGTCCGCTCTCCGATTGCTTTCGATGCAGCAACGATCCGCGGTTCTGTGGCAATCACTTCCAAGACTCTCTTTGATGTAGCTCAGACGGGCCCGGGTTACTTCGTGCTTTTCGAAGTCCTCGGTGTTCTTCTGCTTTCTGCCATGGGTGCCGCCGTGCTTCTCGCCAAGAAGCGCCTTGGTTCTGTGGAATCCGAAAAAACGGAGGATAAACACTAATGGAACTCCAAGCTATATACGTACAGATTTTGGCCCTGGTCATTTTTGCCATCGGCCTTATGGTCGCGGTTTCTCGCCGCAATGTGTTCTTTGTGCTGATGGGCGTTGAACTTGCCCTGAACGCCGTGAACCTCTCCTTCGTAGGCTTTGCCAAGACTCTGCCTGCCGAAGCAAGCATTGTGGGCCAGGTTGTTCCGCTGTTCTCCATCGCTGTCGCCGCAGCAGAAGCTTGCGTCGGCCTTGCCATGGTCATCCTCATTTTCCGCAACCGTGAAAGCGTTGACGCAGACACGTATTCTAACATGAAGGGGTAGTAAGCTATGATTTCTCTTTGGTTAATACCTCTCTTCCCGCTGTTGGGCAGCATTCTCTTGGGCGCCATCGCGGTTATTTCTTCGGGTAGCAAGAAGGGTCCTGCCGAAGGTTTCGTGGGTGCGCTCGCGGTGCTTTTCCCGGCTCTCTCCTTCTTGAGCGTTGCTCTCTTGGCTCTCGACATGCCGGCAACTGGCATTCGCGAAACGCTCTGCAACTGGATCGATATTCCGATGTTCCGCGTGGAGTTCGGGTTCCTCTTTGATGGACTTTCCCGAATCATGCTCCTGTTCGTGACGGGTATCGGTACGCTCATCACGCTCTACTCTACAGGCTACATGCACGGCGACCGCGGTTTTGCCCGCTACTTCGCCTACATCAACTTGTTCCTGTTCAGCATGATCGTTCTCGTGCTCTCGGACAACTTGCTCCTCACGTTCCTCGGTTGGGAAGGCGTGGGCCTCTGCTCTTACCTCCTCATCGGTTTCTGGAACAAGGACCTCAACAACTGCAAGGCTGCTAACAAGGCCTTCATCGTGAACCGCGTGGGCGATATCGGCTTCTTGCTCGGTATGCTCTGCCTCGTGACGATCGGTGGTTCTGCTATCCTCAATTACGACGCTCTCTTGAACTTCATCCAGATGGTCATCAACGGTAACCACTTGGATCTCGTTGTTCCGGTTCTTTCGATTGCTGGCGTGCTGTTCTTCATTGGCTGCACGGGTAAGTCCGCTCAGATTCCGCTCCTTACTTGGCTCCCTGACGCCATGGCGGGTCCGACTCCGGTTTCTGCCTTGATCCATGCTGCAACGATGGTGACTTCCGGTGTTTACTTGCTCGCTCGTCTCGGCAGCATGTTCGCTATCCTCCCGGTTGTCCTCAACATCATCCTGGTCATCGGTATGCTTACCGCATTCTGGGCTGCTGTGGCTGGTCTTTTCCAGAACGACATCAAGAAGGTTCTCGCTTACTCGACCATCAGCCAGCTCGGCTACATGTTCATGGCTTCGGGTGTTTGCGCCTTTGACGCTTCTATCTTCCACGTGTTTACGCACGCCTTCTTCAAGGCGGCTCTCTTCCTCGGTGCTGGTGCCGTGATCCACGCTCTCGCCGGTGAACAGGACATGCGCAAGATGGGTGGCCTTCTCAGAAAGACTCCGGTGACGGCATGCGTCATGATTTTCGCATTCCTCGCCATCGTCGGTTTCCCGGGCTTCTCCGGTTTCTGGTCCAAGGACTTGATCCTCGAACGCCTCTTCACGAACTGCACGATGTACATTCCGGGCTTTAGCTTCCTCGGTGTGGAAGTCCCGACCATCCCGCTGAACGGTGTCGTTTATGCCGTGGGTCTTGCTACGGCTGTGATTACCGCTGTTTACATGGGTCGCCTCATCATCCTCACGTTCTTCGGTAACTATCGCGGTTCCAAGGAAAGTGAAGAACACATCCACGAAGCTCCGGCTAGCATGCTCATCCCGATGGTGATCCTCGCTTTCGGTGCCGTGTTCGCAGGTTACTTCTGGGCCGATTCCATCGGTATCAAGTTCTTTGCCGAAACGCTCGCTCCGGTTGTCGGTGCTGCCCAGGCTTACAATACGCCGGCCGTTGCCGTCCACCTGAACCCGATGATCTTTGCTGCACTCGGTACGGTTGCCGCTCTCGTCGGTATGTACATCGCTTACAAGATTTATGCTAACGCTCGAATCCCGGCTGCCAAGGGTTCTTCTGCTCCGGAAGGTGGCAAGGCTACTTGGACGTTCCTGTTCGATTCCCTCCACAAGTATATCGGTATCATTCCGGTACACGCTCTCGCCTGGATCTGCGACGTTATTGTCGACAAGATTCTTGCGGCTACCCAGTGGACGGTTGGCGCTATCGCTACGATTCTCGGTGACGGTGCTGCTTCGTTCCAGGTTCGCAAGGTTCGACTTCAGATTGCCCTTAGCATTGCGGGCTTGGTCGCTCTTGTAGCAATTGTTCTTTTGACTGGAGGTTCTCTCTAATGCTGTTACATCTCCTCGTCCTCGCACCGTTCGTCGCCGCCATTCTCATGGTGATGACGTCCAAGGAAGACACCAAGTCTTCTTCCCGCCTTGCCATTTTGATGGGCCTCGGCTTTATGGCGATGGCTACCGCTCTTGTTTACGGCGGCGATATGTCGACAGAAGCCATCGAATGGTTCCACATTCCTGGCATCAAGGGACCGGTTTACTACTACCTCTACAGCCACGCTCTGGCTTCCTGGATGGTATTCCTCTCTTGCGGTCTTTCGCTCGTGGCGTTGATTTCGGCACGTAATGTTGCCAATAAGAGCTATCGCAACTTTGCCATTGGCATCTTCACCTTGATGGGCGCCATGAACGGCACCTTCCTTGCTGCTGATGCTGTGCTCTTCTTCTTCTTCTTCGAAGCCATGGTCATCCCGGCCGCAGTGCTTATCGCTGGCTATGGTGGCAAGGACAGAATGAAGGCTGCCATGACGTTTGCGATTTACACGTTGGTCGGCTCTGCCCCGATGATGGTCGCTTTGTGGTACCTCTTGACGATTGCTGATAACTCCATGCTTATCTCTCTCGCCGTTGCTCTCCAGAGCCTCCCGGAAGGCACCCAGAGCGTGCTCTTGGTATGCTTCCTCCTTGCTTTCCTCGTGAAGACTCCGATTTTCCCGTTCCACGGCTGGCAGGCAATCACCTACGCCGAAGCTCCGGCTCCGCTCTCTGCAATCCTCACGGGTGCTATGAGTAAGGCTGGCGTGTTTGGCTTTATCACTTGGGTGCTTCCGATTTTCCCGCTTTCGATGAGTGCTGTTAATTGCATGATGTGGCTTGGCCTCGTGACCGCTGTTTACGGCGCTCTCATGGCTCTCCGCGCAACGGACGGCAAGAAGCTCCTCGCTTTCAGCTCCATGGGCCATCTCGGTCTTGCTGTGGCTGGCGTGTTTAGCCTCTCCGAAGCGATGTTCCCGGCTGTGCTCGTGTTGCTCGTCGCTCACGGTATTTCTGCCGGTGCCCAGTTCTTCTTGATGGGTATTGCTGAACGTATGACGGGTACTCGCGAACTCGACCAGCTTGGCGGTCTTTCTTCCAAGAATCCGGTGTTCTCGACGCTCTTTGGCTTTGCTGGCGTGATGGCTCTCGCTGTCCCGGGTACGGCCGGCTTTGTCGGTGAATTCACCGTGCTCCTCGCTCTCTGGGATATGGGTCCGCTCCCGGCTCTCGTGGCTGGCTTTACGCTGATCCTCTCCGCAGCTTACATGCTCCGCTTCATCCAGAAGGTCATCTTCGGTAAGCAGGCTCGTGAATACGAAGAAGGCACCCGCACGACGCTCCTCGAAGGTGTTTCTGTGGGCATCATGCTCGCTCTTCTCCTCGTCTTCGGTTTCCACCCGGCATTCATCACGGATTCTCTTGCTCGTGGCGAAGCGACGGATGATGCCGTTGCTGTTCAGGTGTTGAACGATGCCGCCATCAATCAGGGCAATGCTCCGATGACGGCCGAAGAGATCCACCAGCTCGATTCGACTCTCGCTGCTGCCGGATTCAAGGATGACGAACGCGCATCCATTATCGCCCAGATGAAGGGCGATGTCGAGGCTGCTGCCACGAAATCTGAAAATACTGTGAAGGAGGCTTCCGATGCTGAATAACCTTATTTATCTCTTGCCGGTTATCTGCGTTGCCTTGGGTGGCATGGTCGCTCTCGCTGCAGAACCGTTCATTAGTGACGAAAACAAGCACAAGGTGCTTCCTTGGGTTTCTGCTTTCTTTATCGCTCTTGGTGCTGTTGCGCTTTACTATGCAAAGACGGGTTTGCTCTTGAACCTCTACGCTATGGACCCGATCCGTCGCGTGCTTTGCTTGGCGATAGTCCTCTGCGCTTTCCTCGGCATTTCGGGTCTCCAGTGGACGCTCGGCCGTGAAAAGTTCAAGGGTGGCGAAGCCTATGGCCTGATGCTCCTTGCTACAAGCGGTGCCTTGCTCATGACGCAGGCCGTTGACTTTGTGGCTCTCTTCATTGCCATGGAACTCACGAGCTTCCCGATTTACGCTCTCGTGGGTATCCGCCGCAAGGACATCAACGCTAACGAAGGCGTGTTCAAGTACTTCGTCTCGGGTGCTGTCTTCAGCGCAATTTACCTCTACGGTGTTTCGCTGATTTACGGTGCTACGGGTTCGACGCATTTCTGCGGTCATGTGCTTGACGGTCGTACCGCTATTTACAGCGTGGGTATGCTCTTTGTGATGGCTGGCCTCCTCTTCAAGGCTGGTGCCGCTCCGCTCCACTTCTGGGTGGCTGACGTCTATACGGGCGCCTCTGTCGCCGTGACGGGCTTTATGGCTGCTGTCGTGAAGGTTGGCGCTCTTGCCGCACTCGGTACTGTCTGGGTCAGCGTTCTCGTGACGCGCTCCGGTGCCGAAGCTGTTTGGAACCTCACCGAAAAGGTGACGATTGCCAATCCGTCCCGTCCGCTCTTCTACGTGATCGTGGTTGTCGCCCTCCTTTCTATGGTGATTGGCGCCTTCAGCGGTCTTGCCCAGAAGTCCGTGCGTCGCATCTTGGCATTCTCCGCCGTGATGAACGCTGGCTTTATCGTGATCGGTCTCTTGGTCCCGAATTACCTCGGCAAGGGCGAAGTCCAGATGGGCCCGATGTTCTACTTCCTCATTACCTACGCGATTGCATCTGCAGGTGCCTTGACGGGTATCGCTTACATGTCCGGTCGTGAAGATCACAAGGAAAATCTCGATGACCTCCAGGGTGCTGGTCGCCGCCGCCCGTTCGTGGCTCTTGGCGTTGCCGTGTGCCTTGCTTCTCTCGCTGGCCTCCCGCCGGTTGCAGGTTTCCTTGCCAAGTTCACGCTGTTCACCGAAGCTTTCAATGCTGACCTCGGCTGGCTTGCCGCTGTTGGCTTTGGCCTTTCTTTGGTGGCTGCGGTTTACTACCTCCGCATTGCCTACGTGCTCTTTGCTCCGAAGAAGGACGAAGGTGCTTCTCCGTGCTGCTGCGGTGAAGGTAAGTGCTGCGCCAAGTTCGAAGCAACCTACGTTTATCTGCTCCGCTTTGCCGTGGCTGTCGCTGCCATCTCGCTTCTCGTGATCAGCGTCTATCCGGCATTTGCTTTGATCGGATAATAGGAGTGAGGTCGCGTCTGCGACGCTCTGAGGTCGGCTTGCTTAGGCAAGCCTCTGAGGAATGAGGTTTGTCATCCTGAGTGGAGGGCGAAGCCCGAAATCGAAGGATCTCGAAACATTTAAAAACATCCCGGCTGAAAATGCCGGGATGTTTTTTTCTACTTTTCCGAGCGTAGATAAAAAAGGAATATTTATGGACAAGATTTATCGTTCTGGTATTGGTTTTGACGTCCACAAGTTGGTGGAAGGTCGCAAGTGTATCATCGGCGGTGTGGATATCCCGTACGAAAAGGGTCTCCTCGGCCATAGCGATGCAGACGTTTTGCTGCATGCGATTAGCGATGCCTTGCTCGGGGCTGCTGGTCTCGGCGACATCGGTACGTACTTCCCGGATACGGATCCGGCATTCAAGGGCGCTGATAGCTTGGAACTTTTGCGCAAGGTCGGCGAAGAAGTCAAGAAGGCTGGCTACGAAATCGTGAATATCGATAGCATCGTGATGTGCGAACGCCCGAAGGTAAACCCGCATAAGGAACAGATGAAGGCGAACATTGCCCGCGTTCTCGGCCTCGATGTAAAGCAGATTGGCATCAAGGGCACGACGACCGAAAAGCTCGGCTTTACGGGCCGTGGCGAAGGCATTGCCAGCCAGGCTGTCGCAATGGTGCGGTCTTTGTAGCAGTGAGCCCGCAGCTTCGCAGCTATGAGCGGTGAGTTGTGAGTTATAATTTGGTGCCAAGGGCTCGATTATAAGAAGCCCAAAGGCACGCCCCCAAACAATGTTGTCCCCGGTTCAACGTGACTGGGGATGTATTTTTTTTATATCAGAAAAATCGTTCTGTATTTTCTATATTTTGCACCGACTTTAGAAGTTTTACAAATAACAATTCACCGCCATGAGCCCGAACTAGCTGAAAGGCAGCGACGATGATCCGGTAGTGGCGTTCCGTAGGAATGTCCTATGACTCTTATGATTTTGAAAATGATCGGTTGCCTTGCTCTTCTCATGTTTGGCATGAAGACCATGAGCGAAGGCTTGCAGAAACTCACGGGCGGACACCTTCGCGCTGTCCTTGGGACCATGACTAAGCATCGCGTTGGGGGGCTTTTGACGGGTACGTTCGTCACTGCTTCCGTGCAGTCTTCTACCGCTACGACGGTCTTGACAGTAAGTTTCGTTAATGCTGGCCTACTCACATTGAGTCAGGCCATTCCTGTTATTATGGGCGCGAATATCGGTACCACGGCCACGGCGTGGATTATGTCCATATTCGGTTTCCAGTTCAACATGAGCTCGGTGGTGTGGCCGTTCTTCGCTCTCGGCATCATCCTTTCTTATACCAAGAAAAACTCCACCAAGAGCATGGGCGAATTCGTGTTCGGTTTTGCGTTCATGTTCCTCGGTCTTACCACACTTCGTGAAAATGCGGTGGCTATGGACTTGGCCCACAACCAGGCGGTCATCAATTTCTTTGCGACTACCGGCGGCTGGGGAATCTTCAGTACGCTCTTGTTCCTGTTGTTGGGTAGTATCTTGACCATGTGCGTGCAGTCTTCAGCAGCCATCATGGCGATTACGCTTTTGCTTTGCAGTAGCGGCGTGCTCCCGATTTACCAGGGTATCGCTCTCGTGATGGGCGAAAACATCGGTACGACGGTGACTTCGAACTTGGCTGCTCTTTCGGCAAGTACGCAGGCTAGGCGCGCGGCTTTGGCCCACATGCTCTTCAACGTGTTCGGTGTGGTGTGGATTCTCCTCGTCTTTAATCCTTTCGTGAACATGGTCTGCCATGTGGTTGGCTTCGATCCGACCTTTGTGCCGCAGACAGAAGAACAGGTGGCGCAGGCTGGCATTCGCGTCACGTATGCGCTTTCTGCATTCCATACGGCGTTCAACCTTTGCAACGTGCTTATCCTCATCTGGTTCATCAAGCCGATGGAAAAGATCATTTGCAAGATTATCCGTGAAAAGGAAGATGGAGAAGACTTCAAGGTAAAGTTCATCAGTGCGGGCTTGATGAGTACTGCAGAACTTTCGCTCTTTGAGGCCCGTAAAGAAATCAACCTTTTTGCCGCTCGTACACAGAAAATGTTCCACTTCATTCCTGATTTGCTTGCGATGAAGGATGAAAATGATTTTGTGAAGCTTTTCGCCCGCATCGAAAAGTACGAAGGTATCAGCGACAACATGGAAATCGAAATCGGCGACTACCTGAACAAGGTAGGTGAAGGCCGCTTGAGCCCCGAAAGTAAGACCGCCTTGCAGTGCATGCTCAAGGAAATTTCAGAAATCGAGAGCATGGGGGATGCCTGCTACAATATGGCCCGTGCCATCAACCGCAAGTTCAGAACCAAGGGCGAATTTACGGAAGACCAGCTTGAACACATCAAGCACATTATGCAACTTTGCGACAACGCCATGACGCACATGATCGGCGTCTTGAGCGATGAACCGCGGGTGGATGTGAACCGTACGCTGAACTTCGAAAACGAAATCAACGATTACCGCAAGCTTCTCAAGGAAAAGAACGTGATGGACATCGAATCGCAGAAGTACAGCTACCAGATCGGCGTCCACTACATGGATATCGTGAACGACTGCGAAAAGCTCGGCGACTACATCGTGAACGTGGTCGAAGCCCACGTCAACAGAAGACTCTCCGTATAAACGGCTCTGGAAGTAGGATTTTTTCTCACCGCCCCCTTGAAAATCAAGGGGGCGTTTCTATTTTGTTGTTTACTTATGACACTTATGATTCTTAAGATGATTGGTTGCCTCGCTCTCCTCATGTTCGGCATGAAGACGATGAGTGAGGGCTTGCAGAAACTTACCGGCGGTTCGCTCCGTGCAGTCCTTGGGACGATGACTAAGCATCGTGTCGGCGGTCTTTTGACGGGTACGTTCGTGACTGCCGCTGTGCAATCTTCGACGGCGACGACCGTCATGACTGTTAGCTTTGTGAATGCTGGTCTGCTTACGCTTAAGCAGGCCATTCCTGTTATTATGGGCGCAAACATCGGTACGACCGCGACCGCGTGGATCATGTCGATTTTCGGTTTCCAGTTCAACATGAGCAGTTTTGTGTGGCCGTTCTTTGCGCTTGGCATTGCGCTGACCTACGTCCGCAAGAATAGTGTGAAAAGTTTTGGCGAATTCGTATTCGGATTCGCTTTTATGTTTTTGGGCTTGACTACGCTTCGTGAAAATGCAGTGGCGATGGACTTGTCACATAACCAGACGATTATCAACTTCTTTGCGACAACGGGTGGCTGGGGAATTTGGAGTACGCTTTTGTTCCTCTTGCTGGGCGGCATCCTTACGATGGGCGTGCAGTCTTCGGCAGCCATCATGGCCATTACGCTTATCCTTTGCAGTAGCGGTGTGCTCCCGATTTACCAGGGCATTGCGCTTGTGATGGGTGAAAATATCGGTACGACGGTGACATCGAACCTGGCTGCTCTTTCGGCAAGTACGCAGGCTAGGCGCGCTGCTTTGGCTCACATGCTCTTTAACGTGTTCGGTGTGGTGTGGATACTCATCGTCTTTAACCCGTTTGTGAACATGGTTTGCCATGTGGTGGGCTTCGATCCGACTTTTGTACCGCAAACTGGGGAAGAAATCGCCCAGGCAAGCGTGCGTGTGACGTATGCGCTTTCCGGTTTCCATACGGCGTTCAACCTTTGCAACGTGCTCCTTTTGATATGGTTCATCAAGCCGATGGAAAAACTCATCTGCAAGATTATCAAGGAAAAGGATGATGGCGATGATTTCGGCATCAAGTACATTAGCGCAGGCTTGATGGGAACGGCAGAACTTTCGCTATTCGAAGCTCGTAATGAAATTAATCTGTTTGTTGAACGTACGCAAAAGATGTTCCGCATGGTGCCGGATTTGCTCAAGATGACGGATGAGGGCGAATTCAGCAAGTTGTTCGCCCGCATCGAAAAGTACGAAGGCATTAGCGATAAGCTTGAAGTCGAAATCGCAAACTACCTGAACCATGTCTCGGAAGGCCGTTTGAGCCGCGAAAGTAAAATGACTTTGCAGTGCATGATGAGGGAAATTTCCGAAATCGAAAGTATCGGCGATGCCTGCTTCAACATGTCACGTGCCATCAGGCGCAAGTTCGAGAGCGCGGATGATTTTACTGAAGAACAGTACCAGCGCATCGGTGACATGATGAAACTTTGTGACGATGCCTTGACGCAGATGGTGGCTGTTATCGAAGATATCCCGAATACGAACATTTCGGATTCCATGAGTTATGAAATTAAGATTAATGAAATGCGTAAGTTGCTCAAGGAAAAGAACGTCGACGATATCAATGCCCAGCGCTACAGTTACCAGATGGGTGTACATTACATGGATATTGTGAACGACTGCGAAAAACTCGGTGACTATGTAATAAACGTCGTCGAAGCGCATGTTAACCGCCGTTTGTCGAAATAATGGAATTAAGCGAGCTTGCCACAGTTTCTATATTTACTGTTTAGAAAGCGTCCTTGGCCCTGCTAGGGGTCGAAAATAAAATGGAGGGCCTATATGAAAAAAATTATGGCGTTGGCTTTTGTCTTGTTCTTTGCGGTGACCGCCGCTGCTCAAAATTATGCTTCGGAAACAATCCAGCAAACTGTTCTGAAAGGCCATCTTGAACAGACCGTGATTGCTGGCGAAAATATTGAGACAATTCAAATTCTGTATGAAAATACTGGCTTCGCTGAGAATTACGATCCTGAATATAAAGAAGGATCGACCAAGTTGACTGATAATTTTG
>Ga0310690_10011796_pt1 | contig 10769 bp, 9 predicted proteins | sample AusTroGonzalo_MG_2_FD_207661 | JGI IMG/M metagenome (GOLD analysis project Ga0310690, IMG submission 207661) | Bovine rumen microbial communities from tropical cattle in Woodstock, Queensland, Australia - Gonzalo_04 (v2) (version 2) | ecosystem: Host-associated > Mammals > Digestive system >...
AGAAGTAATCCTCGAAGATGTGGAGACCGTTGTGCTCCTTGCACTCGACCGCCACGCCGGGACCGATGATCTCGGAGAGCCCGTAGATGTCGAACGCCTCGATCCCGGCGCCCTGTTCGATGCGTTCGCGCATCCCGGCGGACCACGGTTCCGCCCCGAAGATGCCGACCCGCAGCGGCAGTTCGCGCAGGTCGATCCCCTGATTGCCCGCCTCCTCGATCATGTGGATGAAGTAACTCGGCGTGCAGCATACGGCGGTCACGCCGAAGTCGCGGATCAGCATCACCTGACGGCGGGTGTTGCCGCCGCTGGCGGGAACCACCGCCGCTCCCAGCCCCTCGGCTCCGTAGTGGGCGCCGAGACCGCCGGTGAAAAGCCCGTAACCGTAGGCGACCTGAATGATGTCGCGCCCCGAAAGTCCGGCGGCGGCGAAGGAGCGCTTCATCACCGACTGCCAGACTGCGAGATCCTCCGCGGTGTAGGCGACGACGATCGGCTTGCCGGTGGTGCCGCTGGAGGCGTGAAGTCTGACGACCTCCTTCATCGGCACGGCGAAGAGTCCGAAGGGATAGGTGTCGCGGAGGTCCTTCTTGACCATGAAGGGAAGTTTGCCGAGGTCGGCGAGAGTGCCGACGGAGTCCGGCGCGAGACCGGCATCCTTCATGCGGTTGCGGAAAAGCTCGACGTTGTTGTAGGCGTGGACCACGATCTCGCGGAGGCGGGCGAGCTGCAGGGAGCGCAGATACTCGACTCCGAGGTAATCGGGAGAACACAGATCATCGCTGCGAACGGATGTTTTCATGGTCGAACAACCTTCCTTGACACCGGAACGCGGTCGCGCCGAAACGTTTCCGCCGCCTCTCTCCGGTCGATGTGATTTCCTGTAACGACGAATGGAGCCGCGGGAGCCGCCTCCGAACGGAACATCGGGGCCTCTCCGGGGATTCCGGCTGATAATATAATCGGCAAGGCGCGTATTTTCAAGCAAAAAAGCGGCGCGGAAGCATCTCTGCGGCTTGAAAAATCGCGCCGGGGAGAGTATATTAGAAAGTTCAGCGGCTCCGGAGGCGTCCCCGGAACGGGAGAAAGTCCCCGGAACCGCAGGATGGGGCGGTACTGCAAAAAGGCAGCCGAATGATTTTGCGAAGGATCCGGAAGCGGGATCGCCCGGTAGTTCCGAGCGGCTTTGACCTCAGCGTCAATGCCCGAGGGCGCTCCGGGCAAGAACGGTTTCGGGGCGGGCAAAACATCGGCGGAGTTTTGGCAGCGCCGCCGGATGGCGGCGCGTCGGTTCCGTGCCTGTCCACATGGTTCAATCCTCTAGGACCTGTCTGGACCCGGAACGGGCGTTTCAACCGGAGGAGATCGTCGTAGCTGTGCTCCTCGGGCAGATCGCCGGTGTGCATCAAAGACAATTATCTGAATCGAGGAAATCTTATGGTCAGAGTCAGACTGAAGCGCACGGGTACGCGCAACATGGCTTGTTTCCGGGTGGTCGTGATGGACAAGCGTTCGAGCCGCGACGGGAAGGCGATCGAGGAGCTCGGCTTCTACGATCCCCGCTCGAAGCAGGAGAAGATCGATCTCGAACGCGCCGACTACTGGAAGAGCGTCGGAGCGAGCTTCTCCGAAACCGTGACCGACATCATCGACCGGGTCCGCAGCGGCAAGAGCCTGAAGGACCGGGTCCGTCCGGAAACGCTCTCGAAGAAGGCGAAAGCGAAAGCCGAGGCTGAAGCGAAGGCGAAGGCGGAAGCCGAAGCGGCTGCCAAAGCCGCCGCCGAAGAGGCCGCCAAGGCCGCCGAAGCCGAGGAAAAACCCGCCGAGGCATAAGTCATGGGCTGTTTCTGCAACTTCTTCAAACGCCTTCTGGGAGGCGGCGGAGGATGCTCTTCGGCGGGACGTTCCGCGGAGGGTTCCCTGCGCGACCTCGAAGGCTTCGTGGATTATGTGGTGAAGGCGCTGGTCGATTATCCTGACGAGATCAGCATCTCCACCTCCGAGAATCCGGAGGGTGCGGCGATCCAGATCCGTTGCCGCAAGTCGGATATCGGCAAGATCGTCGGCAAGCACGGCAAGACCATCATGGCGATCCGTTCGCTGGTCAGCGGCGCTGCCGGACGGCAGGGACGCAGGGTTTCGGTCGAAGTGCTCGATTGAGCATTCCGTACCTCCCGGCGCCGAGATCGCAACATTCAGGGATCGGGCTGTTTTCAAAACCGTAACGGAATCCGGAGCACCATGCGGATCGACGTGTTGACGCTTTTCCCGGAACTCTTTCCGGGACCGTTGGGAGCGAGCGTGATCGGCCGCGCCGTCGAACGCGGTCTGGTCGAGATCGCCGCAACCGATCTGCGCGGCTACGCGGTCGATGCGCGGGGCACGGTCGACGACAAACCCTACGGGGGAGGTCCGGGGATGCTGATGCTGCCGGAGGTCTGCACCGAAGCTGTCGAGGCGGTCCGCCGCCCGGAGTCGCTGGTGGTGCTGACCACGCCGCGGGGCGAACCGTTTTCGCAGCGGATCGCCGCGGAACTGGCGAAAAAGGAGCATCTCGTGATCGTCGCTCCCCATTACGAGGGAGTCGATCAGCGGGCGATCGATCTCGCGGTCGACCGGGAGATCTCGATCGGCGATTATGTGCTGTCGGGGGGAACTCTGGCGGCGATGGTGATCGCCGACGCGGTGATCCGGCTGCTGCCGGGGGTCCTGGGCGACGACGAATCGAGCGCCGACGACTCCTTCTCGGCGGGACTGCTGGAGTATCCGCAGTACACGCGGCCGCCGGAGTTCCGGGGGCGACGGGTTCCGGAGGTGCTGCTGGGCGGCGACCACGGCAAGGTGGCGGAGTTCCGCCGCCGGTGCGCCGAGGAGCTGACGAGAGAACGCAGACCGGATCTTTGGGAAAAGTTTTTGAATCGGAGCAGTCAATAGACTTTGAGGTGAAAAATGAGTGTAATGGAAAAAATCCGCACCGCGCAGGTGCGCGCCGAACGGCACGAGTTCAACATCGGCGACACGGTCAAAGTGTCGGTGAAGATCGTCGAAGGCGACAATGAGCGTATTCAGGCGTTTCAGGGCACGGTGATCGCGCGCCACGGCAGCGGCATCGAAGAGACCTTCACGGTCCGCCGGGTCCAGGCGGGACAGGGCGTCGAGCGCGTCTTCCCGATCAACAGCCCCCGGCTGGAGAAGGTCGAAGTGATCCGTCAGGGCGCGGTGCGCCGGGCGAAGCTCTACTACCTGCGCGACAAGGTCGGCAAGGCGGCGCGCGTCAAAGAGCTGCGCACCAAGTAAGCGCCGCCGCCGGAGCGCGGAAACGTTGAGAACGCCGCAGTCACGCCGGGAGCTTGCCGAAAGCGACGAGCTTCTGAGCGCCGAACGCGAAGCCCGCGCCGCGGGCTGCCGTTTCGTGGCGGGCGTGGATGAAGCCGGACGCGGTCCTCTGGCGGGTCCGGTCATCGCGGCGGCGGTCGTACTCCCGGTCGGGGTTCCCCTGCCGGGAGTTTTCGATTCAAAGGCGTTGAGCGCGAAGGTGCGCGAAGAACTCTTCGACGCGCTTCACGCGCTGCCGGGGATCCGGATCGGAGTCGGACGCGCCGAAGTCGCCGAGATCGACCGGCTGAACATCCTGCGCGCCACCCATCTGGCGATGCGCCGGGCGCTGGAGGCGCTGGAAGAAGTCGATTTCGCGCTGGTCGACGGGCTGCCGGTGCCGGGACTGCCGGTGCCGTCGCGGAACATCGTCAAAGGCGACGCCCGCTGCGCCGCGATCGCGGCGGCGAGCATCGTCGCCAAGGTCACGCGGGACCGGATCATGATCGAAGCCGACCGGGAGTTCCCCGGATACGGTTTCGCCGCACACAAGGGTTACGGATGCGCCTCGCACCTGAAGGCGCTGAAGGAATTGGGAGCGACCCCGCTCCACCGCCGGAGTTTCCGGCCGGTGCGCGAGGTTTTGAACGGAGAAGAGCCGCCCGAACAGCTCGAGCTGTGGAGCGGCGCCGCCGCGGAAGAAGCGGAAAGCGAAACAAGATGATCGTCTCGATCCATGGAGGAAATGCCCGCGTTCTCACCGACGCGGGTGACACTTGCGCCTGACGCGCACGGCGTTCCCGGGGAGGAACGGACGGCGCGGCAGCGCTCCGGCATATTCGGGTTCTCCGGAGCATTCCCCGCGAAGCGCCGGCTGATCCCCCCCGGAACGCGCAAGCGGAAAAAGAGCGGCGCCCTCTTCCGCGGGCGCATGGAGCATCGTCATACAGAACAGATCAGGAAAAAAGAAAGACCGACCTATGGATTATCCGATCGAAACACTCCGCCACAGTGCGGCCCATCTCCTCGCTTCGGCGGTGAAACAGCTTTTCCCCGAGGCGAAATTCGACATCGGTCCCGCGACCGAACAGGGATTCTACTACGACTTCGACCTCGAACACCGCTTCACCGCCGAGGATCTCAAGGCGCTGGAGAAGGCGATGAAGAAACTCATCGGGCGCAAGATCCCCTTCGAGCGCTTCGAGGTCTCCCGCGACGAGGCGAAGAAGCTCCTCGCCGACCAGCCCTACAAACTCGAGCGCCTCGCCGACATCGAGGAAGGCGCGACGATCAGCTTCTACAAAAGCGGCGACTTCACCGATCTCTGCCGCGGACCGCACGTCGGCAATTCCGGCGAGATCGGCGCGGTCAAACTGACCGCGGTCGCGGGCAGCTACTTCCGCGGCGACGAGAAGAACCCGATGCTCCAGCGCATCTACGGAACCGCCTTCGCCACCGAGGAAGAGCTGCAGAACTACCTCAGGCAGATGGAGGAGGCGGCGAAACGCGATCACCGGAAACTCGGCGTCGAGCTCGATCTCTTCGGGTTCTCCGATCAGGTGGGGCCGGGACTGGTGCTGTGGCATCCGCGCGGCGCGCTGATCCGCCACCTGATCGAGACCTACTGGAAAGAGGAACACTACCGCAACGGTTACGAACTTCTCTACACTCCGCACATCGGGCAGAGCACGCTGTGGGAGACCAGCGGACACCTCAACTTCTACCATGACGGCATGTACGCTCCGATGCAGATCGACGAGAAGGACTACTACGTCAAGCCGATGAACTGTCCCTTCCACATCGAGGTCTACCAGTCCCGGCTCCGGAGCTACCGCGAACTGCCGATGCGCTGGGCTGAACTCGGCACCGTCTACCGCTACGAGAAGTCGGGATCGCTCCACGGGCTGATGCGGGTCCGCGGCTTCACGCAGGACGACGCCCACATCATCTGCACGCCGGAGTCGATCGAGGACGAGATCTGCGAAGTGCTGCGTTTCAGTCTTCACATCAACCGCGCCTTCGGCTTCACCGACATCAAGCCCTATCTCTCGACCCGTCCCGAAAAGGCGGTCGGCGAACCGGAACGCTGGGAAAAGGCGACCGCGTCGCTCGCCAAGGCGGTCGAGAAGTGCGGACTCAAGTGTGAAGTGGACGAGGGCGGCGGCGCCTTCTACGGACCGAAGATCGACCTCAAGATCAAGGATGCGATCGGCCGCGAATGGCAGACGACGACGATCCAGTTCGACTTCAATTTGCCCGAACGCTTCGACATGACCTACGTCGGCGAAGACGGTCAGCGTCATCGTCCCTACATGGTCCACCGGGCGCTGCTCGGCAGTCTGGAACGCTTCTTCGGCATTCTGGTCGAACACTACGCGGGCGCTTTCCCGCTGTGGCTCGCCCCCGAACAGGCGCGGCTGCTCCCCGTCACCGAAAACCAGCTCGAAGCGGCGAAGGCGCTCCGCGCCGAACTGCTGAAGGAGGGCTTCCGGGTCGGCATCGAGACGCAGTCCGCGGGGCTGGGGGCGAAGATCCGCGCCGCCCGGCAGATGCGGATCCCCTATCTTCTGGTCGTCGGCGAACGCGAAGCGGCGAACCGCACGATGTCGGTGCGGAGCCGCCGCGACGGGGAGCTCGGCGAGCTTTCCGTCGGAGAGATCGTCGAACGGATGCGGAAGGAAGTCGCGGAAAAGACGATCTGAAACGCCGTCCGGGAAAACCGGCGCGGAGCAGGCGGGCGCAAAAAAGCCCCCTCCTCCGCGCTTTTTTTGGCGCGGAATGCGGAAAGCGCCGGACCGGTCAGCGCGGAGCCCGGGGGAGGAAGACGCGGAACGTCGTTCCGCGCCCGGGAGCGCTTTCGACCTGGATCCAGCCGTGGTGATGGGAGACGGTGCCGTAGACCATCGCCAGCCCCATTCCGGTTCCGGAACCGACCGGTTTGGTGGTGAAGAAGGGTTCGAAGAGATGCTCCATCGTCTCCTCATCCATGCCGCATCCGTTGTCGGCGCATTCGAGGCAGAGAAATTCGGCGGGATCGGCATGAAGTTCGGCGGGCGGGGCAAGTTCGACGCCCGTCTCCGTCGCGGGGAGGAGCCGGAGCCGCAGTTCGGGCTTCCCGACGCCCGCCAGAGCGTCGATGGCGTTGAGGATCAGGTTCACCAGCACCTGCTGCATCTGCACGCGATCGGCGCGGATGCGGGCGTCGGGCAGCAGGGAGAAATCGCGCACCACCTCGATCTCGCCGAGTTTCCGGGTGCCGAGCAGGCCGAGGCACTCCTCGATCAGCGGCGCGAGTTCGACATCGGTCACCGTATACTTTCCCTTGCGGGCGAAGCCGAGCAGCTGCGAAGTGAGCCTGCCCGCCTGTTCCGCGATCGAGGCGATCTTGCCGAGATGCGACACGACCTCGGAATCATCCGGCGTATGGAGAAAATTGATGACGTCGACGTGACCGAGGATCGCGTGGATGTAGTTGTTGAAGTCGTGGGCGACGCCGCCCGCGAGCATGCCGAGGGATTCGAGGCGCTGGGAATGGGCGAGCTGTTCGGCGAGTTCGCGGCGTTCGCGGGCGAGGCGGAGTTCCTCGGTGATGTCGCGGGCGACCATCGCGGTCATCGTCTCGCCGCCGAGCCGGATCGGAGACAGAGAGGCGGCGATCCGGCGCGGTTCGCCCGACTCGGCGACGGTCTCTCCGGAGATGCGGCAGGGGGCGGCGGGGGGCAGTTCCACGCCGCCCTCCGGTTCGGTGATGCGGATCACTTCGGCGAAGGGGATCCCGGCAAGTTCCTGCGGCGGACGGTCGAGAAGTCTGCCCGCCGCGGGATTGGCATCGACGAGGCGTCCGCGCGCGTCGATCATCATCACCGGTTCCATCGCGTTGGTGAGGATCAGCTGGTAGCGGTTGGTCCAGTCGCGGAGCGCGGCCTCGAGTTTCTGGCTGCGGCCGAATCCGCCGAGAAAGGCGAAGACGAGGTCGAAGGGGGAGTGTTCGGGAGCGGAGTGCAGTTCGGCTTCGAGTTTGGTGAAGTAGATCCACATCAGGACGCCAATCCACAGGGCGAAGAAGAGCCGTGCCGCGAATCCGCAGTCGAAGAAGGGCGCCGGACGGGAGAGGATCCGCGCGAAGAGCCAATGCAGCCCCGCTCCGAAAAGCTGCGTGACGGCGAGAGAGCAGATCGCCCGCGGACCGCGCCGGCGGCCGAGGCGGCCGAACTGTCCGAGCTGGGCGTAGCAGATGGTGATGAAAATGCATTCGGCGAAAAAGAGCGGCAGCGTCTCGAAGATCGCGTCGCGCCCGAAGCGCAGCAGGGTTTCGAGCGCGATCCCCGGGATGCCGCTGGAAAAGGAAAAGCCCAGCCAGCCGCATTGCAGACAACTGATTTCTCCGACGTAGAAATAGAGGCCGAAGACCGAGACGATGCCGATGATCATCCGCTGGGCGGCGAGGGTGCCGGAGGAGATGTAGACCATCAGGAACGCCGCGAGCAGCGGCACGAGGAAAACCGTTTCGGCGACCGAGAAGGAGGCGCCTTCGACGACCACCCCGCGCAGATCGGCGGCGGCGATGAAACAACTGAAGAACTGCAGCACGCCGAAGCACATGATGAAGGCGACGCGCCCGATCGCACCGCGCTGCTGGAGCAGCAGGGTGAGGGCGATGAAGATGAAGGTCGCTTCGAGAAAGAGCAGCAGCAGCGCGTGAAGATGTTCCACAGGTTCCTCCCCCGCCGCGGCTTCAGCCGTTGCGGTAAATCGATTTCACCGCGTCGAGCAGATCGTCGGCGACCGGAAATCCGGCGGCGCGCCCCTTCTCCTCTTCGGCGGCTCCGTAGCCGGTGCGGACCAGGATCGACGCGGCGCATCCGGCATTGACGCCGGATTCGAGATCGCTCCGCCGATCGCCGACCATCACCGAACGGGCGAGGTCGATGTCGAGCTTGCGGGCGGCGGCGAGAAAAAGTCCCGGACGCGGTTTGCGGCAGGAGCAGTTCTCGTCGGGAGTGTGGGGACAGATGCGGATGTCGTCGATCTCCGCGCCTTCGGTCCGGAGCAGTTCGAGCATCCGGCGGTGGACCGCTTCGACCTCCGCCATCGTGAAGTAGCCGCGGTTCACTCCCGACTGATTGGTGATGATGACCGCGAGATCGCCGCGCGCCCGGATCATGCGGATCGCCTCCGCCGTGCCGGGGATCAGCGCGACCTGTTCCGGGTCCTTCAAGTAAGCGATCTGTTCGATGACGACTCCGTCGCGGTCGAGAAAAAAGGCGCGTTGTTTCATGGCAGACAGAAAATCCTCATGATCTCATCTCCGGCGAAACGCCTGCGGAGCGCACCGGCGACCGCGCCGCAGGCGCCGGGATCGGCGGCGAGCGCGAAAAGCGTCGGTCCGCTCCCCGAAACGGCGACGGCGAGCGCACCGGCGCCGAACATCGTTTCGCGGAGAAGTTCCAGTTGCGGAAATTTTTGATAGAGCGCCGCTTCGAGATCGTTGCGGACGAATCCCGCGAGCGCGGCGGCGTCTCCGGAGGAGAGCGCGGCGGCAAGTTCCGCCTCGATCCCCGGCGGCTCCGGACCGATCCGGGCGGGATCGAGATGCCGGTAGCACCATTTCGCGCTCACCGGGAATCCGGGCGCCGCCAGCACCAGATGGAGCGGCGGCGGCACCGGCAGCGGGTGCAGTTCCTCGCCGACTCCGCGCGCGAAGGCGGGACGCCGCAGCGGATCGAGGAAAAAAGGCACGTCGGCGCCGAGGGAAAGCGCGACCTCCGCCAGACGACCGGGCCCGAGCAGACGGTATTCCCGTTCGAGGATCCGCAGCACCGCGCCCGCGTCGGCGGAACCGCCGCCCACTCCGGCGGCGACCGGGAGACGCTTTTCCAGCGTGATCCGCCACTCCGGCGCGATCCCCGCCGCCGCCGCGTAGCGCTTCGCGGCGGCGACCGCGAGATTGCGGTCGTCGAGGGGGATCGAGGGCGACGACGAACGGAATTCCAGCGCGCCCTTCCCGCCGCTTTCGACGGTGATGCGGTCGCTCGGCGAAGCCAGAGGCAGGAAACAGGTCGAGAGCGTGTGGTAGCCATCGGGACGGCTCCCGGTCACCCGCAGGTAAAGATTGATCTTGCAGCCGCTCTCTTCGGTCTCGTACACGACACTTCGTCTCCGTGAAGGGGGATCGTTTCGGACGGAACGGAAAAACTCCGCGCTCCGTCAAAATATACCGCCAAGCGCCTCCGCTGTCAAGAAGAAAAGCGTTTTTCCGTTTCTCCGGGAGCGGCGGGAGGGTTCGCCCGCGGGAGCGCCTCCATTCCCGAAGTTGACAACCGCGCGCGGCGCGGTTATATTAAGATGCGGCGGGGGACGGGGCGCCGCCGCCGGAACGGGCGCGGCGGATTTCCCGGGAAGGAGCGCGGGAGAGCGCGTCTCCCGGCATGGTTTCGGAACAGGAGAATTGATTTTGAACACCAGCGCATTTCTGATTCTTTTCATCGCCTTCATCGCGCTGATGGGCGGCGTGCCGTTTCTGCTCCGGCGCTTCGGGATCCCCTCGGTCATTTCGCTTCTGATCGTCGGGATGCTGGTCGGTCCCACCGGAGTCGGGATCGACCTCATCCGCTTTCTCGCGTCGAAGCTGACCTTTCTCGGCACGCCGGGCGTCGATCCGGCGATCTTCGCCGCGGAGACGGGCAGCCACTTCAATTCCTTCGTCGATTCGCTCGGGGCGGTCGGGCTGCTGCTGATGATGGCGCTCGCCGGCATGGAGGCGGATTTCCAGCTGCTCCGCAGCACCCGCAAACCGGTGATTCTGCTGAGCGTGCTCACCTTTCTGATCCCGGCGGCGGCGGGCTACTGGATCTACGGATATTTCCGCCCCGACGATCTGCCGGGGAAACTCCTCTACGCCTCGCTCTTCGCATCGCACAGCGTCGGCATCGTCTTCCCGGTGATCCGCGAACTCAAGCTCTCCAACACCCGCTTCGGCGCCTCGGTGTCGATCGCCACGGTGGTGACCGACATCGCCAGCATCATTTTGCTGGCGGTGAGCCTTCAGCTCTTCCGGCAGAAGGAGGGGGTTTCGCACAGCGTCGTCAGCCAGACGCTCTCGATCTTCGACCACATGGATGCCTCGCTGCTCCACAACAGCTTTCTGCCGGTCTTTCTGCTGATCGTGGTGACCTACATGGCGGTCGCGTTCTTCACGGTCAAGCGGCTGAGTTCGTTTCTCCACCGCCTCTTCAATCCGGGCGAGGACATGCTGATCACGCTCCTGTTGCTGGTGATCCTCGGCACCGCGCTCGTCGGCGAACTGCTCGGGATCAACCTGATCGTCGGCGCCTTCCTCGCCGGACTCGGTCTCGCGCCGCTGGTCCAGCGGCGCGGCAAGTATCTTTACCGCCGTTTCGAGAGCATCGGTTACGGCTTCGTGATCCCGTTCCTCTTCGTCTCCATCGGGATGC
>Ga0310690_10011797_pt1 | contig 10769 bp, 8 predicted proteins | sample AusTroGonzalo_MG_2_FD_207661 | JGI IMG/M metagenome (GOLD analysis project Ga0310690, IMG submission 207661) | Bovine rumen microbial communities from tropical cattle in Woodstock, Queensland, Australia - Gonzalo_04 (v2) (version 2) | ecosystem: Host-associated > Mammals > Digestive system >...
CTCAGTCTGGTAGAGCGCTACGTTCGGGACGTAGAGGTCGTAGGTTCGAATCCTGTTACTCCGACCATAAATAAAAACCGCCGGTCCCCTTTTTCCGGCGGTTTTGTATTAGTGGTTAGTGTAAGTGGTTAGTGTTAGTGATATGCCCGCTTGCAAATTTGATTTTATTTGGCATAATCTTGCAGTGATGAGAAAGAGAAATTCCTTTATAAAATTTATACTGTGCCTTGCAATTGCCGCTTTGGCTGTATTGTTCTTTGCGGTATGTGTACATTCGACGGTGCATAAAACGAAAACTTTTGTTATCAAAAACGGTGATAGCGTGACGGCGGTCGCATCGCAACTGCGCAACCAGCATTTGGTTATATCTGACAGGGCATTTATGTTTTTGGTGCGTCTGCGTGGTGGACGTGTGCAAAGTGGCGAATACGATATCCCGCGTGGCGCGTCTTTGTGGCGGGTCGTTGATATGTTTGTGAATGGCAAGGTTGCGACTACGCGAATCGTTATTCCCGAAGGTTTGACCATCATACAAATCAAGGAACTGTTATTGGCATCAAAAGATTTAGTTGGTGACGCGTGGTGCGATGATATGCGCGGCTGGGGCGCAGTTTGTGATTTGTCAGATGGCGATGTTTTCCCAGATACTTATTATGTCGCGCGCGGAACGGCGCGTATGGCGGTGCTAAGTTTGGCGCATAAGAAAATGGAAAAGATAAAAAACAAATGGTTGCGGTCGCGGAAAAATCCACCTGCGCCATTAAAGAATTGGAACGATGTGATTACATTGGCATCTATTGTTCAGCGGGAAACGCCGCGCGCGAGCGAGATGAAAATTGTTGCAGGTGTTTATTTGAATCGTTTGCGTCGCGGTATCAGGCTTCAGGCCGATCCGACAGTGGTATATGCACTGACCAATGGTTATGGCGATATGCGGGGCGAACCTTTGTTGCGGGGGCACCTGAAAATAGATAGCCCATATAATACATACAGGCATGGTGGTCTGCCACCGGCGCCGATTGCAAATGTAGGCCTGTCTGCGATTCGCGCGGTGCTGGATCCTGCGGAAACAAAATATCTGTACTTTGTTGCAGACGGGCAGGGCGGACACAGGTTTTCTGTTGACTATGATGCGCATATAAAAAATCACGCGGATTGGCGCGAAATCAAGCAGCAAAATAATCCAGGTTTGAATTTTGTTGGAAAGTAATTCAATCGCGATTTGTTATATTTCGTTATAATTTTTTTATTGGCTTTATTCCTATTTGTAGGATAGAATTCATACAGCTAGAAAGAAAATGTTCTAGTTGTTTAATGACTAAAAAAAAACGAAAGGAGAAGTCATGAAAAAACTTACTTTAACATCTTTATTGGCTGTGTTCGCTGTTTCTGGCGCACACGCGGCAAACGTTATCGATGGTAATCCATTATATATGCCAAAGGCTGGTCACTTCTACAGTGAAACAGCGCTTGAGTCTCATTCCGAGGCAACAAAAGATTGGACTTTGGGTGAAGAATTTGGTTATGGCGTAACCGACAAATTGGCGGTCAGTGTCAGAACATCTTTGGCCGAAGCAGAAAGTTTCGACGATTATGCATGGGAAGACCTGGGCATCAAGGCGACATTCCGCGCATTGGATATGGGTGGATGGAAGGCAGATGTCTATGGCGAATATGCGGCGGCGGGCTATCTGTTTGCTCATTCCAAGGCATTGGATGATAACTTCTGGTTTAAGAAAGGCCTGATTGACTATACATGGACTGCGGGTTTGCGTGCTGGTTACACAACACCGACATGGACAGTTGCAGGTCATGGCGAATTTGTATATCTGAATTCAGAATCCTTTAATTGGAATGACGATGGTATTCATGCGGTGATATTTGGCTTGGATGGTCAATATGTTCTGTGCGATCACTTGAGCTTGGTTGCAGGTGTTGAATACTTGGGATTCTTGGATGATGGTGCCAAGAACGATGGTATGTGGGAAGGCACATTTGGTGTGAACTATAACATCGATGCAACAAAGTATGTTGGTGCATACATCAGCGGTGATATGAACCACAAGGGTGGTGACAATGCCGATGAATGGGATGTCGAAAAAGGCTTTGGCTTTGGTGTCAAATTCGGTGTTGATTTCTAAACCAGCCTGATAAAAATAAGAACGCCCCATTTGGGGCGTTTTTTTTGCACATGATGTGGCGATATTACGACTTTTGGCGGGCACAAATTTATTCTTCTTGTGGCACTTGGGCCTTTATGGTGATGACTATCTTGCGACAATCTGGTTGGTTACCATTGGCGTTACATTCTGTTTGTCCCCTGCCTTCAGGGGTTATGGAGACTCTGTCAGTGTAATTTGTAAGCAGCTTGCCTAACTCTGTTGCAACAGAGTTTGCGCGGTTTAGAGACAAGGTCTGATTTGTGGTTTCGTTGCCTGTCTTATCTGTATGGCCCACTACTGTAATATTTAACTTTATATCGGCATGGTCATCCAAAGCCGGTATAATTACGGTTGTTGCGTAATCCTGCAATGCTTGTTGACCATCAGAATTCAGCTGATATTCATCTGGGGCAAATTTAATAGATTGCTCGTTGAATGTTAGTTCTGCAATCTCTGCTGCTATATCCTCATCAACAATTTGATTTTGGGCCAGCTGGGTTTGCAAGGCTTGAATTTGCAGAGCTTGAGCTTGGATAGTTTCATCTTGGCCCGTGGTCAATGTTTCCAAATCAGTTATTCTTGTCTCCAATTCTGTAACCTTTACACCATCGTGTGCTGCGACAAATTCTTCATTGGCTTTCTTAAAATCTTCTCTCAGTTTTTCAAAACGTTTGTTGTATTTTTTGTCCAAAGCTATGCGATTGCTGATACCAAACGCCAGTCCGCCGGCGGCAACCAATGCACCAGTGCGCAGGTTTTTGGCGCTTTCTTCTTTTTGGGCGTTCCACGCCGTGGCATCTTCGCTGTCTTTGTCCATAAGTGCGCGCGCAAGTGATGCTGTGCTGCCCGAACGCGGGGTTCTGGACGAATATTGGTACAGGTTAGAGTTTTCGTACACAACTTGCGCCTCTAATCCTGGGGTCAGGTTTAATGCCGCCTTGGTTTGTTTAAGGTTGTTCGCTAAATTTCTATATTGGTTATAATAGTCAAACAATTCATCACCACCTGGGATTTCGACCGTTTCGCCCAGTGATGCCACTCCGCCCCCACTGTAATTGCAATTCATACCTTTAAGGTATTCATTCATATCTGCTTCGGCTTTTTTATCGGCTTCTTGTTCAAAGTATGAACTGACTGCGGCGTAACCCCCAAGGCCCGTTGCAAGAGTTGATATGCCGGCATTGACTCGTCCGGCTTTTTCTTTTTCGCGCGCCAATTCGTATTCCTTTTGGGACTGTTTTGCTTTTTCGACCTTTTCTTCGTCCAATTCGGGTGTTTCGGTTTGTTGTTCCTGTTGTTCTGTTTCTGTGGTGCCTTGTGGTGTTTTTGGTTCGCATTTACCGTTTTTAAGTTCATAAGTGTTTGGGTCGGTACATTCGGTTGCAAAACAAACCCAATTGGTATCGACTTGTTTCCAAGTGCCAGCCTTAATATGATTGTTGGTGTCGGAACAGGAATCGCCTTCGTTGTGTTCGGTGTTGGTCGGCACCATGACAATGTTATCACAGGTTACTGTATCGCTCAAATTGCATGTAAGGTCGTTATATCCTGTTGCAGAAAATTTTATGGAAGAGTTTGCATCTACCTGAATGGTAAATTTTCCGTCAGAAGTGGTTAGCCGTTGGGCTGTTTGGTTTGCTTGGAAATCTAAAGTAACTATTGTTTCCAATGTTTTTGTTGGGTCAGACTTGCTATAAATTTTACCATTGATTGTTTGTGTGTTAGAATTTGGCTTCCTATCCAGTACGATTTCTTTGCATGAGTTTTTTTGTGAAACCTTACATTGATTTTGTTCATACTTGGTTCCGCTGGCAATAATATCTGTGCTGGGGTCAACGTTTATTGAAAATTGTCCGTCTGTTGTTGTTGTAGTTTTGTTTTGGTTTCCTTCTGTATATTGAATTGTAATAGTGTCGTCTGTTATCTTGGTTTTTGTTTGTTGTTTTCTGCCGCTGTTTTTAAGGTAGTAGACCTGTCCTTTTACTTTGATTGTCTCGGCTTTTTTCGTTTGGATCATTTTTATTGTTTGACAAGATTTGTCATTTTTGGCTTTGCATATATAGTCGTCATATCCTTCGCATTTAAAAACAATGTCGGTATCCGGCTTTACGTCTTTTATTGTGAATGATTCGTTAGTTTGTTCCCCTGTGGACAAGTTATTGCCGTTCATAATAGTATAGTCAGCTTTCCACCGGTCTTTTTTGTCGAGGCCTGTAACTTTAACAGAAATAGTTAAACCTTTTTCTTGTTCGGCAGCGGGGGCTTGTGTAAGCATTCCTTTGTATTTGGCGCAATCCTTTGGGGCGACAAAACACATTTTTTGATTTGCGTCTTCAGTGCCCGATTCAGGAACAACATATAAATTACCCTCCTTGGTAACTTTTCCTTTGTTCACAAAAATACAAGAATCTTTATCATATATGTTTACCCAGTTAGAGTCAATAAATTGACATAGTTTGATATCTGCTTCTTTGCCTTTTATTGGTGCCTTGGTGCTGGGCGTTTGTGTTTGTTTACAGGCGGAAAATTGCCATTCATTAACATTGCCGTTTGTGCAAACGCATTTATTGGCGTTCCAGTTGCCACCAGATGTTGTGCATTCTGTGCTAAGTGTTTCCTTGCTGATTTTGCATGGATCGGTTATGGCTTGCCCTTTACCCTTGTTATAAACTATAACGAATGGATCGTATTTTTTGTTGCTAGTAAAGTTTTTGTAAGATTGCCGCTTGGTGTCTGGCGAAACGTCTGATGGACAACTGACTATATCGTCGATCGAGATAATTTTCCAATGATATGACGTAGTTGAAGAAATGCATTGATGTAAACCAGATGAGTCTATGTGCAATGCATAAATCGGGCAAGCATTGTCCAGATTTGGATTACAATACAACAATTCCGCGATGCCATTTTTTGTGTAGTGACCAAGAGCTCCACCAGTTCGGCCAGCTACTTCTGCTTGCCATTCGCAGGTCAAATTTGCGCCGAAAACCGGTGTGTTAAGGGCCATAAATAGACTAAAAACAAATAACAAGATTTTACGCATTTGGGGTCTCTCTCTTATAAATCTAGTATATTTTATCACAAAACAGGCTTTATTTCAACAGGGGAAAGCAGGGCGAATTTGTGCCGATTTGCCAAACTTTTTTTCGGAATTTTCCTTGACAATGCGCGGGTTCGGGGTTATAGTAATTGCGCTTTCCGTGTAATCAAGGAAAGAGAAAAATACAGAAAAGTGCCGTAAATCTGGCAGATTTATAATTGCGGGACCGCCGTTAAAATAAGTCTGATACGGGCTTTTGTGTAGCAAAAAAGGTAAAAAAACAACAAAGAGATTTTGAATGCCAACAGTGAACCAACTGATTCGGAAACCACGTAAAAAGGTCGTCGTTAAATCTACGGCGCCTGATATGTTGGAAAATCCGCAAAAGCGTGGTGTTTGCACTCGTGTGTACACAACCACACCTAAAAAACCTAATTCTGCGCAACGTAAGGTTGCCCGTGTTAAACTGGCCAATGGTCGTGAAGTTACGGCCTATATCCCTGGCGAAGGCCATAACCTGCAGGAACACAGCGTCGTTATGATTCGTGGCGGTCGTGTAAAGGACTTGCCCGGTGTGAAATATCACATCATTCGTGGCGTGTTGGATACCAAAGGCGTAGAAAGCAGAAAACAAGGTCGTTCTTTGTATGGTGCAAAGAAAGCCAAATAATTAACCGACATGCGGGGTCGCCCGTATGAGTAATCTGATGAAAGTCAGGTGAAGAACAAAAAGGAATATAAGATATGTCAAGACGTAAAGCCGCAACAAAACGTGAAATTTTGCCAGATTCTAAGTATAACAATCTGGTCGTTGCGAAGTTTATAAATAATGTTATGTGGGATGGTAAAAAAGAAGTCGCAGAAAACATCGTTTATGGTGCAATGGAAAAGTTGAAATCGATTGCAAAAGATGGCGATGAATTGGCATGCTTTTTGGAAGCATTGGAAGCATTGAAGCCATCTGTGGAAGTTAAAGGTCGCCGCGTTGGTGGTGCGACATATCAAGTTCCAGTAGAAGTTCGCCCAGATCGTCAACAAACTTTGGCGATTCGTTGGGCGATTATGTTTGCCCGTAAACGTGGTGAACGCAGTATGACTGAACGCGTGTTCGGCGAATTGCGCGATGCGTTGAATGGCACTGGTGGCGCATTTAAAAAGAAAATTGATACACACAAAATGGCAGAGGCGAATAAAGCGTTTGCTCATTTCCGTTGGTAATAAGTTAAAGAAAAGGAAACAAAGATGTCTGTTGGAAAAACCGCACCTTTACATATGTATCGTAATATCGGTATTATGGCGCACATTGACGCCGGTAAGACGACTACTTCGGAACGTATTTTGTTCTATACAGGTAAAACATATAAGATTGGCGAAGTGCACGATGGTGCCGCCACTATGGACTGGATGGAACAGGAACAAGAACGTGGTATTACAATTACTTCCGCGGCAACAACATGTTTCTGGCGCGACCATCGTATCAATTTGATTGATACCCCGGGCCACGTGGACTTTACAATGGAAGTGGAACGCAGTTTGCGCGTTTTGGACGGCGCAGTTGCGGTTTTCGAATCGGTGTCCGGTGTTCAGCCACAGACAGAAACTGTATGGCGTCAGGCAGACCGTTATAATGTTCCGCGTATTTGCTTTATTAACAAGATGGACCGCGTTGGTGGAAACTTTTTCCGCTGTGTTGATATGATTCGTGAACGTTTGGGTGCAAATCCATTGGTTCTGAATTTCCCAATCGGCGCCGAAGCAGATTTCAAAGGCGTTGTTGATGTCTTGGAAATGAAAGGTTTGATTTGGGAAGACGAAACAGGTTCCCATCCTATTACTATCGACATTCCAGAAGAATTGAAGGCAAAGGCCGAAGAACTGCACAACAAATTGATTGAAGAAGTTGTAACCTTGGACGATGCCGTTATGGAATCTTATATGGAAGGCAATGTTCCAGATCACGATACAATCAAAAAACTGTTGCGCAAGGGTGTTATTGCCCAGAATTTTGTGCCAGTTTTGTGTGGTACTGCGTTTAAGAACAAAGGTGTTCAACCATTGTTGGATGCGATTGTTGATTACTTGCCATCTCCGTTGGATGTTCCTGCGATTAAAGGAACCAAGATGGACAAGGAAACTGTCGCAGAACGTCATCCTGATCCAAAAGAACCATTTAGCGCCTTGGCGTTTAAGGTTGCAAACGATCCTTTCGTTGGTAATTTGATGTTCATCCGTATTTATTCTGGTAAGTTGACATCCGGTTCATACATCTATAATTCGAATCGCGACAAACGCGAACGCGTTGGTCGTATGTTGCTGATGCATTCTAATCAACGTGAAGAAATCAAAGAAGCCTCCGCAGGCGACATCATCACTTTGGTTGGTATGAAAGAAACAATTACCGGTGATACACTGTGTGATGAAGCAAATCCAATTATTTTGGAAAACATCCATGTTCCAGAACCTGTTATTTCTATCGCGGTTGAACCAAAGACCAAGGCGGACATTGAAAAGATGTCGCTGGGGCTGCAGGCGTTGGCCAAAGAAGATCCTTCGTTCCGCGTTTCTGTTGATGAAGAATCTGGTCAAACGATTTTGGCAGGTGTCGGTGAATTGCACTTGGAAATTTTGGTTGACAGATTGCTGCGTGAATTCAAGGTTGATGTGAATGTTGGTGAACCGCGTATCGCATATCGCGAAACATTCCGCAAACCTGTAACCGAAGAATATACCCACAAAAAACAGTCTGGTGGTTCGGGGCAATATGCACAGGTTAAAATTGAATTTGAACCATTGGAACCAGGTAAAGGTTACGAATTCGAAAACAAGATTGTTGGTGGTGCGATTCCAAAAGAATACATCCCAGGTGTCGAAAAAGGTTTGAAGATAGCCCAACAGACAGGTGTTCTGATTGGCTATCCAACGGTGGATTTCAAGGCAACATTGGTCGATGGTAAATATCACGAAGTTGACTCTAATGTGTTGTGCTTTGAAATTGCGGCGCGCGCCTGCTTCCGCGAAGCAATGAAAAAGGCGTCGCCAAAATTGTTGGAACCGATTATGAAACTTTCGGTCAATACGCCGGAAGAATACGTCGGTGACATTATCGGTGACCTTAACAGTCGCCGCGGACAAATCAACGGTATTGAAACACAATTCGGAAATCAGTTGATTTCTGCATATGTTCCGTTGGCGAACCTGTTCGGCTATGTCAAAACACTGCGTTCTTTGTCCCAGGGGCGTGCAAATCCGTATATGGAATTGTCGCACTATGACGAAGTTCCGCAAAATGTCGCAGATGAGGTTATCAAAAAGCTGACAAAGTAAAAAAAGTTTAGACTTCTGAATTTTTTGGTGTAATATCAGAGTTCGGAAATCAAAAAATAAATTAACAAACCAAGCCCAAGGAGAAAACCATGGCAAAAGAAAAGTATGTAAGAACCAAGCCACACGTCAATATCGGCACTATTGGTCACGTTGACCACGGTAAAACGACATTGACTGCTGCTATCGTTCATTACTATGGCGTCGGTGCGGATGCACAGAAAGGTGTTGACCAAATCGATAACGCCCCAGAAGAAAGAGCACGCGGTATTACAATTAATACTGCACACGTTGAATATGAAACAGCCAGCCGTCACTATGCACACGTTGACTGCCCAGGCCACGCGGACTATGTTAAAAACATGATTACCGGTGCGGCCCAGATGGACGGTGCTATTTTGGTGGTTGCGGCAACTGATGGTCCAATGCCTCAGACACGCGAACACATCTTGTTGGCACGTCAGGTCGGTATTCCAAAAATCGTTGTTTACTTGAACAAGTGCGATTTGGCGAACGATCCAGAATTGTTGGAATTGGTCGAAATGGAAATCCGCGAATTGTTGTCTGCAAATGACTTTGATGGTGAAAATGTGCCAATCATTCGTGGTTCTGCAGTTTCCGCTTTGGAAGGCAAAAACGACGGTTTGGGCAAAGAATCTATCGATGCTTTGTTGAAAGCTTGCGATGAATACATCCCAATGCCAGAACGCCCAATCGATAAACCATTCTTGATGCCAATCGAAGACGTGTTCAGCATCACAGGTCGTGGTACCGTTGTGACTGGCCGTGTTGAAGCTGGTGTTATCAAAGTTGGTGATGAATGTGAAATCGTTGGTTTGAAACCAACACAGAAAACAACTGTTACCGGTGTCGAAATGTTCCGCAAATTGTTGGATCAAGGTGAAGCCGGTGATAACGTAGGTCTGTTGTTGCGTGGAACCAAGAAAGAAGAAGTGGAACGTGGTCAGATTATCTGCAAACCAGGTTCTATTACTCCACACACCGATTTCGAAGCCGAAGTCTATATCTTGACCAAAGAAGAAGGCGGACGTCATACAGCGTTCTTTAGCAACTATCGTCCTCAGTTCTTCTTTAGCACAACCGATGTGACTGGTACAATCACATTGCCTGCAGACAAAGAAATGGTCTTGCCAGGTGATAACGTTCGTATCACAGTTGCATTGATTGCACCTATTGCTATGGACGAAGGTCGTCGCTTTGCTATCCGTGAAGGCGGACGCACAGTTGGCGCAGGTGTTGTGTCTAAGATCATCAAATAAGGCAAATGTTTGTTGGCCGCCCGCAGGAAACTGTTGGGCGGCCAGCAAGTGTGAAATAAAAGATAAAATAAATAAGGGAAACAAGCAAAATGGTACCAGCATCAAAAATTCGCATCAAATTGACGGCCTTTGACCACAGAATTTTGGTGGAATCAGTGGGAGAGATTGTCAAAACTGCAAAGCGCACCGGCGCAGATGTCGTTGGGCCTGTTCGCTTGCCGACATTGATTCAAAAGTTTACAGTCAACCGTTCGCCGCACGTTGATAAAAAATCGCGTGAGCAATTTGAAATCCGCAATCATAAAGCGGTCGTAGATATTGTAAACCCAACCCCTCAGACAGTTGATGCACTGATGAAGTTGGATTTGGCATCTGGCGTTGATGTAAAAATTAAATTGTAATGAACTTGTTAGCGTTAGATTAAAGGTGATAATCTAACCTCTGACATAAAAAAAGGCAAAAGAAATGAAACGTAGTGGATTAATTACAACAAAAATAGGAATGACGCGTCTGTATGATGATGCAGGTGTCGCACATCCGGTAACAGTTCTGTCTGTTGGCGATTGTGCGGTTATTGGCAATCGGACGGTCGAAAAAAATGGGTATGTTGCAAATGTTTTGGGCATTCGTGAGGCCAAGGCAAAACACATTGCAAAACCTCAGGCGGTGGCCGCAGAAAAGGCGGGCGTAAAACCGTATCGCAAAATTGTAGAGTTCCGTTGCACGGATGACTGTGTTATTCCGGTTGGAACAGAACTTTGTGCGTCTCATTTCGTTGCCGGGCAATTTGTTGATGTCCAAGCGACAAGCAAGGGTAAAGGATTCCAGGGCGCAATGAAACGCCATAACTTTGGCGGTAAAGAAGCCACACACGGTGTATTGAAAGCACATCGTTCTTTGGGTGGTACGGGTATGCGTGAATGGCCAGGTCGTGTTTTAAAAGGTAAAAAGATGTCCGGCCAGATG
>Ga0310690_10011799_pt1 | contig 10769 bp, 11 predicted proteins | sample AusTroGonzalo_MG_2_FD_207661 | JGI IMG/M metagenome (GOLD analysis project Ga0310690, IMG submission 207661) | Bovine rumen microbial communities from tropical cattle in Woodstock, Queensland, Australia - Gonzalo_04 (v2) (version 2) | ecosystem: Host-associated > Mammals > Digestive system >...
GGAAACTGGAGACGTCCTATGGATTATATGCATTTTCAAATGCCACGATCGATAGCCGAAAAATTGGCAGTAACTGATAGTTTCTGCTCACGTAAAAAAATTTGGGAAGAGCATAAAAAAAGCGTCAATAAAAAATAAGTTTGATTTAAGTTTTTAGTGTGTGAGAATTTTAGTATTAAAAATTCCGCTTAGTGATTTGTAATTTTATTGGACAATTTTTTGTAGATTTCCATCAGTAGCTGTTCCTACACTTTCTTCAATAATAAATTGATAGTAGAAGACCAAATGTTGTTCAAATGCGATCAGAAAGCACTCACCATTTTAACAACTCGATATTGTTCACATATTTCAGTTATTATGTCTGAAAAATGATCGAAAAAATGAATGAATAGACGATTGAAAAGAAGTTTTAACAAATGTTGTTTCTTCTTCGTGTTTGCTCCATTTTTTTAATATTTTGATCATATTATCCCATTTATCTCTTTCTTTGACGTTTTCGGCTAATTTGTATTTGTAGTATAGCGCCATGGATATAGGAGTATCGCCATTTTGATTTAATAAGTCGGCATCGGCTCCTGCATTTAGCAATGTTTTCACTACATTTCTGTAATTATTTCCCATTGCCAGACTCAAAGGTGAACATCCCCAATGAGAAAGAGCATTAACATTCGCTTTATGTTTTATTAATATCTTGATTAATTTTTTGTTTCCCACCAATGATGCAAACATCAGTGATGAAAACCCCGAGCGGATATCCAGATCATTAGGATCGGCACCGTGTTCCAGCAAACATTCTACTATTGTGTTATAGCCCAGTTCTGCAGCAATAAGTAATGGAGTTGAACCAAACCTGTCTCTTATATCAAGGTTAAATTCGCTATCTGTGTATTTATCTAAGCAATCTCTGACTACCTCTTCCAGGTTGTTTTCTACGGCATAAAACAACAATTTCGCTTTTTGTTTTTGGTTCCAACCGAAAAAATTATTTTGGCATGCTACTTTTGTGAGGATTTTTATAAGATCATCGTGATGTTCATCCATCGCAGAATCTAATTCTCGGAATAGATTGTTTCTAAAAACTTCGGTTTTTCTTATAGGTTGATTTACTTTTATCCATTGATCTTTCCCTATTTTTTCTCGTACCATCGCTTTGATTTCTCCGAAAAACAACACGAGAACCGAACATATTCCTATAAAATATTTCATTTTCATCTCCTAAAAAGCCTTTCTAACATAACAGATTATTTAAAGAATTTTATGAAACTCATAAAAATACAGAGCGCAACGTGGATATAATTCAAACAACACCACAGAAACCCTACCAACCAAGTCGATGGATATCTTTAACCGAATATGTAAAAAAAAAGAGGAGTAACTACTCCTCACGAAACAACAATGAAAATTAACTTACGCGGACTGCGCAACCGTCTCCGTCTGATTTGCTTTGACGTAATCGTTTCTTTCTGCAATTCTGGCAGCTTTCCCAAGTCTTCCACGCAAATAGTACAACTTAGAACGCCTTACGACACCGCGACGAACAACCTCAAACTTGAAATTTGGTGAATATAAAGGGAATACTCTCTCGACACCTTCCCCAAAAGACATTTTTCTTACGGTTACAGACGATCCCATTCCACGATTCTTACGAGCAATGCAGACTCCCTCGAAAGCCTGAGTACGCTCTTTATCTCCGTCCATAACCTTGACCAAAACTCTCACAGTGTCACCAGGAGCAAACTCTGGGATTTTAGACCCATTCAACAACTTCTCCTGTTGCTTTTTTTCAAAATTCTCTAAAATATTCATTTCTATATCCCTAAAGCAGGTAGCACAATTTCTATCATACCCACAAGTTAAATTCAAACACAAAATTGATTCACTGGAGAAAATACCAAGATTCTTACAAAATTTCAATCATATACTAGACTTTTTTAGACCATACTGTTAAATATATGGTACTAAATTAAAGAATATTGGAGATTTTTGTGGCTTTAAAAATTCGTTTAGCTCGTGGTGGAGCGAAAAAAAATCCTTACTATAGAATAGTTGTTGCCGAGTCTCGCAGAGCTAGGGACGGTGCGTTCATTGAGAAAGTCGGAACATATAATCCGCTTTTGGATCAGTCGAATGAAAATCGTGTTACCGCAAAAGCAGACAGAATTAAATATTGGATTTCAGTTGGAGCGAAGCCATCTGACAGAGTGGCTTTATTGTTGAGTGGTTTGGGATTGTGTGAGAAGCCTGCAATTACCGAAACTCCAAAAAAGTCTGCACCGAAGAAAAAAGCGCAGGAGAGATTGAAAGCCGCCTCCGAAGCTGCTGCAGAGTAATATTTTGATCGAGATTTTGCGCGTCACCGCTGCCTTTGGAATAAAAGGAGCAGTGCGTGCTTTTTTGTATACCGATAACATCAATCATTACAAAAAAATTTATGATTGTGCCGGAAATGAATTTCGTTTTAAGGTTTTGAATCAAAAAAATAATACCGCTGTCATTAAACTTGATTCCGTTAATGATCGAAATGAAGCTGAAGGATTGAAAGGGATTTCTTTTTACATAAAAAAAGAAGACCTTCCTGAATTGAAATCCAATCAGTTTTTTATTTGCGATTTAATCGGGCAGAAAGTTTCGGTGGTTGGTGAAGATGTTAATCTCAGAATAATCGATGTGAAAAATTTCGGGGCAGGGGATTTAATCGAGATTTCGGAAAAAGGAGCGAAAGATTCATTTTTCATTCCGTTTACCAAAAAAAATTTTCCTGAAACCAACGGGGAGATTTTGATTTCTTCTGAAACTTATAAAAATTTCAAAAATTAGAGAGGAGATATGTGGCAGGCGAATGTCTTTACGATCTTTCCTGAGGCTTTTCCCGGCACTCTTGGAGTTTCATTGATTGGAGATGCTTTGGCTAAGAAAAAGTGGGATCTTAATCTGATCGATTTGAAAAAATATCCGGTAAAATCAGACCGTATCGATTCGATTCCGTATGGAGGAGGTGCCGGCATGATATTGTCACCGATAACTGTCGAGAAAGCTTTCGATAATTTGTCCGAATCTCAGAAAAAGACGAAAAAAATTTATTTTTCGCCGCGCGGAAGGCAAATGACTCAAGACGATTTACGAAAATTGAGTCAGTCGGAAGGTGTTACGATTTTGTGCGGACGTTATGAAGGCGTCGATCAGCGGATTCTCGATTATTATGAATTCGAGGAGATCTCTATTGGCGATTTCGTCCTTCTCGGTGGAGAAGTTGCGGCAATGACGATTATTGAAGGTATTGTAAGACTTTTACCGGAAGTAGTCGGGAATCGCGATTCAATTCATACGGATTCTTTTCAGGAGTCGTTGTTGGAATACAATCAGTATACACGTCCGAGGGAGTTTCATTTGTTGAAAGTACCTGAAGTTTTGCTTTCGGGAGATCATGAGAAAATAAAAGAATTTCGATTAAATCAATCTGTCGAAATAACCAAAAAACGCCGTCCGGATGTTTGGGCGAAATATGTTGAGAAAAAACTTTCATAATTTAACTTCATATGGGATTAATCATTATTTACGATTTGATGAAACTTAAAGAATGATATTCTCAAACTCAATTTGTTGTATCCACGTTAATCAGATAAGACTACACTGGTGAACGCAATATTCAAACGACGCATAATCTTCTGTGATAATTGGCTAAGATTTTTGGTTTGAATGATATTTATTGTTAATATTTTCGTGATAAACCTGAGGTGAGAATGTTGGAGATTTTTATGACCCCGGTGCGGTATGGTTGCGTTATCAGCTTTTTCTCTGTTATTTGTGGTTTCTTGCGATGATTCCAGTATCTATGCCGAAACCGTGGCAGATCTCACATGGGGAAATGAAGATGAAACACTTTTCTATTATACGGTCAATTTTATCGCCGAGGAAGGAGAAGGAGTGGACGGAGGAGAATTTGGCGGAAAGCCTTTCAAAAATCGTCCAATTGAGGTACACACTGTCGAGCATATTAACGAAGTAAAACGAAGAAAAGGTTACAAGCCCGGAATGAAGCCTCTTAAACACCAAAAAATCAAAATCAAATATGAAAAAACTTATCCATATATGTTCGGCTTTCTCGAACATTTCAAATATCAGGATGAACAAGGCAATATTGTAGAGTTAAAATAGGAACTTGCTGGAGTTTTCGCACAATTATTTCGCGTCTTTTCCTTTTTTATGTTATACTTCGTCGCTTTTCATCATTAGGAGTATACATTGAGCAAGGAATTAAGAAATTTGGCGATAATCGCCCACGTTGACCATGGTAAGACTACATTGGTGGACGCAATGTTCAAGCAAAGCGGAGTTTTTCGTGATAATCAGCAGGTTGATACCTGCGCTATGGATTACAACGACCTCGAAAGAGAGCGAGGAATTACGATTCTGGCGAAATGTACAAGCTTCATGTGGAAAGATATAAAATTTAACATTATCGACACTCCAGGACACGCGGATTTCGGAGGAGAGGTCGAGCGAATTCTCAGCATGGTTGACGGAGTGCTGCTATTGGTCGATGCGGCTGAAGGTCCGATGCCACAGACGAAGTTTGTTTTGACGAAAGCTTTATCTTTGGGATTAAAGCCGATTGTTGTCGTCAACAAGATCGATAAGCAAGATGCGCGAGTAAATGAAGTTATTGACGAAGTCTTTGATTTGTTTGTTGCTTTGGGGGCGAATGAAGAGCAGCTGGACTTCCCGATTATTTATGCGTCCGGAAGAAATGGTTGGGCGGCCCTGAGTTTGGAAGATGAGAGAAAAGATCTATCTCCGTTGTTAGATAAAATTGTTTCGCACATTCCGGCACCGACTGTTGATGAAAATGCTCCTTTCAAGATGTTAGTTACAATGTTGGACTACGATCAATATTTGGGACGTGTTCTTACCGGAAAGATTCTGTCGGGAACAGCGAATGTGAACGAGTCTGTGCACACGTTGCGCGGTGATAAAGTCGTAGAGAATGCGAAACTCACGAAATTGCTGTCATTTGAAGGGTTAAAGAGAATACCAATCGAACATGCTAAGTGCGGAGACATTGTCGCGATCGCAGGATTGTCGACGGCAACTGTTGCGGACACGATTTGTTCTGTAAGTGTGAATGAGCCGATTAAGGCTATTCCTATTGATCCTCCTACTTTGTCCATGGTTTTTTCAATCAACGATTCACCTCTCGGCGGGCAGGAAGGTAAAAAACTGACTTCTCGAATCATTTGGGATAGATTGCAGAAAGAAGCGGAAGGAAACATATCCATTACCGTAAAGAAATCAGATGCGCAAGATTGCTTCGAGGTGTCGGGACGAGGCGAACTGCAGTTAGGAATTCTGATCGAAACAATGAGAAGAGAAGGTTTCGAGTTGTCGATTAGCCGTCCGCATGTTTTGTATAAGACGGATGAAAAAACGGGAGAAAAACTCGAGCCGATGGAAGAATTATATGTCGATGTCGATGATGAATTCACAGGTCCTGTTGTTGAGAAACTTACTTTGCGAAAAGGAAGTATGGTCGACATGAGACCTTCGGGTTCAGGAAAAACCCGTTTGAAGTTTATAATTCCGACTCGCGGACTGATCGGTTACTACAGTGAATTTCTGACCGATACGCGAGGTTCGGGAATAATGAACAGATCTTTCTATGGATACGAACCTTATAAAGGCACAATTGAAGACCGTAATAAAGGAGTTTTAATTTCCAATTCAAATGGATCTGCAGTTCCATATGCATTGTTTTTCTTGGAAGAAAGAGGCACTTTATTTGTAAATCCGGGAGATCCCGTTTACGAAGGTATGATTATCGGAGAAAATAACAAAGGAAACGATTTGGATGTTAATCCGACGAAAACGAAGCAGCTCACAAACATGAGAGCCTCCGGAAAAGACGACAACATCAAGTTATCACCTCCGAGAATTATTACATTGGAGCAAGCTCTGTCTTATATTCAGGATGACGAGTTGGTTGAAGTTACGCCAACTTGCATTCGATTGAGAAAAAGATATCTTGATGCAATTACACGAAAGAAAATGAGCAGACAGGAAAAATGAAATTAACGTCGCTTTTTGACGACTTTATTGATGTTTATTTTAAAAAAGAGTTGAGTTCGAAGTTTTTTATCGGGTTCACTTGCGGGGTTCCTTTCATTCTTCGGTTGGCGATATTGGATTTGTGGCTCAAAGATCAAGGGCTATCTAATTCGATGATCGGTATTTTTACCTTGTTGCAGTGCCCTTTTACTTTTAAATTTTTGTGGGCACCGTTTATTGAAAAATTCAATTTTCCGTTTTTATCCAAAATCTTTGGACAACGAAAAGGGTGGGCGATTGCGAGCCAGATGCTTCTTTTTGTCGGAGTTATCGGAATGGCGACTTCTTCTCCAAGCTCGAGTCTGTTTCGCTTGTTGTTTTTCACATCCGTGGTTGCTTTTGCTGACGGTTGTCAAGATATGTCTCTTTACACTTTTCAACTTCCGAAAACCGATTCTCAGATGTACGGACCAGCTGCGGGAATTTATGTTTTTGGATATCGTACAGGGTTATTTTTCTCGAAAAGCATAACTTTGTATCTCGCTCACTGTGTCGGATGGAACGCAGCCTATTTCATTATGGCATTTTCGATCTTCTTGTGTACGTTATTCATTTTAAAAATAGATGAGCCACGCAATGAGTCTCCTGTAAGAGAGGTTAATTTAAATCCGTTGGAAATCATTACCTCCACAATGAAACAATGTTTATTTGATCCATTCAAAAATTTTATGAAGCAATCTGATTGGAAAAGTTTTATCGCGGTAATAGTACTCTACCGAGCAGGAGATATTTTGGCGCAAAAAATGGCGCGTTTATTTTATTTGGAGTTAGGATTTTCGATTTTGGACATCGCTAACGTCGTACAGGTTTTCGGAAGTATTGCAACTTTTCTTGGCGGAATCATCGGTGGGTATTTTATCAAAAGATTAGGAATGATCAAATCAATGATTTGGTTTGGAGTAATCCACGCCGTATCGCGTTTATGCTATGTGGTTCTCGCAATTGTCGGAAAAAATCTTTCAGTGTTTTACCTCTCAGTTTTTATCGAAAATATCACTGGAGGAGCCGTTGTTACCGCATTTGTCGCTTTTCTCTATAGCTTGAGCCACAAAAGTTATGCCGCAACTCAATACGCACTGCTTTGGGCGTTTTACGATCTGGGTGGAACTTTTTACAGAACGGTTTCGGGAATCATTGCTGACGCGTTGGGTTGGATGAATTTCTTCTTAATCATTCCATTGACATTCATTCCGTGTTTGATCATTCTATTATCTATTAGAGATTATGCCGGAGAATCTGTTGTCGCGGTACCTGAGTAAAATTTTTATCGGTATTTGTTATGGAATTTCTTTTCCGCTTACTATTACAGTTTTAGATTATTGGCTAAAAGATCTCGGAGTTTCCAACACACTGATCGGGTTATTTTCCTTTATCCATTGGCCCTTCATGTTGAAGTTTTTGTGGGGACCGATCATCGAAAATTTCGACATTCCGGTGCTGTCTAAGAGATTGAGTCGCTACAAAAGCTGGATGACTTGCTCTTACATTTTTCTGATTCTCGGAATTGTGGTTATGGCTTATTCCGATCCGAATAGAAATGTCTTTTGGCTAATTTTCGGTGCGTCTCTAGTAGCAATTGCGGATGGTTGTAAAAATATCGTGCTGTATCCATATCAATTGATCGGAAAAAAAGAAGATTCGGTTGGGTTTATCGCGGGTTGCGTAAATATTGGAAATCGTCTCGGTTCAATTTTTATAAAAGTTTCAACACTTTACGTTGCTCATTTCTTCAGTTGGAAGACAGCATATTTGTCGGCTGCATTGATGATTTTTGTGATCATGATTATCAATTTTTTTATTGAAGAACCGCAGAAAAAGTTCGAAATTCACAAAAATTTTTCACTGAAACGAGCTTATTTTAGATCTTTCTTTATGCCGATCAAAAAGTTTCTCGAGACGAAAAATAGCGCGAAGTTCCTAACAATAATAGGACTGTATAAAGCGGCGGATTTCATGATGCAAAAGATGTCCAAACTGTTTTGCATCGAAGTTGGATTTTCGAAAATCGAAATCGCCAACATAATTCAATTTTACGGGTCAATTACTGTGATCGTCGGAAGCTTTCTCGGCGGATATGCGATTAAAAAACTCGGATTGATAAGATCAATGCGCCTCATTTTATCTCTGCACGCAATATCGTTTCTGGCATATCTTCTGTTGAATGAATTCGGAAAAGATAACTCAATTCTGATATTCATAATAACCTTCGAAGCACTTTCCGGCGGAGCAGTAACTTCCTGTTTTATCGCATTTTTTTATACAATCGCCGCGGATCTCACAATCTACGCAATACTTTGGGCGCTGTATGAATTTTCGGGATTGATTTTCATGTCCGTTTCGGGAATATTCGCCACCTGCGTGGGGTGGAGATTATTCTTTTGTCTCGTTCCGATGCTGATAATTCCGAATTTGGTGTTGTTGAGAAAAATTCGATTATCAAAACTTTAAGCATTCTCTTTTAACAATTTGTTAACCAATCCCTGCGAAAATACCGAAGTATAAGTTTTTGTGATAAGGAGTTCATCATGAAGTGGTTTGCCAAAATGATATTTGACAGAAGGGGGGTAAGGACCTAAAAAATCACAGAAAATCAAAATGTTATCTCTATAAGAGCTTTAATCTTGTAAAATTCTATATCAAAAAAATCATCTCAAGAACGAAACGTAAACTGTTGGATAGATGTGTTGAAAAATACTGCATGCACGGGCTCCGTGCCAAACTATCAGATCAGTATATTCATAATATCAGCTTTAAAAGCATCTTGGTTTCCTGCCGCGGAGCAATCCTTATCGAGTTCGCCATCTGCATGCCGATTTTGATCATTTTGTTATTTTATATTCATGATTTGATGAGAATTAAAAGATATTACGCACAGACTGAATTTGTAGCACAGCAGATGGCAAATATTATTCAAAATATTTCGCAAAAACGAACGGATAAAAGAATATATATATCTGATTTGAAGCATGCTTTTTGTTTAGCGCATCTTTCTCTTTATCCTGGAACTTCCATGTTTTGGAAAAACAAAGGTCGAGAGCTTGTTCATCAACCAGAGCTTTTTGTAGCTTACGTGACAGGTAATAACGATGGAACAGCATCATGCCATTGGTTTTTTCATCCATACACTAGTGACAAAACCTTCCCTAGTGACATCAAGTATGAAGTAAACACCAAAGAGCATCAGGGGACGCTCATAAATTTAAAAAAAAATGTAGCTCCATCCGAGATATATCCTTCACTAAAAGTGAGTCCAGGAGAAAAAAAAATTATCCTCGAATCTACTGTCCTATACCAAGATACCTATACGGATAACAACGGATATAAACCCGGATCGGCCAAAAAAGCTCTTGGGTACTTTTTATTGGATAAACAACCTGAAAAATTTACTACAAAAAACAATGATGGATGGTATTACCATTCAGTTGTAATTTTCACACCAAAAGATGGATTATTCAGCGAAAATCCGCCAACAGAGAGCTAAAAACTCCGAGTTTTTTTATGTTTTTCCGCGCTTTTTAGCTGCCCGCAAGCTGCAAAAATATCATCGCCGCGAGATTTCCGAATGACTGCGCGCAGTCCATGCTTGATTAAATTTATTGAGAAAGAATTTGCTTTTTCACGATTCGTTCCTTTAAAAGTCGAATCCGGCCAATCGTTGTAAACAATGAGATTCACCTTTGACGGAAAATTTCGTAGAAGTTTTATCAACTGCTTTGCATTTTCCGCGGAATCGTTCACATCTTTTAGAAGTAAATATTCGAAAGTGATTTTTTTTGTATTGCTTTCGGATTTATATTTTTTTGTTGCTTCTAAAATTTTTTCTATACTGTATTTTCGATTGATCGGCATCAGTGAGTTACGAATTTCATTATTCGGAGCATGTAATGACACTGCTAATTTTACCCCGAATTTTGCGAGTTCGTGCAACTGATCTTCGATAATTCCGCAGGTTGAAACTGTTATTTTGTTTCGCGAAAAATTATGAGCTCCGAGCAAAATCGAAAGAGATTCAAAAAGATTTTCGGAATTCAAAAGTGGTTCGCCCATACCCATGAAAACAATATTTGAAATCGGAAACTGATCTTTCCAAAATATCACCTGCGCGATAATTTCAGCGGATGTTAAATTGCGAACGAAACCTTGAGTTCCCGTGTGACAGAATTTACATCCCATCGCGCAACCGACTTGAGAAGAAACACAAATCGTATTTCGCTTTTCATCGGGAATAAAAACTGTCTCGATTCGATTTTTATCGTCGAATTCCAACAACGCTTTTTTCGTTCCATCTTTTGATGTTAATAACGTCACGCACTTTCCTCGTGACAATGAAAATTTCTCTTTCAACTTTTCACGAGTCGCTAAAGACACATTACTCATAACATCGAAATTTTTCATAAGTTTTTTGTGAATCCATGGAAAAACTTTTTTTGCGTCCAATTCAGAAAATCCATTCTCAACGAAAACTTTTTTCAGTTGAGAAATTTTAAATCCCAGCAGATTTATTTTTTGCATTTACTTCTCGCCAACTCGTCTGCGCGCTCGTTGTAATGATCTCCGTCGTGACCTTTTATCCAATGCCAGATTACTTTGTGACGCGCAACTTGATCCTGTAATTCTATCCAAAGTTCTTTGTTTTTTACGGGCTTTTTTTCAGATGTTCTCCAATT
>Ga0310690_10011801_pt1 | contig 10768 bp, 11 predicted proteins | sample AusTroGonzalo_MG_2_FD_207661 | JGI IMG/M metagenome (GOLD analysis project Ga0310690, IMG submission 207661) | Bovine rumen microbial communities from tropical cattle in Woodstock, Queensland, Australia - Gonzalo_04 (v2) (version 2) | ecosystem: Host-associated > Mammals > Digestive system >...
AGACATCTGCATTAGGATACTCCATCTTATATGCATTCCGCACTTCATGCGCAAAGATGCCCTGAATACCAAAGAACGTCTGTATTGACGGCTCACCGTTCAGTTCCAGAACAAAGGCATATGCGAAGTCACAGCTGGCATCTCGACACAGCGAAATGATTTTGTACGGAGGTTTTTGTGGACAATGAGTGGACATAGTCTGGACTGTCTGAGCAGCCGTCTGTTGCACAATAGTCTGTCGGCGATGCGCCTGCAAAATGGAGTCTGTCATACCAGATGCCTCAAGCTCCTTCAGCTTTAAAGCAACCGCATAAGCTGTTACTTTATTTATCCCGCAGAAACCTGACGGGAGAATTCTATTGCTAAAGACGGAATTAGTCAAACTTGCCGAAACAAAATAGCCTGCTTCAATTGCACACTTGGCTGGCTCTGGATCAAACAAAAGCGATGGAGGGATAATAGTCGACACGGCTTCTCGATTACACCACCCTATCTTTGTGTTCCCAATGCTATTACCAATGCTATTATTGGAATTTGCGACATGGATTGCAAAGGTTGTCTCTCCGCTCCTTAACATCCAATTGGGAAACACATGTAAAGAACATATGGACAAAGCAATTGTCGGAGGTCCATCGTAATTGTCCGTAGAGGAAATCTCTTTCAACACTATAGGGATTCCTCTGCTCTCCGAAAAGACATTCGGGAAACTTGCACAAAAAGTAGAAGGATATTGACCAAGAAAATCCGTTTCATACTTTCTGCCGAATTCGTTCAGGCTATTCTCACTTATAAGCTGACGATACTGCTCAGGGCACTTCCACTTATAGCCAACAACTCTATAACGGTATCGCGTCCTTATGTCAGCTTCTCCACCCTTGGCATAAGCATATGCATCTATTCGTTGACTAACACAACCCGCAAGCAATAGGCCACAAGACACCATTGCACATGCAAGACTATTTCTCATGCAATGCATCACAGTTTCACCTTCGTCTGTATGCCTTCCCACACAATCTTGCCAGTCTTGAGGTTGTGAATAGCGAGCCGGAGACGATAGGTATGATAACTGCCGACATCTGAGAAGTGGCGAAAATCGCCAAGGATCATAAAGTCCGGCGATTCATGTGTTCCAATAGCCTGTACAGGGGCCCCGTCCTCAAGACCGCCATCTGCGCCGCGCAATATGCGTGATGTGATACTGCCGCTCGCATCATCATCCTTAACCTCAAAAAGACCTGAATTAAAAAGTGCGGAACGTACAGCATCACCAACTGCAACGAGACGCCCTTGGATGCGTTCGGTCGTCTTGTTAGCGATATTGCCAATCACGGCAATCGGTAAAGTACCGCCCTTTACCGATTTCGCCACGTTGTAGTTCTTCAAGAACTGTGAGCTGACAAGCATCTTCTGCATCAATGCCCCCGCTGACGATTCCAAGTCGTACATCGTTTGCTTATCCGGCACTCCTGCAACAATCTCGTTTGGATCGACATATCTCGCCCGTCCAGTATCATACATAGCGCATCCTCCAACTAGACCGCAGGCGGACAATGCAAACAACGTGATCACTGACATGTTCTTCATTTTGGATTACTCCTTTTTAGCTACATATAAAATGCTAACCTTATATTATTCATTTGCTGACTTGCGCAATGTAGTTTCGTTTCACGATTTCACAGACACGATCAGCAAATGTCTCGTCCACATTGACACCCTCAATGACTGAGCGCTTGAACAAAAACAGAATCCCATTTGCGCCTACCGTGGTGAAATTGAGCATAAGACACTTCTTCGTAAAATACTGGACAAAGCATAAAATGGCGGCGACAATCATTATCTGGGAGACGAATCCGATCTTCCCAAACATGCACAAGGCAAGCACCACAAGCAGAACCAAGATTATGCCCATGACCAGGGACATTACCGGCTTTGTGAACCCAGCAATATACGTATCGACTTGCATCATTGGGACGACCGTTTTCAGCTGCCCGCTGAGCGAGCCTTCCAAAGACTCAATTCTGTCCGCATACACACGCAGAGTATATGTCGAGTCTATGCCCATTAGCGACAGCAACCATGAGATCAGCCCCTCTTTTCGGGCGACGATTCTGACTTGCTCGTCTTTTGTCTCATCGATTGCGACTTCCTTTACGACCATTGCCGACTGGCCAAACGTTCTTGCCAAGTTATGCATAGCTCATGTTCCTCCTGCCTCTATTGTTTTGGGACGCTTGGACGAGGCATATCCTCGCATCCGTTTGTTTACAAAATTTCATTTCCTTGCCAAGCATCGTCATATCTTGAATATCGTTATTCATTATCTCGACTAACCGATACCGATTCCTGGACGGGGTTTGACAACAAGGCCTTTTCAATTAAGTAACAGAACACCCAAAAACAAAGTATACCTTAACCTCGCCTACGTTCAATTTCTGCACACTGTCACTCGCATTAAGAACATCTTTGCTCTCATTCATGCTAACGCCAGGGTAGTCCTTCGGATGTGCCAGTGCAACATTTGCGGCAAAGCACATAATGACAACTATGAAAAGATTCTTCATTTTACCTTTCCTTGTACTAGATCGCGCACACTGTATCGCGCACGGGCAAACTCGCCTCGTTTCTCAATCCACCCCAGACAATTCACAGTCAAAACCATTCTCAAGCACACTCCTTTTTCCCCTTTTTTGTTAACGTTGTGAACTTCGCCTTTCAAACTAATGCGACAGTATTGCGAACCAATCCCATGCGAATATGTGCGATATGATTTACCAGTTGGTTCTCCAGACATTAACTTGACACCTATATTTTTTTCAATCCAAGACTTTACTTGCTCTATGGCATTCTCAGCGTCATTTAGTGAAAACGTCGAAATAGGCGCACAATATTCATAATACGGAGCCTGATTAACAATAAAACCATAGACAGTACCATCTGGCAAGACAAACGGACCAAATCCTCGTCCCATCCATTTCGCACCCCACCATTCAATCTCCCCGCTTCCTTGACAAGTTGCATCACGCATAGCCCCAATAATCGGCTCTGTCCAGATTTTATCGGGAACTAACGCATTGAAATCAACCATATTCCAATATGCAATTTGCTTCTTTAGTGCACCAAAATGTACATTAGGGAAATAGCTCTTCCGTCCATATAGCTCATAAAATTTCGCCACGTTGATATCTGAAGAGGCTTTAATTTCCGTAGGTAGAGCAATCTCCCAATCCTTCCCTATCACAAGCTTATCACCCTCCCTCACGATGTAATCTTCTGGATTTAATTCCTTTCCATCATTACCTTTCCCACTCACAATGCACACACGACCATCACCGTTATTTGCGACAACAACACAAAGCAAAGTCCTGTCTTGCGGTTCAATGCCCAATTTACATCCTCCGACATACACATCCGCATTAAGTCGCAATCCTGACATAACATCCCCTACGGAAGGCCATTCTCCAACGATGTCTCGAGGATGATTATGAAAAACTGCCGACAACACTCCTCCGCCTTTAGCATCGTGGGAAGACTTGACAAATGGCACACTACTATTATTGCCAATTATTTTATTAGCTGCGTAATACGTTTTTGTTCCATCGAAATTTGTCTTCTCGTAGATTCCCCACGAAACTTCGATCTCGCCACAATATTGCGACACATCAGACATTAGCTTTAAAGCAACTTCATCTGGTGAATTACCTGTTGGATATTCTTGTTTGCCCGATACAGCTTGATGTTTTGCAGCACTTGGGTTTTCGACAGCTGATGGTGTTTTTACAGGTAAATTGCTTTTATTTGCAATCTCTTTTTCACACTTATTGCCATGCGAACAACCGATCTTTTCACCCTTGGTGTTATAAACCCATCCATCTTCACCAAGCTTACCCAATGAGTTTACGCCATCTGTGACCGTACCGTCCGAAAGCGTCCAACCTACTATTTGTCCACTTCCTTGCGTCTGTTGCGCATTTGATACCTGCTGCGCTCCGGGCTTGTAAGCTGTGTCTTTCTGTTGCTGCTTCTCATATAGACCAGCAGCAGGATTTGCCGCACTCGCCATCAAAGACACTATGCCAATAAATAACAAGGCGATAGTTTTAATAACAGGTTTCTTTTTCATGCCAGCCTACTTCCCTTATTCCCCCTCTCACTTCTTCAACCACTGTAAAAATTCTTCATCAGGTTTTGGAGCCAACCACTTAGGTATCTTTCCGCATTTTTTACAGCGAAAATCGCGATCATCTGGGTTCTCGCACCTACAACAATCCCAATCACCGCTCAGATTGTCGTGGTTGAGCTGTGAAAGGTCAACAGGTTGCGCAGTATTACCATCCCCGCCACTCTCTTTTTTTCTCTTGAATTTCTTTGCATATGCAATAAGCTTCTCTGTGTCATTGGGATTAAAAGCGTTATGTCCATATCGACTGTAAAAAGCGTCCTTATCTCCTTGGTATGTCAATGGATCCGGAAGATTCTCAACCCTGTAGCAACCATTGTCTTTCTTGTTTGCTTGCCAACAGATTCCCCCATCGGCGGTTTTTCCATCATAATAGTTGCTCAACATTATTTCTTTCTCACGCTTATCATCTTTCCCGAGCAGCCAGCATTTTCGACCGTAGATGTCATACAAAATGGCCGCATTTCTCGCCTTCGGATTTTGTGGTTGTGCATTTATACGAACTACATTCTCTCCTTTGAGAAGTGCGCTCAACACATCTGCATTACTCGGCCATAAAGCCGAAAGGCGTTTACCGTCCATATTTTTAATAGGATGCGAATGTGCAGGAGAACCTCTCTTGCGACCATCGAGTCCCAATGTATTATCTGTGCCTGGGCATTGTGTTGAAACACTATTTGCATTTCCTTCTTTGTAGTTTGTAATGTAATATTTATTCTTGCCATTCTCGGCAACTTCATATTGGCAACCTTCGACTTCGTTTTTTCGGTTATATTGTGGCTGGTCTTTTGTCGCCACCTGCAAATTATTAGGGTTATCGCACAGCACTATAGCGTTTCCTAAATTATCCTTCTGCGGCATAATGTTGCAACCGTCAGGATATCGCGGCGTACTAAAAGCACTCCCACACGCCAACAACGCCACAAATAGCACTAAAACGAAAAACGAAACCGTTTTCATAGCCCTCTCGCTTTATCCATAAGCTGATCAACTGTTGGAGATTTGGGGGCGACAGTTTCCGCTCCGCCGGGTGGGTCAAGTTTCAGGTCTTTGACTTCGCCTTTGTCAATCTTCACGCCGCTGTTCTTCCAATACTGCGAAGTGCCGTCTGCCAACGTTCTGCGCACGTAGTCGTCGGTATCGCCCGTTTTTCGGATGCGGTCTATAGTCTCGGCGAAAAGCGCCTCGCTCTTGAAACGCTCGCGCCCTGTTGCGTCAAGCGGAAGCGCAACGTTGTACGTCTGCCCATCCGTGCAAAACGCTTTCATCACAAATGGGACGCAGAAAGGGTATTCAACGCTGATGTTGTGGTTGCCTTTTGCTATCGTCACCATCCCAGGGGCGGTTCCCATCGCAACGCCATCAATCTTGATTACCGCCCCCTGCCTGTCGCAAGTGAAGTTCACATGCACTCGCTCCGTCTCTCCGCACGTCCAGTCTGCCGCAGCGACCTTTGCCAAAAACTTCTCCGCTGCCTTCACCGCTGCGCTGTGCATGAGCCCTTCATACAGAGTTGCCGTGTCTGACTTCACCTTCTCCGCCGTATAGTTCTTGCTGAACTCCACACCGTCAATGCCACAAACAACATCGCCAGTAGCGGCATCCATCAAATTGAGGGCTATCCGTACCTTTAGAGAATGAGCTATAGCTGGAACGCCGATATCCTCACCTGTGAACTCCTGAATAGACGCAGTGACCACACCATCCGCGTTAAGCATCCGTCCAATCTCTTGCGCGGACGCCTCCGGCATTGCCTCGCCCTTCGCAGTGCGATTCTGGTCGACGCCGATGACGTTGTGCGGGTTGACGATACGAAACGTCTTGCCTGACAGCCGTGAAGTCAGCGTGTCCGCAAATGCCGCCATCGGAAGCGTCGGAGCATCCGAGGTGTGGTTCTGCACGACAAGCGCGACACGACGCGGTTCAGCCATTGCCAGAATTGAGGCAATTGAAAATGCAACACATGCAACTGTCTTTTTCATCGTGCTGGCTCCTTATCCTTTGTGATTGTCTCAATGCCCTCCCAGACAATCTTTCCAGTCCTGAGACTGTGCATTGTGATACGGAACTTGTAGTAGACAGCCCCGTCAAGATCGGCAAAATGGACGAGATTCCCGATTACAAAGAAATCTGGCGAACCATGCTGCTTCAGGGCATCCATAAGTTCACCGTCCTCCGTTGTACTGTTCCCACTTGCGACAATCCGCTTTGCGAGACCGACGAGAATTGCATCGTCCTTTACGTCGAAAAGCTTGGAGTCGAAAAGCTTCTTGCGAAAACGCACTCCAGCCGTCTTGAGCCCAGCGTCCAGCTCGGCGCGCCCCGACTCGTTCTCCATACCGCCAATAACGGCGATAGGGGTGCGTTCACCCTTCTCCTTCTGCTCCTCGTAGTTTTTGACAAACTGCGGGCTGGAAAGCATCTCAACCACAAGTTTGTCCACGATTTTATCGAAAATCGGAGGTGGTGGTGGCGGCGGCGGCGGCGGTGGCGGGAGCCGTGCCTTAATCCATTTGCAAAATTCAGGATTATTCCTCAACTGTCTAGCACAGTCTGCCGCCGCCACATCTATCAATTCATCAATGTACTTCTGTCCATGATTGGTAACCTGCACTGCAGAGTAGTTCAGACTGTTGGTACACACCTCCGCGCCGCCACACACCGTCGCACCCGTTTGCGCATCAACAAGGTTAACCACCATGCGAATGGAATACCTGTGGTTTCTGGACGACAAACCGATATTAGTCTTTGAGTCCTGTAGCTGCCAAACCGACACAGTGACTCTTCCATGCGCCTTGCCTGCATTGTCTTTAAAGAAATATGGGTCTATGGTCTTAAGGCCTATCTTCGAGAGTTTAGTGGACAGAACGGCAGAAAGCATTGGCAAAAGCAAGGCATCAACCTTCGATTCGCAGCAATTTGTAACAACAAGACTCGCTGTGCGCGACCCCCGCGCAACTACGGTCAAGGTTATCGCCGTAACAAACACGAGTGCAATAGTCTTTTTCATCTTAACGCCTTTCATTAGTAGGTTTTCTCGACATTGTCAGCTTTGACGTCATCTTACATGTCGCAAACGAAGGATCATGGATGTCGCCTCCTTGGTCGGCGCAGTCATGGAGAGTTTCTCCATTGCGCCTCCGCCGATGTCTTTGCGTATCCATGTATATGAATCGGGCATTATTTCCATGCCGGAATTGTCAAACCAAGAGAACTTGTGCTCAAAGGAAAAGGCATCTTCCCTATTGTAGTCCTCAGGATCTCCATGAAGGTTTCTCAGCGACACGGACACGGCAAGGAAGCCAAGACTGTTACGGTTAAGCTGCGTCGATTCGACAGACAACCCGTCCTTGAAACATATGTCAAGCGAGCGTATGCGCGGGGAAGCCCCTTCTGCCTGGGATATTTCCATCCCACCATCCGAGTTGCACACACGCGTAACTCTACATCCACAAACAACGAACGCCGCCATGCAAGCCGCAGTCACGAAGAGTAAGTTTTTCACCTCACAGGTTTTCATTGTTTTCCGCCTTTCTTTAGATATAAATCTTCCATGATGTCAGAGTTGTAAGTTATACTGCGTGTCACTCCATATAATCCGACCACTATTGGCATCAAGAATCTTAAGATGAAGCCTCGGATTGACTTCACGCTCAGGGTTGGCAGCATCGTAATCGGACTTTACAAACCCCGTCACCTGATAATCAAACGCCCCTTCAAAGCCATCCATATACACTTCGAACAACCCAGGCTCATTCAACAAAACTTGGACTCTGTTGCGAACTATTTCACAATCAGGGCGTGTATTATGCAGAAGATTTTCTATCTTGCCAACAACAATAGCAGCATGACTTCCCTTTGCTTTCTCGATAGCCGCATAGTGTCTCTTGAATGCTGTACTTGAAAGCATTTCAGACATAAGCTTACTGGTTGCAGATTCAAGGTCATACCGCTGCATACCAATTGTAATACCTGATTTGGGTCTATTTGGCCCTGACATCGGTTCTGGCGGGACTGTCACGGTCTCACAACCACACAAAATACCTAATACGATTGCGGTACAACAACACCAGCCAACACTGATTCTTTCCATGTTTCCTTTCCTTTCTCATAGGTTATAGGTTTGTTTTTACTTGCACGTGAACTCGACTTCAAGCAGATCGGCTTCAGGCATACGCTCGGTGCCATCCATGTAACGCGCGCCTTTGGGAGGCCTTTTCCCGACGACGTTCACAATGTTCTTCCGCGAGACAAGCACCTCGATATTGTCGATTGCCATTTTCTTGGCCGCCATCACATCACTATCACCAAGTCGAATGGCGATTTTTCCGGAACCTGTCTCATCATTGTACTCTAACCGCTCTACGCTCATCTTCAGCACCTTAGCAACTACAGTGCCTTTTATCGTCGACCCTGAATGATCCCAGGAAGAAAACGATATACCGACATCATCAATACTGAAAGTTGGATGCGCGGACTGGAAATCCTTAACGAGCTGGCGTCGCATTGCAGACTTGACTTTCTCAATCGCATCGAAAGTACTACTCCCGGACAACTGAACCTCAAAGTCGTATTGACACACTGCGCCAGGAACCTTTACGAATCTGACCACTGAATACGGGAACTCCTTAGGCAAGAGCCTCGTCCCCCCTCCTGCATACATGACGTCTATAACATGACCTTTAACGAACGCCTTTTTGATCTTTTCCCACCCGATGTCTTTCACGAATTTATACTCACGAAGACCAAACTCCACGGCTGCGATGATGTCCTTGTATATCTTTGCATTAGCCGTGTTCATTTTCTTTTCATTCGCCCACTCCACGACATCTCCAATGGCAACTTTTGACATTTTATTGTGAAGTAAATCGGCGATGCTTATTTCGACCTTGTTGTCTTGGACTTTAATGTCTTCGCTTGCCGCGATTTCGGCCAATTCGGCCATTGCTGCGACAGAGAACGCTGAATCCATTGCTGGGTCGGAATTAAAATAAAGTGCATTGTTTGCCCGATTCACAATACTGTCAATGAGAAGCTCTGCCGCATATTCATCATAATCAATATAATGTTTCAGCAAAAGATTTGCAAGACCGTATTGGCCATAGCAACTGCCGTAATTGGCGAGATATTCATACTTCTTGATTGCATTAAGAACATCTCCGTCACATTCAGCACGACGTCCTTCCTCAAATGTCTTTTTGCAATCAATCATCGCTGATGGGGGACCGAACCTATCATTGAACCAATCTTTTAGCGTTTGACATCCTGACAATACAGTTGCGAACAAGAACAACATCGCTACAATTATTGGCTTCTTCATTCCGTCATTCCCTTCGCCTGATATCATTTGCCGCAATCCCGGCACATTCCAAGTGATTTTCTCCATCGCATCACAACTGCGCCATCGCTCCTGACAGTCGCCGATGCATCTTGGCTAAGCAGAGACTGCCAGGAGAAGTGGCGCAGGTCACTTCATCGATTACTTCGCCTTGTTTGCGACATTCTCAACTCCAGTGATCTTGGCAGGCCACCCAGTAACCGTACATGTGGCTTTCTTGAAGAACGGACCATATTCGTCAGTATCCACTTTATACATTGCACCAACGAGCGCATCGTATTCTGTCCTGTCCTCATTCTCGTAGCATGCCTTGTAGAGGGCCGCGTTGCGAGCTTTGCTCTCGAGAGAGTAATCGCGAACAAGGCCGAAGAAACTCTTTGATTCCGCATCGCGAAGCATCCACGGAGCCTTGTCGCTATCCCCAAAGATGCCAAACAAACCGCCGCAAACGGTTGCCGTCGCAGTTAACTTCTTGTTTTCGTGCTTCCAGTGGACCTCGTATTCATCAGGCTTGGGATCGGGCACCGCCGCATACGTTCCACCCTTCGACACGGCGCCCGTCCAGCAGCCCGTAACCATAGAACATGCGACCATGCCGATCGCAACCATCATCAGTTTTTTCATTCTTTTGCTCCTCCTTATGCCTCTTCACTTTGTTGGAGAGCGCGAGGCCAAAGAGGCAAAAGAAAAGCGGCGCACTCTCGAAATCCTGTCTTCTGGAGGCGCCGCTAAGAGCCTGTAGCAAAACATGAATAGAAAGTACGCCGCGTGGATTTGCCACGCAGCGCAACTTCGTATTTCGCTTTGCTACTTGGAGAGTTAGCGGCTTTCCAGAAAGCGTCATACGCTGTTGCGTACGTATTGCGGGCGTCGGATGCGTTTCCGCAACTCTCCGGAACAGAAATTTGTCGCCATATGCAACGACAACCCCATTGCCACCGGAGTTGTGCCCTTTGCGTCATATGCAACGCATCGGACCGAAGGTTCGGCAAGCCTTACAGAAACTATTAAGTTCTGTTCGTCAAGCCGAGCCGATGTCAAAGAGCAAACTTTTCCACGAAGCGCGGCGACCACACACCACAGCAACACCAGAAAGTACCAGTATTATAGCAAAACGTCCTAAACGGTTCAATCATCTTGAACGCCGCGCGATTCGTCATAATAATGTGCACCCGGATGGAGAAGGAGGTCTTTCCCAAGTGGGCCCGTTCGTCAAATACTGTGCACCGTGGTAAACTAGGAGCATGTGCAAC
>Ga0310690_10011802_pt1 | contig 10767 bp, 9 predicted proteins | sample AusTroGonzalo_MG_2_FD_207661 | JGI IMG/M metagenome (GOLD analysis project Ga0310690, IMG submission 207661) | Bovine rumen microbial communities from tropical cattle in Woodstock, Queensland, Australia - Gonzalo_04 (v2) (version 2) | ecosystem: Host-associated > Mammals > Digestive system >...
TATAGCCGTGTTTCTTTTTATCAAAAAGAGTTACAATTTTTTCCGCCGCCCAGCGTTGTTACCTCTGTGTTCATATTCACCCAAAGTAACAACAATAAAACCAAATAGAAAATGGAAAGTGTTGATACCTCAAACAGCCAAGCAAAATCGTTTTTCGGAACGTTCGTGCTCATTTATGCCGTGCTCAACATTGTTGCGTTTTTCATCATGCTTCTGACAACCGAGTGGAGCATACTAACAGACGACGAGGGATCTCCTCTCTGGGCTAGTGTTATTTTTATGACCATGGGCATGATAGCAGCCCTGTTTTGTGGTGTTGGCCCTGCACTGGTGTTGAGCAAAAAGCGGAAAAGCGGCTGGATGTATGCTTTTCCCATAGCGTTGTTACTGATCGGTGTTTCGGGAGCGATTCTCTGGGAGCTCACAGAGCAGTCTGTTTTTTCATACACAGTGCTTCTCTGCACGCTTCCGGCCGCACCAATATACAATTGCTTGGTATTCAATCACTCTCCTTTTTTCGATTATATGCCGAATGCTTTGGTGGTCACGGCCCCCATCCTTTACGCGTTGGTCATTTACCTCGCTTTCGTTATTTCACGGAAGCGCGCGCTGCGGAGGGTGCCAGCATAACTTCGGCGTGAAGAAATATTAACTCCCAAAAACCGTCTTACGGCCGGAAGAAACCGAAATAAAACAATGGACATCGTACTCATCATATTGGGCGTTGTTTGCCTGTTGGCCGGGCTGGTGGGGTGCATCCTGCCGGTGCTGCCGGGCGTCCCGCTGGCGTACGGGGGAATCTGGTTGCTCCACGCCACCAACAAGGTACAGTTCGGCTGGCGCTTCCTGCTGATCTGGGGTATCGTGACCGCGGTGGTCCAGGTTCTGGATGCCGTGGTACCGGTCTGGGGCACTAAGGTGATGGGCGGCTCCAAGGCCGGTGTGTGGGGAAGCACCATCGGACTCATCGCCGGACTCTTCCTCGGCCCCTGGGGAATCGTGCTCGGCCCCTTCGTGGGAGCCGTCGCCGGCGAAATCCTCGCCAACAGAAGCGAAAACGGGATGTCCCTCGGACAGGCTCTGAAAGCAGGAACCGGTTCGTTTGTCGGACTGATGACCGGCACCGTGCTGAAACTTACCTGCGTGGGACTGATGATCTACTATTTCGTCGCCGCACTCGTTTGAGAGTCCGTCCTCCTGAAAATCTTATACCCGATAAATGCCACCGTGATGGACATCAGCGGGGAGATAGATATACCTCGCTTTCGTTGTTTCACGAAAACGGGCACAGACCATTTCTAATCAGGCGCGGCAGGGGACCAAAAGCTCGCAATAACAGCAGTCTGTCCGAAGGAGATCGCCGAGACGCTGTAAAGACACAAAATCTCGCGTCACCACCTCTCCCCACCTACAAAAACAATCCTCATTTCTCCCGCTTGTAATACGAAGTGCTTCCGCCTTTTTTCAGCTCCAGTTTGTCGCGCGATGCATCAAAACGGGCACTCCATACTCTCCAATAAAGATCCTTGTTTCTCATCTGATAGGCTGCCAAACACTCTATCTCATAATTTTGAACCCAAAGGTCCAACATCTCTTGCTTTTCCGGCTGAACAATCATGTCGCTGGCATCCACTTTACAGTCCATGCTGTCAGGATTAAGGATTAACGAGTCCCTTTCTACTTTCCAGGTCCCGGCTTCTTTATATATCTTTTTCAGCTTTCCTTGTGAGAAATTAAGGTTTGCCGGTGAAGTGACAATAGACACATACGAATAAGTATGGTCCTTTCGGAATTCTAATTGGTACGACTCGTCCATTGATGATGAGCTCCATATTCCTGCCAGACTCTTTGCTGTTACGGCGATTCCGTTAGTGTTGATGTTGTTCACATAGTTTTCCAACTCTTCATCGGTGATGCTCATCAAGAATTTGTTTTCGTCGTTCACCAGAGTCCAGTATCTTATCAATTCTGTAATACTGCCTAACATTTGGGGTGTGCAGTCAATATAAAATTTCACATGCTCATCATACAATTTTTCCTTCAACAGTTTCCGCAATTTTGTATAGTATTGACCCAGAGCTTCTTCCACACTCCAATTGCTGTCATTATTATTCAGCTCTTCATACACTTTTATAGACACCGGTCTTTGCCAATAGCTTGCTTTGTTATACATGTCCTGGAACGCCTGGCGGCTATAATAACAAGACTGCACGTTGTCGATAAACTTCATGCATCCTAAGTTTTGCCATGTGTCAGGACTGCTATGGAAGATTTTCTCCTTTGAATTGTCGAAACGGAATACTTCACCATCATCTACAATGAATGCAAGTGCCAAGCTCAGCGTGTCATTCGGCATGGAGTCCAATTGGTCGATATGTTCTCGGACATACACCGTCGCATTGTACATCGTTTCTACTTGCTCCTTCAAGGTTTTCAACGTGTTGATCGACTCATCGATGTCATGAATCACCATGATGGCCATCAGTCGCTGTGTCTGTTGCTTTTGACGTTTATCCATCCAATTGTTGACGGCAAAGGTTAAGCCCACGCCGATGGCTGTTCCGATGATGCTGATAAGAAGCGCCGTCAACCAGGGAGCTCTCGATTTCTTTTCTTTTTCCTTGTTCATATCTTGTATTCTTATTCTTCAAGAAGTCTATCCAAATGTACAATTCACCATCCTAAAGATCCGTTTTCTCATCATCCGTCCTCCTGAAAATCTTATACCCGACAAACGCCACCGTGATGGACATCAGCGGGGAAATCAGGTTGAAGAAACAATAAGGCAGGTATTCTAACGTGGGGACTTTCAGCACCATGGACTGCGTCATGCCGCAGGTGTTCCACGGGATGAGCACGGAGGTGACCGTGGCGGAGTCTTCGGTGGAACGGCTCAGCAGACGGCCTTCAAAGCCCATGTCTTTGTAGAGCTGCTTGTAGATGTTACCGGTCAGCACGATGCTGAGGTACTGGTCGCCGGTCGCCATGTTGGCGAAAAGGCCCGTCCCGACCGTGGTGGCCACCAGCGAACGGCGGCCGCTGATACCGCGGGCAAGCGCACCCGTGAGGCTTTTCATCATGCCGCCACCTGTCAGCGAACCGCCGAAAGCGGAAGCGCAGAAGATGAGGAACACCGTGCTCAGCATCCCTTTCATACCACGCGTCTGCACCAAATTGCTGAGCACCTCGTTGCCGGTGTCAACAGCCGTGCTGCTGTAATACGTGAGCATCAAGGCACGGAAACGACTGCCCTCTCCTACCAAAGCCACGATGTCGTGTTGCACCGCCAACATGACCATTCCCGCCACAAAGGCCGACAAAAACAGAATGATGGCCGCCGGCAAGCGCAACGCGATGAGAACGGCGGTAAAGAGCGGAACCAACAGCAACCACGGACTGATGACAAAGCTGTTCTGCAACCCTTCGGCAAAGGAGGCCGCTTGTTCGCCGCTTCCCACCGTATGGGTCAGGCTGACCACCAAGAAGATAATCAACGCAATGGTGAACGACGGCACCGTGGTGATGAGCATGTAGCGGATATGCGTGAACAGAGGCACTTCGCCAACCGACGAGGCCAGCACCGTTGTATCGGAGAGCGGGGAAATCTTATCGCCAAAATAGGAGCCCGAAATAATCGCGCCTGCCGTCCAACCCACCGAATATCCATGCGCCGTGCCGATGCCGATAAAGGCGATGCCGACCGTGGCCACCGTCGTCCAAGAGCTGCCGGTGATGAGCGACACCAAGGCGCAAATCAGGCAGGCCATGAACAGAAACAGCGACGGCGTAATCACCTTCATGCCATAGTAAATCATCGTGGGGACCACGCCGCTCATCATCCAGCTGCCCGAGATGGCACCGATGAGAAATAGAATGAGAATAGCGGGCCCTATGGTTTTCACATTGTCGCCGATTGCCCCGTTGATGGTCTTCCAGGGCACTTTGTAACCGACCATGGCGATGGCCACGGCCACGGCGGCGGAAAAGAGCAAGGCCGTCTGGCTGGCGCCGTCGATGGCGTCGGAACCGAACTGCTTGATTACGAGAACCTGCAGCACCACCAGTACCACAAAAGGCACCAGGGCGATGAGCCAATGGATTTGGGGCGTGTCGTCATTCATACGGTTAGAACTCTTTCCTTTTATGACGCAAAAGTACATTTTTTTCAAATAAATGCAGAACAGACGCGGAAAATTGTTTATCTTTGCCGAATCTTATTTGTCACAAAAAAGCATTACCAATATGAAGAAACTTTTAGTGTTTTCCGTTCTGACTGTGTTGGCATTGGCTGGCCGTTCGCAGGCCTTGCTGCATCACGCCGTAATCGACGGGCGTGTGGACAGCGTCCGCATGGGCTGGAATCTGCCGCAGGTGTTCACCGGGCAGGGTGTAATCATCGGCATTACCGACTGGGGCTTCGACTACACGCACCCCGTCTTCTACGACACGAGCATGACCCACTACCGCGTGCTGCGCGCCTGGGACCAGTTCAAGATGTCCGGGCCCTCTCCCGAATATTACAGCTACGGGACGGAATACATCGGGAAGGACGCGCTCCTGGCCGCCCGATGCGACACCAGCAACGTCTATGACTACGCCTACCACGGCACCCACTGCGCGGGCATCGCCGGCGGCGGCGGCGCGGGCACTTCGTACCGCGGCGTAGCTGTCGACGCCGAGTACCTCTTCGTCAGCGTAAGCCTCACCGACCAAGAGGTCATCGACGCTTGGCGCTGGATGTACGACGTGGCGCAACAAGAGGGCAAACGGCTGGTCATCAGCATGAGCTGGGGACTGTATTACCTCGACAACATGGACGGCACCGGTCCTCTGGCGGAAGAAATGCGACGGCTCACCGACCTCGGCGTGGTCTTCGTGACCAGCGCGGGCAACAACGGCGACGAAAACGCACACCTTATGTACACCTTCACTCAGCCGGACACCATCCGCTCGCAGATCACCTTCCCCCACTCCTCCCTCGGTTCCAGCATCACCATGATGGGCACGCCAGGGGAACCGTTCGCATTCTCACTCTTCGTGATGGACAACAACTACAACATCTTGGCGGAAACCCCGTTCTACACAACGGAAGACGAGGAGGTATACGACACTTGTCTGGTCGTCAACGGCGACAGTTTGTACTACTTCTTTGCGGCCGAATCGGAGAATTTCTATAACAACCGGCCCCAAGTGCAGGTGGATCTTTACAATAACAACAACTACAAGTTCGGTCTCGCATTAGCATCCGAAGGCGGCGACTTACATGTCTGGAACATGGCACTTATTGAGACCAAATACGGCAACTGGGGCGGCACATTTGCCAAACCAAGTTCCCATCCCGACTGGATTGCAGGCGATGCGCTCTACGGCATCAGTACGCCAGCCAACATCGACGTTTCCATCGCGGTGGCAGCCCACAAGTCACGTTTCATGGCACCATCGGGTCAAATGGCCGGCGGCGAAATCACCGATTTTTCCAGCTCGGGTCCCAGCTTCGGGCCGGTGACCAAGCCCGACATCTCCGCACCTGGCAACAACATCGTCTCCTCCCTCTCCAGTTACACGAACACCTACAGTGGCTCCTACATCGCCGCCGTACAATTCAACGACCGCACCTACCGGTTTGTCAAATTGTCCGGCACCTCCATGGCAGGGCCCTTTGTGGCGGGCGTGGCAGCACTGGTGTTACAGGCCAACCCTAACCTCTCGGCCGAGCAGGTCAAGGAAATCCTGTTGGAGACGGCCTACAACGACCAATACACCGCACAGGCCGGCGTACTCCGTTTCGGCGCGGGCAAGGTCAACGCCTATCAGGCCGTACTCAAAGCCCTTAACACCGTGGGCTTGGGTGTTGACGAATATTTGACCCCACAGGAGTCGCTCTTCACCGTCTATCCCAACCCCGCCAGCGGTCAGTGCTACGTTACGGCGAACACGGCCAGCGACAACGCCCTCTGCCAGCTCTATGACCTCTCCGGCCGCCTCGTGCTGCAGAGCGAACTCCTCTCAGGCGTGAACAGCCTCGACCTCCACGGCCTCACCCCGGGTTGTTACTTGATGAAAATCACGGACGAGCAAACGACGGTGACGAAAAAATTGGTCATCACGAAATAGAGCCGCCACAACCTGACGGTTTTACAGCCACACCTGCCTCAACAACCGACAACCAGCAAACATTTAAAATCGGCATAGTTTTTGCAAAAAGAAAAAACGAACCTAAAAAGAGAAGAATCGAAACATGGGAGAATACATACCAGACGAACAATTGGAGAACCAGACCGTGGTGAGGAAATACCGCGAGTTGCTGCAGGTGGTGTGGCCGCGGACCAACGCGGAGGAGCGCAAGCAGATCCGCAAGGCCTTCAAGCTGGCCACCGACGCGCACTATGGCGTGCGGCGCAAAAGCGGTGAGCCCTATATCTACCACCCCATCGCGGTGGCCATGATTTGCTGCTCCGAGATGAACCTCGGCGCAATCTCCGTGATCTGCGCCCTGCTCCACGATGTGGTGGAAGACACCGACTACACCCTTGAGAACATGCGCGACCTCTTCGGCGAGACCGTCGCCACCATCATCGACGGACTCACCAAAATCGACGACCTCGTGGTCGACAACCAGAACATCTCCCTCCAGGCCGAGAACTTCAAGAAGATATTCCTCTCCATGTCGAAGGACGTGCGGGTAATCATCATCAAGCTCGCCGACCGGCTGCACAACATGCGCACCCTCGACGCGATGCCGCCCGAGAAGCAGCTCAAAATCGCCTCCGAGACCTCCTACTTCTACGTCCCGTTCGCCCACCGACTCGGCCTCTACTCCATCAAGAGCGAGCTGGAGGACTACGCCATGCGCTACACCAACCCGACGGAATATTTCTCCATCGCTGAAAAGCTGAAAGATTCCGAGCAGGAACGCGCCACGATGATCCCGGAGTTTATCGCCCCGATTCAGAAGGCGCTTGACAAGGCTGGCATCAAAGCCGAAATCACCAGCCGCACCAAGTCCGTGTCGTCCATCTACAACAAAATGATCCGCAAGCAGATCAACTTCGAGGATGTATATGACATCTTCGCCGTGCGGTTCGTGTTCGACAGCCCCATGTACGAAGAATTCGACATCTGTTGGCGAATCTACCACATCATCTGCAATCTCTACCAGACCAACCCCTCGCGCGACCGCAACTTCCTCACCCACCCCAAGCCCAACGGTTACCAGTCGCTACACGTGACCGCGATGAGCAAGCAGGGCCGCTGGGTGGAGGTGCAGATCCGCTCCAAACGAATGGACGAGATTGCCGAGAAAGGTCTCGCCGCGCATTACCATTACAAGGAGGATGACGAAAGTGCCGACACCGACATGAACAAACGTCTGGAAGACTGGCTGTTGAAGACCCGCGAGATTCTCGACAGCAAGGACGCCGACGCCCTCGACTTCCTCAGCGAGGTGCGCCTCAACCTCGGGCTGAAGGAGATTTACGTCTTCACTCCCAAGGGTGACATGAAGACGCTGCCGCAGGGGGCCACCGTGCTCGATTTCGCGTACGCGCTGCACACCAACCTCGGTGACCACTGTATCGGCGCCAAAGTAAACTACAACATCACCCCTGTCAACAAGGTCCTCAGCAACGGCGACCAAGTGGAGATCATCACCTCCAAGAAACAGTTTCCCAAAGCCGAATGGTTGGAGTTTGTGCAAACCCCGAAAGCCCGCCGGAGCATCAAAGACTTCTTCCGCAACGAGCAGCAAGAGCTCATTTCTTCTGGCAAACTCCTGCTCAAACAATACTTTGACGAACTGGGGGTGGACTTCACCGAAGAGAATGTGAACAAGGTGAAGGAAGCCTCGTTGGAGAAGAGCAACGAAGCATTTTGGAGCAGCATCGTATCCAAAAAACTGACAAAGAACAAAATCGCCAAGATGCTTTCCGTGAAGAACGCCAAGGAGTTGGCGGACTTCCAGAAGAAAGTCACGCAGGAAATCGAGAGCAAGCCCTTGAACCAGCTGATTGACGAACAGATGCACGTCACCCCGAACGCCTTCCTCCTCGACGACGACTACGAACAGATCAAGTACGTCCTTGCCGACTGTTGCAACCCGATTCCAGGCGACACGGTGGTGGGCTTCCAAGTGTCGGACAACCGCATCGTGGTACACCAGACCAGCTGTCCCAACGCCATCTCGCAGATGTCGCGCTTCGGCAACCGCATCATCAAGACCAAATGGCGCAAAGGCCAGAACATCGCCTTCCTCTCCGGCATCAAGCTCAAAGGCTTCGACCGCAAGGGCATCATCAAGGAGATGATGGAAGTGGTGACCTCCCAGATGGATTTAAATATCCGCTCTTTAAACATTGAGTCCAAGAACAATGTCTTTACCGGCACGCTGATGCTCTACATCCAAAGTGTGAAGACCCTGAACAACCTTATCGAGCAGCTGAGGCAGATCGACCAGATGGAATCGGTTGAACGAATCGGCTACGAAGTCAATTAAAAATGAAAAAGAAAAATAATTCATTAAACAGTCCCAAAGGGACAACACGCACGAAGTGCAAATAACCCCACACAAGGCGACAGCCGCAGTGTGGGGCGGAAAAAAGGAACACACAAGGCGACAGCCGCAGTGTGGGGCGGAAAAAAGGAACACACAAGGCGACAGCCGCAGTGTGGGGCCAAACAGAACCAAATCAATCACCAAAAATCACAAAAAAATGAAAGCTTCAGAAATTTTATCATTCGTGGCGGGAGCCGCCGCAGCCGCTGGCATCACCCTTCTGTGCACCACCGAGAAGGGCAAGGAAATCCGCACCAAGGTGGGTGAGAAAATGACCCGCGAGGAGATCGACCGCATCATCGCAAAGCTCAAGGAGAAACGCGCGACCGCCCCGAGCGAGGACGACTTCAACATCGACATCGAGGATGACGATTTTGAGGACCACATCCAAGACGAAGAGTTGTAATGGACATTTTAGGAAAATTCACCAGCAAGTCGAAGCGCAGCGCGAAGACGTGGAAGGACACGAAAACGTACTTCTCGCAGCGCTACGACCTGCTCAAGCTCGAGTTCCTGGAGAAATCGACGCAGTTGCTGTCGGTCATCTTCTCGATGCTGATTGTCATCGTGTGCGGTCTGGTGGTGCTGATCTATTTGTCATCGGCGCTCGTCCACTGGCTCACCCTGGCCGTCGGTGCGGGCTGGGCCTACACCATCCTCTGCGCCATCTTTGTCGGCATCATCGTGTTCGTGCTGGCCAAGAAGGACGTGCTTTTCGTGAAGCCGCTCATCCGGAAGTTCAGCCGCATCATGTACCCCGACGAGGTGGAGGAGCTTGAAACTGAGAACGTGGTGAAAGATGCGGAAATCGAAAACGAACCCAAACCCAAAACCGAGGAAGGAGGTGCAAATGAGCAGTAAAGCCCCCATCAACGACTTGATCGAGATCGCCAAGCGCAAGCAGGAGCTTCGCGCGAAAATCGAGGTTCAGGAGCGACGGCTCAGCAAGGACCTCGACGCCTACCAGGACGACATCGAGACGCTCAAGAAGAGCTGGAACGGTTTCAAGAACGTGCGCAATTTCGGCAACAACCTTAGCACTTCGAAAGTCGGGCAGGTGTTGAAGACCGTCCACGCACTTCCCATCGGCAAGGCGGCCAAGAGCGCCGGCAGCAAGTCCGGCTGGCTCACCGCCCTAACCATCGGGACAGAGCTCGTGAGCTGGATTGTCCAGCGCCGCAAGAAGAAGAAACAATCCTAAATCGAAACGGAAGGCCGCCAACGCGAAAACGTTGACGGCCTTTTTTTGTCGTATGGTGTTCGGTGAATGTAGGGCTGCCGCACTGCTTTTTTTCCTGCAAAGACAGGCGATTGCCCTGAATGCGAAATTGCGAAACCGCCCGTTGCTTTTTTCGGAAAGAACTTCAATTCCTGCGAAATCCCGTTCCGAAAATTAACTATTCGGACTCGATTAGTTAAGACGTTTTTCGCATCGTCCTGACAGTCTGGAAAATAAAAATTTCTCAAAACACTTGACAACGGGCATCTCCGTGTTGTATATTTGCAGGCGGGAAAACGGTTTCCTGCTGCGACGCACGGACGTGCGTCACCATGTGAGCGGTGCGTCGCTACGGGAAGTCCTATCCGCCCTGATTAACAAATATCATTCACTAAAACCAAAAGAATGTCGAAAAAACCTAAGAAACAGAAAAAGCAGAAGACAAAACAGTTCAATCCGTCTGGAACGAGTAGAGGGAACAAGAGTAGGCTCCCGAGCCTCAGCGAGACCGAGGCCTACATTAGGGAGCACGATTTGAAGGTCATGGACCCGCTGTCCGACTACGGGTTCAAGCGGCTGCTGGCCTCCGAGCGCAACAAGGACATCCTGATGCACCTTCTGAACGTATTCATTTCTGATGACACGGGAATAATCACCGACATCATCTACCTGCCCACAGAGATGCTCGGCATCCGGAAGGAGGACAAGTACGTCCGCTACGACCTCTATTGCAAAAACCAGGGCGGCAGGCATTTCATCGTGGAGATGCAGAACGGAAAGCAGTCGAACTACGCCGACAGGCTGCGGGTCTACACCAGCCTCGCCACCGTGCAGAACGTGGATAAGAAAGACAAGTACTACGAACGGGTCCCGAAGATATATTCCTTTAACATAATGAGTTACGACATGCCGGAGTTCAAAGGCAAGAGGCGTTTCTTCTCAAAGGTTTACCACAAAGATGACGACAATGATATTTTTACAAAAAACATTGTTTATT
>Ga0310690_10011804_pt1 | contig 10766 bp, 9 predicted proteins | sample AusTroGonzalo_MG_2_FD_207661 | JGI IMG/M metagenome (GOLD analysis project Ga0310690, IMG submission 207661) | Bovine rumen microbial communities from tropical cattle in Woodstock, Queensland, Australia - Gonzalo_04 (v2) (version 2) | ecosystem: Host-associated > Mammals > Digestive system >...
CGTGTTGATTTGCGACACGGTGTACATCTTGGAATTGATCCAGTCGTCGTAATGGGCCAGCAGATCGGGCATGAAGAAATCTTCCATCCTCAGCCCCAACTTCGCTCCCTCGTTGACGCCCTGGACGATCATCGGTATGGCACAGGGGATGCCGGTAACATCTTCACTCATCGCAAAGTCGAAGGTCGCTGCCAGGTCGTAGGGTCCGCCGCCGCAATAGACCTTCTTGATGGGCAGGACATCCCAATACTCATCCTGAATCATGTCCATGACGGCCAGGGTGGTCGAACCGCCCTGCGAATAGCCCACCAGGATCACTTTATCGCTCTCCGGCCTGCGGTTGATATGCGCCAGATAGGGCTTGACAGCCAGCGCCATATCCACCACGCTGCGCGCAGTACTCTCCGTATGCATATAGGGGTGGATACGATGCGCGGTGACGCCGAATCCGATATAATCGGCAATCACCACGGCATAGCCCTTCGCGGCCAGCGCCGCCTCGAGGGAGAACGTTTCGGAAGGGCATTCGTAATTGGCCCCGATGGTATAATGGCTGACGATGATCATGTTTTTGACCGGCCCCGACTTGGGAAGCACCAGCAGGCCGGATTGGACGAGGGGCGACATATCCGTGTCGTGGCCGGCATAGGTCCCGACAACCAGGTCCACCTTGTTGCTGTTAAGGCTTCCCAGCAGATTGCGGGCGATATCGGACACGGATGCGGATGCCACCTTGGTCTGCGGGTCCCTCTGCAGAAGGCTGGGTTCCTCCATCAAGCGGATGCCCGGATTCAGGGAACCGTCATCCTGATAGACGAAACTGCTCTTGACGGAAGTGACGTGGAAAGTGGTAAAATCGACGTATTCCCGTTCCGGCAACTGGCATCCCGACGCGAAAAGGCCAAGGATAAGCATACTCAAGAATTGAAGGCGCTTCATCATTACCAACAGTAGCTAAGGTTAATGGAAACAAGTCGTGAACCTGCCATATAGATATGGCCAGAGTCGCGGAGTGCCGCCATGAGGCCCAGTTCCAGGCCGCCGCGCCAGTGCCCGCTTCCCACCTGAATACCAAAATAATTGAGGTTCAGGGCCATCCCCCACTCCGCATTCCGGTCGTTGTCAAAGGCTAGGATACCCCCGACGCCCAGGCCGGCATAGATGTCCACCCACCGGCTGTCCAGGCAGGTAAAACGCCCCTCCGGAAGGACCACCAGGTTGTAGTTCCGGGAAGACTTGGCAGGGCCCAGCGGCTGATGAAGCCGGTCATAAACGGTTTCTTTCCAGAAAATGCCCTCGAAGTCGGTTTCTACGCCCAGGCTCACCACCCGGGTCAACCGGTACAGGTAGCCTGCGTAAATATGACCGGTGTAGCCGAAACGGCTCTTTTCTGTATACGAATACCCCTCAGACAGCGTCGACGGATTGACGTACTGGTGGGCGGCTGACGGCTGGAAGGCCATCGTCTCGAAGAGCATGTCTCCCCAACCCACGCGAACCTGATGCCGGGAGAAAGGCTCCTCTGCAAAGCAGGGAAGAGAAAGGGCCAGAAGAAGGGCAACGGTCAGAATGCTTCTCATGAATGTAAAAATAACAATTTCGCGCCCTTCTACAAAAACTTTTATAAAATATGAATAATGCTTAAATTTGTCTCGAAATGCTAATCCTGCTGGCCACTATCATTTTTTTCACGCGACTGCCCTTATGGCGGATGATCGACGTTCCGGCCGACCGTTTCAAACGCGTAGTGCCGCGCTGGCCCCTTGTGGGCTGGCTCACAGGCGGCCTGATGGCCCTCACCCTCTGGCTCAGCAGCCACATCTTTCCCGTGACCGTCGCGTGGATCCTCGCCCTGCTGGTGCGCATCGTGCTCACCGGCTGCCTCCACGAAGACGGGCTGGCCGATTTCATTGACGGCTTTGGCGGCGGCACCTCACGCGAGAAGACCCTGGCCATCATGAAGGATTCGCATATCGGCACGTTCGGGGTCATCGGACTGATTGTCTATTATGCGCTGCTGGTGCAGATACCTTCGGTCATCTCGCGCGACACGCTCTGCATTCTGCTGGTCTGCTGTGACTGCTGGGCCAAGTGCTGCGCCGCCCAACTGATCAACTTCCTGCCCTACGCCCGGCCTGAAGAAGAGGCCAAGAACAAGACCGTTTACGAGCGAATGTCGCTGCCGGAGCTGCTGCTCTGCTTCTTCGGCGGCCTGGCACCTTCTTTCATCTGCGTCTTCGCGCTGGGCTGGCTCCCCCGTCAATTCCTGCTGCTGATGATCGTTCCGGTCCTTGTCATGTTCCTCCTCCGCCTCGTGATGAAGCGCAAGATTCAGGGATATACCGGCGACTGCTGCGGCGCCACCTTCCTCCTCTGCGAACTCTCGCTCTACCTCGCCGTGCTGGCCGCTTTCCCCCACTGGTGCTGACGAGGGGTCCCGGCTGCAAGCTACCAGACTTCGCTCATCAAGCCGTAACCGTTTAGTTTCGGTTGGGAAACGGAAACTTCCGGAGCACTGAGGAACCTGCCGTTGCCCAGTTTGGAACCGATGATATATACGGCCAGCCGTGTCCCGCCGATCTGCGTGCCCGGCCAGACGGCCAGCACCACGGCAGCCAGCAGAAGCAGCACCACCGGCAGAAAGAAGAAGCGCGCGAGGAACCATGCGGCCAGGCCGTATAAATATGTGGGCGACGCAACCATACGCGTTGGCAAATATGCAAAATGTGTGGTTTTTTTGTTAACTTGCATCGATAAACCTAAACCACCACTATGTTTGGACTAAGACCGGATGGCAAGAAGGTCAAGAATCTCGACCCCATCCAGCGGATCATTCCGCACATCATGACCACCCGCAACGACTCGCAGAACTTAACCAGCTATGACTGCCCCTGCGAACCGATGGATGCATTTATTGACGCTCAACTTGCTCAGGGCTCCGTCTACAACTATATGCACCTGCTTATCGCAGCGATGGTACGCACCTTTGCCCGCTTCCCGAGGCTGAACCGGTTCATCATGAACGGGCGCATCTTCCGGCACAATGAGATTCAGGTATCGTTCGTTGTCAAGAAAAACCTGAGTCCGGATGCCGCCGACTCGCTGGTCAAATTAACGTTCACGGGTCTGGAATCCCTTCCGGAGATTCAGAAGAAGATTGACGAGGCCATTGAGGCCAATAACAACATGGCCGCCAACAACGGCACGGACAAGATCGCGCGGGTCCTGACCATCACGCCCAACGCCATCATCAAGTTCCTGCTGGGAACCATCAAGTTCCTGGACAAGCACGGCCTGCTTCCCAAGGCTATCATCGACCTCAGCCCGTTCCATACCTCGCTCTTCGTGACCAACATGAAGTCCATCAAGGGCCCGTCCATTTACCACCACCTCTATAATTTCGGCACCACAGGCATCTTCATGTCTATGGGCAAGGAATCCGTCGTTCCCGCCTTCGGCAAGGACAACGACACCATTGTCTCTTCCAAGAAGATGCCCATCTGGATTACCACCGACGAGCGTTTCTGCGACGGCTTCTACTTCGTCAGTGCGATGAAGCACATGGAGCGTCTGCTCAAGCACCCCGACCTGATGATGGAGCCGATCGATGCCCTGACCGAGGACGTGAATGTCATCCACGGGCGGAAAGCCCGCAAGATGGCGGCCGAACAAGCACAATAAAGCGCCAAAAAACATCTTGTAAACTGCTATGAAAAGACTCGCACTCCTCCTTTCCGTACTGCTGGTCTTCCCCTTTGCCGGGCAGGCACAGCCGAGCATCTCCGACAAAGACCTGGCTAACGTCATCTGGGCCATGGCGCAGATGTATCCCGAGGGCTTCACCCTCGATATCAATACGCTGCAACAGCCCAAAGAGGGCGTTGCCGTCTCCTACGCTGCTACCCAGAACAGCTTCGACAAGAAAGACATTCCCGCCGTCATCAAGCACGCCAAGGCACACGACGGTTTCGTGGGCGGCTGGTACAATCCTGAAACCGGGAAATACTATTTTGACAGCTCCCGCATGTTTCCTGAGGACAGCCTGACCGCTGCTTTGTCTTTCGCCCGCGAAAACGGGCAGCTTTCGGTCTACGACATCGGCAAGGAAATCAACATCAACAGCAACTACGAGCAGAAAGACATCCGCATCATCCTTGACTGCGACATGGGCAGTTCGACAGACGACCTGTTCGCCCTCATGATGCTGCACCGCTACATGGACATGCAGCGCTGCAACCTGATCGGTGTGATCGTCGACCGGATGGGCCGCGCACATGCCGATATCGTTGACGTGCTCGACACCTATTACGGCCATCCCGACATCCCTATCGGACTCGAAACGATGGGGCAGGAAGCCACGCATGTCTGGATTCCCTACCACAACCTGGCCTATGCACGCACGACGGAAGGCGAACCGATGTTCGAGCGCACCATCGGCGACAACGCAACCTACATGGAAGGCTACAAGCTGTACCGCAAGCTGCTCGCCGCACAGCCCGACCACTCGGTGACCATCGCCTCCATCGGCCTGGTCACCACGCTGGCCCGCCTGCTGGTTTCCGGCCCGGACGAATACTCTCCGCTGAGCGGCAAGGAACTGGTACGCCAGAAAGTGCAGTGCATCTACGCGATGGGCGGCGTCTTCGGCAAGGCCGTGGAGCCCGATTACAACTTCAGGCAGGCCATCAGCTTCTCCCTGACATTCTTCGAGCAGCTTCCAAAAGAGGTCGACATGGTCTTCTCACCGGGCGAGGTGGGCGATCCGCTTGACTACCGCCCCGAACTGGTCATCAGCGACCTGAACTGGACCGACCACCACCCCATCAAGTGGACCTACCAGTTCCTCAACTGCAATACCGGACAGAAAATGTGGGATCCCCAGGCCATCATCAACGCCGTCGAGGGCGATAATTTCTACAAACTCTCCGAACGCGGCTGGGTGACGCTCACGCCCAACGGTGAAACCCTCTTCACACCCGACCCGAAGGGCAACTGTCGCTACCAGTATCCCGGCGATCCGGTCTGGTGTGACACGGTGCTGAAATACATCCGCCTGATGGCGATTCAGCACTGATTTTACCGGAAGATCCGTTTGTAGAAGTCAATCAGGAAATAGGACCAATTATACCACTCATGGCCGCCCGGCGTGATGACGAACCGGTGCGGGTACTCCTTTTTCATCAAGTTCTTGTGGTAGATCCGCATATGGGGATAGAAAAAATCGGTATTCCCGATATATACGGTGTATTGGACGGGCTGGTCCGCGAACTGATTTTCTAGTCTTTTCCACAACTTCCCGTACACGTCGCGATGGCACATCGCCGCGAAAGTTGGATGATTATAGGGAGAGAACAGGCCGACATAGCCGAAGGCGTCCGGATGGCCAGCCGAGATGTAGATGGACTGGAGCGCGCCGCTCGACATCCCGGCAATCGCCCTTGCCTCCTTTTCGGGAACCGTGCGATAGAGGCTGTCGACCCGCGACACGATATCCTGGAAGAAATAGCGCTCAGCCTCGCCGTCCAAGAGCCAGAAGGCCCGCATGGCGTTCAACGCGTGGCCGTTCTTATAATCCTTGTCGCCGGTATAATTGTTCAAATTGGGCAGCACCAGAATGAAGTCGGTCGCCAGGTTGTTCTGCCGGAGGGAATCGAGGCTGCGGAAGGCGTCGCCCCGTTCGATCCAGGTGACTTCGTTGCCCCGTGCCCCGTGCAGCAGGTACATCACGGGATAGTGGCGGAGGCTGTCGACATAATAGTCGGCCGGCAGGTAAACCACCATGCGCCGCTTCGACAGGTTCGGCTCGGAGCAGTCGTAAGTGACGGCCTCTATGATCCCGTCATAGCCGGGAAGCGACACGATCTGATCGGATTCCGGCCCCCTCGCATAGCGGCCGACGGCACAGGATGAAGCCAGGACCAAGACCAGCAGGAAAGAGAGGATCCGCTTCATCATTTCTCAAGGGCCTGGCGGAACATCGCGACCAGCGCGGCGATAGAGTCTTCCAGCGCATAGTTGTGGGCCGCTTCCGCATATTTGACCGACATCTCGTTTCGCTTTTCCGGATGCTCGATCCACCAGTCGATCCGCTCGGCAAGCGCCCGGCTGTCGCAAGCAGGATACAGGCTTTCCGGACACAAGGCGAATTGCGACGTTCCTATCAGCTCTCCTTCCCCGATTATGGGCACGAGGCCCTCACGTGTGGCTTCCAAGCAGGAAAGGCCTTCCACTTCCACCCACGCGCAATGGACGTAGAGATAGCATCGGCGCGACAGGTCGCGCAGTTCCTCCGCTGTATAGAAGCCGAAACTGGGGACATATTTCAAGACGCCGTCCCGATACAGGCGGTCCGACATTTTCCGATACTTCTTGGCCTTGGGACCGTTACCGGCAAAGAACAGACGGATCTGTCCGGCGTGACGGCTATGGCGCATTGCGTTCAGCAGCGTCTCCTGCGATTTTTCCCTTGCCAGCCGGCCGATACAGAGGATGTCGACCGTAGGTTCGGGCAGTCTGGGCTCGGGGGTAAATGAATCGTACAGCCGGATTCCGTTGGAAATTACGTGTACCCGGGGACGGGTGCAGAAGGTCTTGAAATGGCGCGCCACCTCGTCCGTCGGGCACTGTATGTCGCTGCAGTAGTTGAAAGCGCCCTTCACCCACAACCCGGTGATCAGCCGGCTGATGAAGTTCTTCTTGGGGAGGCCCAGGTTGGCCGTAATGTTCTCGGCAAGAAGATGATAGGTGGCCGTCATAGGTTTACCCTGCTTGACGGCAATGCGGCGGACCACCCGTTCCAACATGAAGCACTCTTCGAAATGGACAACGTCGGCCCATGCGACCGCCTCACGAATGACCTTGCGTTCGATCCGGGCGTAGCAGAATCCGTTGGCCCGGATGATGGGCTCAAACAAAGGAATCTTCCATTGCTTTAACGGGAAATCAGGCTGAGGACCGTCAGGGTCCGGGTTGGCGGCGGCCATCAGGCGCACGTCAACTCCGTACTCCCGCAGGTTTCGGACCGTATTCCGGACCGAGGTACTCAGGCCATTACCGCGGGTATATGCATTATTGGTAACAAATAGTACTTTCATTCCGGGCTCAAAAATCCTACAAAAGTACTATTTATTTCGCTTTTTGCCAAACGGCCAGGAAGGAGGGCACCTGACTATTTCAACACTTCGTCCAGATAGGAGTAGAAAGCGGGATCCTCGCCGAGGATGATTTTTGCGATGTTGCCCTTGGGGTCGATGACGATCTTCGTCGGGTATCCCTGGATATCATAGACCTTGGACAGGTCATTGGCGGCAGGGTTCAGCGTACTGATCCAGGGAAGTTCATACTGGGCCGTAGCGGCTTTCCATTTCTCTTCCGTGTCGCGGCACGCGATGCCGACGAATTCAACCTTGTCCTTATGCCTTGCATAGGCCTCCTTCATCGAAGGAATGCCCCGGATGCACCAGATGCACCAGCTGCCCCAGAAATCGAGCACCACGTATTTGCCCTGCAGCGAGGAAAGCGTAAAAACGGAGCCATCCACCTTCATGGCGGAGAAATCGGGCGCTTTGGCCCCTTCGACGATATTCTGAGCGGATGCAGTCGTCGCCAGTGCGGCGATTATCAGGCAGCAAAGGAGAAATTTTTTCATAACGGGTTCTTTTTCAAACAATGATTATTCCAATCCTTTTTCCAGGAAAGAGACATATTCGTCAACATCCAGGTTGTAACTGCGGGCGGGGACCTTGTTCTTTTCCGTCACCGGGTCCAGAATTACGTAGTAGGGCTGGGCGTTCACATGATAGCGTTTCATCATGAAGTAGGAGTTGATCTTGCCCAGGCTTTTGAGCACCTTGCCGTCCTCGGTCGTGACCCAGTCCGCTTCGTCCAGGACCTTCTTGTCGTCGCCGTAGAGGGAGCAGACTACGTAATCGTTCTTCATGAGCTTCAGCACGCGGGGGTCACTCCAGACGCGCGACTCCATCTCCCGGCAGTTCACGCAGCCGTGGCCCGTGAAGTCGAGCAGCACGGGTTTGCCGACTTTTGCGGCGTAGGCACGCGCCTCCTCATAATCGAAGAAGGCAGGGATACCATAAGGAAGATGCAGGAAATCAGCGTATTTTCGCGTTGCGGGAAGCCCGTCGTCATCGGCCTGTCCCACGACATATTTGGTCCCTCCCCCGCTGTATTGCGCAGGGTCGAGGACAAAGTCCTGCGTGGTGATGGGCGGCAGATAACCCGAAAGGGCCTTGAGCGGCGCACCCCACATGCCCGGAATCATATAGACAACGAACGTAAAGTCAATGATAACCAGAATCAGGCGGAAAACGCTCAGATGCTGCACCGGCGTATCATACTGGAACCTGATTTTGCCCAGCAGATAAAGGCCCAGCAATGAGAAGACCACGATCCAGATGGCCAGGTAGACCTCGCGGTCCAGCAGACCCCAGTGATAGGTCTGGTCGGCGACACTCAGGAACTTGAATCCCAATGCCACCTCGATGAAACCCAGCACCACTTTGACGCTGTTGAGCCAGCCGCCGCTCTTCGGCAGTTTATCGAGGAGGCTCGGCGCAAAGGCCAGCAGCGTGAACGGCAGGGCGAACGCGATGGAGAAGGCCAGCATTGTGACGATGGGCTCCCAGAACTGGCCCTGCGTGCTTTTGATGAGCACCGAGCCCACGATCGGGCCCGTGCAGGAGAACGACACCAGCACCAGGGTCAGGGCCACGAAGAACACGCCGCCAAGGCCGCCCTTGTTGGACTTCGCATCCGACTTGTTGAGCCAGGAGCTGGGCAGGGTGATTTCGAAAGCGCCGAAGAACGAGGCTGCGAACAGCATGAATATCAGGAAGAAGATGATATTCGGGAGCCAGTGCGTAGCCAGCCAGTTGAAGATGTCGGCCGTGACGGCTTCGCCACCGGCAAAGTATGTGATCAGGATGATGACCGCAATGGGAATGGTATAGAGGCCCACGATCGAGAGGCCGAAGACAGTGGCAAGCCACTTGCCACGGCCTTTCTTCTCCTCCCCTTCCGCTGCCTGGTTCTGCTTCAGGAAGAAGCTCACCGTCATCGGGATCATCGGGAACACGCAAGGCGTGAGCAGTGCCACGAAGCCCCAGGCAATCGCCTCGAGGATCAGACCCCAGATGGACTTCCCTTCGCCCGGCGCCAGGTCATTGGCTCCATCCGCCGAGGAAGGCTCGGCTGCGGAAAGGGTCGGAAGGCCTTTGCCCGCGGGAAGGGTCACTTCCAGCGTCACATCGTCGGGCGGAATGCAGTTCGCGTCGTTGCACGCCTGCCATTCCACCGTCACGGGCACGGTCACCTCATTGCCCAGCAGCAGCTCCACTTTCTGGCAGATCACCACGGGGCCTTCACACGTACCGATCTCGATGCCGAACACATCGTCAAAACCCTTGTGGACCTTCGAGGAGATATAGGGATCACCGACCAGCTCTACCTTGTCCCCCGCCTCCACCTTGAAGATGGTGCCGTTCGGGCCGCTGTATCCGTAGTCGGTCAGGTCGTAGATGTGCCAGTTGCCGGTGATCGTGCCGGTCGCACGGATTTCATACGTGTTGCCTTTCACCCGGACGGCCTCGGCCTTCCAGGAGACAGGCTGCAGCGGCTGTCCGAAGGCAGGAACGGCCAGTAGCAGCGAGAGCAGCAGGAGTCGGAATACTTTCATATCTTGGGCTTCTTTATTCAGTAAATCTTACAAATGTACGAATTTCCTGCGGATTTCCTACCTTTGTAACGATGAACACCGATACCATCCGCATCCGCGGGGCGCGGGAGAACAACCTGCGCGACCTGTCGCTCGACATACCCAAATACAAAGTCACGATCTTCACGGGCGTGTCCGGCTCGGGCAAGAGCTCGCTCGTGCTCGACACCATCGCGGCGAAGAGCCGCCGCGAGCTGAACGACACCTTCCCCACCTTCGTGCAGCAGTACCTGCCGAAATACGGCCGGCCGAAGGTCGACAGCATCGAGGGGCTGCCCATCGCCATCGTCATCGACCAGAAGAAGCCCGCCCAGAACTCCCGTTCCACGGTGGGCACCTACACCGATATCTACGCGCTGCTGCGCCTGCTCTTCTCGCGCGTCGGCGAGCCGTTCGTGGGCTACTCCGACAGCTTCAGCTTCAACCATCCGCAGGGCAGTTGCCCGCGCTGCGCCGGGCTGGGCGAGATCCGCGAACTCGACATCCACAAGCTCGTGGACTTCGACAAGAGCCTCAACGACGAGGATACCATACACTACATCGCCTTCGGCAAGGGCGGCTGGCGCTGGATCCGCTACGCGCACAGCGGCCTGTTCGACCTCGACAAGAAGATCCGGGACTACTCGCCCGAGGAGCTGGACCTCTTCCTCAACAGCCCGCAGATCAAGCTGAAGAACCCGCCGTCCAACTGGCCCAAGACCGCGAAGTACGAGGGCCTGATCCCGCGCATGTACCGCAGCATCATCAACTCGGAGGAAGGGCTGCTGCACGCGGCCGTGCTGAACCCGATGCTGACGATGGGCACCTGCCCGGACTGCGGCGGCACGCGCCTGAACCCCAAGGTGCTGACCTGCAGGATTGAAGGCCGCAACATCGCGGAGGTCTGCGCGATGAGCGTGACGCGGCTGAACGCCTGGGTGCGGGGGCTCGCCAGCCCGCTGGCCGCCGACTTGAAGGAGGCCATCGGGGCGCGGCTCACCGCCCTGGAGGAGATCGGCCTGGGCTATCTGTCGATGAGCCGGCCGCTCGGCACGCT
>Ga0310690_10011805_pt1 | contig 10766 bp, 6 predicted proteins | sample AusTroGonzalo_MG_2_FD_207661 | JGI IMG/M metagenome (GOLD analysis project Ga0310690, IMG submission 207661) | Bovine rumen microbial communities from tropical cattle in Woodstock, Queensland, Australia - Gonzalo_04 (v2) (version 2) | ecosystem: Host-associated > Mammals > Digestive system >...
AAAGGTACAAACTGGCAGGACGCTGTCTTCCAGACCGCTATCCAGCACCAGCACCAGCTGTCTGCCCAGGGCGGTACGGAAGCCATCCAGTATTATGTTTCAGGTAACTTCATGAATCAGGAAGGTACCATCATCGGTTCTAACTTCAGACGTTATTCAGTTCGCGCCAACTTGGATGCACAGCTGAAGCCCTGGTTGAAACTGGGTATGTCAACGACCTTCTCAACCACCAACGATGACCTGAAGAAGGCTGACGGTACTGAGGGTATCATCACCTACTCACTGACCACCCTGCCTGACATCCCCATCTACGACGTCTTCGGCAACTACTATGCAGAGGTTCGTGAGGGTTACACCAACCCCAACCCTGTGGCACTGGCCAACATGAACCAATATACATTGGAGCGCCGCAAGCTGACAGGTAACATCTTCGCTGAAATCAGCTTCCTGAAGAACCTCGTCCTGCACACAGAGTTAGGTTACGACATCTCCGGCTCGAACGCTGAGACTTGGGAGCCTTCTGTTGACCTGGGTGGCTGGCAGAAACCTGCTAACCAGGATCACTGGCAGAGCAACACCAACAAGTTCTGGCAGCTGAAGAACTACCTGACCTACACGGGCAACTTCGGCAAGCACCACCTCACAGCCATGCTGGGTCAGGAGTGCTGGGAGTCCATCTGGAAGTACCAGGGTATTACCGGCCAGAACCTGCCGCGTAACGACGTACAGAATCCTTCGCTCGTAGAGAAAGCCGACAAGGACTTCAGCTCTGGCTTCGGCAGCGCTGCGATGGCTTCGTTCTTCACGCGCGAAACCTATAATTATGATGACCGCTACTATGCAACCTATACCTTCCGTTATGACGGTTCTTCCAACTTCGGTCCTAACAAACGCTGGGCAGGCTTCCACTCTGTAGCAGCATCTTGGCGTTTCTCCAACGAGGCATTCATGAAAGACCTGAAATGGCTGTCAAACGGTAAGATCCGTGTAGGCTGGGGACAGACTGGTAATGCCAACATCGGTGGTTACAAGTGGGGTGTTGCCCTTAGCGTGATGCCCTCTGCACTCGGACAGTCTTATCGTCCTACCGGTCTGCCCAACGAGTCCATCCAGTGGGAGACACAGGAACAGATTGACCTCGGTATCGACCTCGGTTTCTTCAACAACCGCATCAACCTGATTATCGACTGGTATCGCAAGGAGTCAAAGAACATGCTCATGAAGATGCAGCTGCCCTCATACCTCGGCACTCAGGGTAACGGTTCGTCTGCCCTCTCAGCTCCTTATGGTAACTATGGTACAATGCGTAACACAGGTCTTGAGCTTGAACTGAAAGCTACTCCTATCCGCACGAATGACTTCGAATGGAATACAGACCTGCAGTTCTCATTCAACAAGAACAAGCTGGTAGCCCTTCAAGGTACTACTTCTGCTGCCATCATCGGCTACGGCCAGTGGAGCGACGTTGTAGCAGTTTCTTCTGTAGGCCGTCCAATGTACGACTTCTACGGATACGAGGTTATTGGCGTCTATAAAGATTTTGATGACATTCTGGCATCGCCCGTCAACACGCTTTATTCTCAGTCATGCATTCAGAATGCTGATGGCACATGGAGTCACGTACAAGACGCATCAAAGTACAGCAAGAACAATACTGTATGGCCTGGTGACTTAAAGTTCAAGGATGTGAACGAGGACGGTATCATCGACGAGAATGATAAGACAACCATCGGTTCTCCGCTGCCAGACTTCACCTTCGGTTTCACCAACACCTTCAACTACAAGAATTTCGACCTGTCCATCTTCATCAATGGCTCTTACGGAAACAAGGTCATGAACTATACTTCTATTCCTCTGACCTCCATGAGCAGTACATGGAACAACCAGATTCAGGAGAAGATTGCTGACCGAGCACAGCTGGCAGCCATCGACCCCAACAAGGTTTATGAGGACGGCAACATGTGGTACAACGACATTACGAATGTCTATGTCACCAATCCTGGCACATCGACCCCGCGTGTGGCTATCGGCAACACCTACAACCAGAACATTTCTTCCCGCTACATCGAGGATGGTTCCTATATCCGCCTGAAGAACATCTCACTTGGATACACCTTCCCGAAGAGCATTATCAAGAAGATTCACCTGGACAACCTGCGTGTTTATTGTAACCTGCAAAACGTGGTGACCCTGACTAAATATGACGGCTACGACCCCGAAATCGGTGCTTCTACGACCGATGCCAACGGCTACGTGTTCGGTCTCGATAACGGACGTTATCCCTCACCATTCACCTGCACCTTTGGTGTGAACTTATCATTCTAAATAAAAGGAGGAGCATTATTATGAAAACAAACAAGATTAAAATATTTTTGGCTGCCGCTTTCATCGGGATGGGAATGACTTCCTGTGAGGATTTCCTGGACCGTCCGACGGAAGACAACTATGTCGCTGACGGCTATTATAAGACCGATGCAGAATGTATTGCTGCTGTTGACTATCTCTACAACTCTCCCTGGTATGACTTCCAGCGCGGTTTCTTCGCATTCGACATCATGGCTGGTAATCTCTACGTTAATGATGGTGACTACAGCGCGTTTCTGCGCTTTGGATTAACATCCAACAACCAGCACATCCGTAACATGTCCTACTCGTTGTGGGCTGTCAATGGCCACTCCAACGTGGTGCGTCACTACATTGAAGGCGGTGGTGCCTCTGAGGCTGTAAAGAACCAGACCATGGGTGAATGTCTGCTTTGGAAGGCCATGGCATATTTCTACCTGGTTCGTACCTTCGGCGATGTGCCCATTGTCCACGACAATGCTGCCATGATTGGAGCTGGCAACTATAACGACCAGTACAAGGTAGTGAAGAGCGACGTCTATGAATACATCGTCATGACACTGGAGAGGGCTATTGACCTGTTGCCCGAACAGTGCACCAAGGGACGCCTTGACAAATACTGCGCAAAAGGTCTGCTGGCTAAGGTCTATCTGGCAAAAGCCGGCGTGAGCGGTACCCTGGACAACAGCGACCTGCAGAAAGCCGCCGAGCTGGCAAAGGACGTGATGGACAACAGTGGACGTTCGTTAGAGAAGAACTATTCAGATTGCTTTACCCTTGAGGGCAACAACTCACCAGAGAACATGATTGCATGGCGCTGGGTGGTTAGCTCTCAGTGGACATCACAGAACTCGTTCCAGTCTGACCTCGGCATGACCGGCATGGACGAATATGGTGACTGCTGGGGTGAATGGAGCGCTCCATCCGTCGATCTCCAGGATGCCTTTGGCTTCAACATCCTTGACGACCCCGCCACACGTCCTGACGTTGACACCCGCCGTAAGGCAACATTGATGACCGTTGGTGATGTAGTACCTTACCTCTGGCGTGACCATGGCGGTTTCGACTACATGCGTTTCGAATTTGACAAGGAGTATAATCCTGGTGCATACGGTGAGCATCGTTCACCAACAGGTTGCAACATGGTGAAGTACATGTACGGTAATAACGCTGACCACGTGACAGCCCTCGGTACATCTGCAGCACGTATGGCAAGTTCACTTTGCACACCACTGCTTCGCTTGGCCGATGTATATCTGATTCTTGCCGAAGCCAAAGTTTTGCTCGGTCAGGGCACCGATGCGGATGCACTCAAGGCTTTCAACGCCGTTCACCAGCGTGCTATTCCCAATGTTGCTGCAGAAACATCGCTGACTTTCGACAAGGTATGGAAGGAGCGCCGTCTGGAGTTGGCTTGCGAGGGTGACCGTTGGTACGACTTCGTTCGTCTGGCCTACTACAACCCTGAGCGTGCCATTTCCGAGCTGAAGTCACAGCGCCGCAACGGATACTGGAACCTGAACCTGATGTTCAAGGAATACTACAAGACCGGTCAGTGGCAACTCGTAAACAAGGATGATGACGGTAAGGATCAGACTGCGACTTACGACGACCAGACACCTATTCCTAACGTAACCATCAACAGTTTCACTGTTCCTTTCCCGATGGAGGACCTGACATTTAACCCCCACCTGAAGGAAGACGCTATTCATGTGAATGTGCGCGAAACTTATAGTTATTAACTGATAATTTAGAATTGAGAATTATGACAACCAAGATAAACAGAATAAGCTGCTGGATGGCATGCGCAGCACTTGTCACTTTGTCGCTCCTGACTTCTTGTAAGGACGAACCTGACAAGTATGAGGTTACCAATGGCACACCAACCATCCGCTACATACGCCCTGTGGATATTGCAATGTCCGACTCCCTTCTGACGGGCGCCTATATGGACAATAACATCTGTATTGTCGGAGAGAACCTGCGTAGTATTACCAAGATGTTCTTCAACGACCAGGAGGCAAAGCTGGTTCCCAGTCTGATTACAGACAACACGCTGATTGTCACCGTACCAGGTAAGATTCCCGGTGAGGTATTCAACAAAATCTTCATGATCAACAATGCCAACGACACCACCACCTACGACTTCAAGGTGCTCGTTCCCGGACCTACCATCAACAACATGAGCAACGAGTGGGCTAAGGAAGGCGAACAGGCTACCATCTATGGTAACTACTTCGTGGACGACCCCAACACACCGCTCACGCTGACCATCAATGGCAGGAACATCAACATTGACGATTTCGACATCAGCCACATGACCTTCACCATTCCCAGCGGACTGTCTGAAGGACCCGTCGAGATTGCAACGGTCTATGGCAAGATAAAGGCAAAGTTCAACTATCGCGACACGCGTGGCATGCTGTTCAACGACTTCGGCAACTACGATGCAGGCGATGCCTCTACTGGACTGACCAACCACGGTTGGCACGCCCAGCAGATTATCAGCGACGAGAACTCACTCGACGGCAGCTACCTCATGCTGGGTGACTGCGATCTCGAGGATGGTTCATGGACTGACTCCAATACATCGTTCGAGTACTGGCCTGGTGACTGGGACGGAACCTTCACCGGCGTCAACTCTCGCCTGTCTGACCTGGTCAGCTTTGCCGACTTCGCCAACATGGCGCTGAAGTTCGAGGTCAACATCCCGTCCTCTAATCCTTGGACGAACCTCTCCATGCAGTGTATCTTCTCTGGCGATGCACAGGTAACGCTGCCGACAGCCAACAACACGTTCTTCAACGGAACGGACTATCCGCGTGCCCTCTGGACTCCTTGGAGAACAACGGGCTCCTACGATACAGGTGGTAAGTGGGTTACTGTAACCATCCCCATCTCTAACTTCAAGTACAAGAACGACGGTACCGTTGCAGGTACGCCCCTTACGTCCAGCAACTTTACCGGTCTGACGCTCTTTATCTGGAGTGGTGTGACCAGTGGCACTACCTGTCATCCTATTATCCGTATTGATAACATCCGTGCGGTAGCGTACTAAACTTTTAAAACAAATGATCATTATGAAAATATATCGTAAATTATCAGTAATGGCCATGGCTGCACTTGTTGCAGCTACAGGGTTCACCAGCTGTAGCTCGGATGACCTTGATACCAACCAGTACAGTAAGAGTGGCGTGAACATTCTTGCCTTTGGCCCCATGCCCATCACACGTGGTGAAACGATGCGCCTGACAGGTACGAAACTCGATAACGTAAGGGAGGTGCTCTTCCCTGAGGGCAACCAGAAACTCACACCTTCCACCACCTATATCAATGGTGACTTCAGCTTGAAGAATTCCGAGGAGATGCTGGTGACCATTCCCGACCTGTGCGTACCGGGCAAGCTTCGTCTGGTGACTGCCAATGGCGATACCATCGTCTCAAGGACAAACATCACGTTCGAGGAGGAAATCAAGGTTACTTCCTTCTCTCCGGAGAAAATCCATCCAGGTGCCGTGCTGACCATCAAGGGTGATTATGTCTGGAATATCGGTCAAGTGGTGTTCTATGACCACGTCGCCGTCGATGCCGAGGATTTCGTCAAGAACACCCGCAACGAGATTCAGGTCATTGTTCCGATGGAGGCAAAACCCGGTGAGCTGGCCTTTAACGACGGCACCGATGGTGCTGAGAACAAATACATTGGCATGCTCGACGTGGATGTTGCAGAAGCAACGGGCGTATCGAATGCCACACCTGAGTTCGGCGAGACCATCACCATCTATGGTGAGAACCTCGACCTCGTAACCAGCATGGACTTCCCTGCCGTTCCTGATGTTTCCTACAACATCGCCAACGATGGCAAGTCTATCCGCGTAGAGGTTCCACGTAACACGATATCAGGTACTGTTACCATGAAATCGGCTTCCGGTCTGACAACGTCTGTTGACATTACCGTACCGCTGGCTTCTGTTACCAGCACTGCACCCGTGACAGACGTGAAGGCCGGACAGACCATCACCATCAATGGTATTAACCTCGACCGCATCACCAAGCTGGTGCTGCCCGCTATCGAGGCTCCTCTGGAGCGTGGTGCCTTCTCACAAAATGCAACGCAGATTACCTTCGTTGTTCCTGAAGGTATGGGCGACGGTAAGGTAACGCTCGTACAGCATGAGAACTACAGCGTTGAGTCTGACAAGATTGCCATGTATAGCGAGGCTCCTGAAACCACCATCTGGGCAGGTAACTTCTACATCGGCAACTGGAACGCCGGCATGCAGGAACTTGCATGGGGTGGTTACAACTGGTCATCCGTGAAGCCCGGACAGGTGCTCACCGTCTATCTGACTCCTGACATGTCTCAGGGCTGGTCACAGATTCGCGTCGGTAACGGCTCATGGGCTCCGCTGCCTGGAACGGCTGATACCAATCCGCTGTTGGCTGAGGACACCAAGTTCTCCGTAACCCTCACACAGGCCATGATTGATGAGTTGGTAGCCAACGGCGGTCTCGTCATCTGCGGTGCTTACTTCACCGTCACCAAGATTACGCTCTCTATTCTGGAGACCACTATCTGGAGCGGTACCTTCGCTTTGGGAAGTTGGGCTGCTGGTATGGGTGACCTCTCTTGGGGCGGCTACAACTGGAGTGAAGTTGCCGTAGGCACGACTCTCAAACTCTACTACGAGGTTGATCCTTCAGTAGGTTATATTAACATCCGCTTCGGTAATGGCTCATGGGCAGCTCTGCCCTCAACGCAGGGCTGGGGAGCTGATGGCAACGCTTCGCCCGACCCGTCGGAGACTACCATCAAGACCGTTATCACCGAGGCCGACAAGAACGAGCTGGTCAACAACGGCGGTCTTGTCATCTGCGGTGCTGGCATCATCTGCAAGAAGGTAGTGCTACAGTAAAATGAAAAGAGTAATTAGTAGGCTGGCAGGTGCCCTGTGGAGCCACTTCATGGTGTGGTATCAGGGCAACAACGGCACCAACCCCGAGGGTCGTGCCATCATGGACTTCCCCGCTGATGCTACCAAGTTCGAGTGGCCGCTCAACCAGGGCGACATTGACATCCTGAACACTCAGGGAGCCATCCTCTTCGTGGGCAATGGCGGCCTGACCGTCACAAAATGGTATGTAAAGTAAAAACAGCCTTTCTTTATAGAAGAGGCGCAACACGTCGTTGCGCCTCCTTTTATTTAAATCCAAAACAAATATGAAGTATCCAAAACTACTATTGCTAATGGCCGCAGCACTGCTTGCTGGCAGTTGCGGCGGCGATGATGCCTCGGATTCGCCACTTCCTCCTACCCCAAGTGTCACCCTGACCCTGCGTTCACAGACCATCAGCGAAGGCGCTGAGGTCGATGCTGCAACGACAACGGTTCTGACATTGAACTACAACAACACCGTCAAAGTAACTGGCACTGGCATCACGCTCAACGGAGTGAACGTGACGGCAAAGAGCAATCCTGTCACCGCCATGTCGGTAGATGTTCCCCTCTCGTTGGAAGATGGTACGGAATATACGCTCAACGTAACGAAAGGGGCCATCGTAGCGACTGCCGACCCGACGGTGTCTGCTCCCGAGCTGACCATCCATTTCAAGACACGCGCTAAAGGACAGCCTGTCAATCCCGACATACCCACCACACCGGTCACTGCATCTACCGAGGAGGCCAAGCAGCTCTACAGCTTCCTGCTGGAGCAGTATGGCGTGAAGACCATCTCCAGCGTCATGGCCAACGTCAACTGGAACAACGAGTGTGCCGAGAAGGTCTATCAGCTGACGGGCAAGTACCCCGCTATGAACTGCTACGACTTCATCCACATTCTCTATTCCCCCGCCAACTGGATTGACTATTCCACCATCAAGCCCGTTCAGGACTGGGTGAACGCCGGCGGTCTCGTACAGCTGATGTGGCACTTCAACGTGCCCAAGTATGAGGGCTCAACGGATGCCACCTGCACCCCAAGCGAGACAACGTTCAAGGCCAGCAATGCACTGGTCAGCGGTACCTGGGAGAACAAGTGGTTCTACGAACAGATGGACAAGGTCGTCGCTACGCTCCTGAAACTACAGGATGCCGGCATCGCCGCTACCTGGCGTCCCTTCCATGAGGCTGCCGGCAATGCCACTGCCAAGCAGCAGGCTTCCTGGACCAAGTCGTGGTTCTGGTGGGGCTACGACGGGGCAGAGACATATAAGAAACTCTGGGTTGCCATGTTCGACTACTTCAAGCAGAAGGGTGTCAACAACCTGATATGGGTGTGGACCACACAGAACTACAACGGCAACAGCGCCAACTATAACCAGGACACTGCCTGGTACCCGGGCGACGAATATGTTGACATCGTAGCCCGCGACCTCTATGGTTACACTGGTACACAGCATCAGCAGGAATTTGAGGAGATTCAACAGCGCTACCCCAACAAGATGGTTGCCTTAGGCGAATGTGGCTGGGACGGCAACAGTAGCAAGGAGAGCGCTACACCCAGCGAATTCTGGAAGGCTGGTGCGCTGTGGAGCCACTTCATGGTGTGGTATCAGGGCAACAACGGCACCACCACCGGAACCATGTGCAGCGATGCCTGGTGGAAGGCTGCCATGAGTGCCGAAAGCGTCATCACACGTGACCAACTACCTAAATGATTCATACATAAACCGACAAAGGGTGTGTTAATTAATGTGACACACCCTTTTTTTGTGCCAAATGTTTTGTGATTTCCATTATTATCACTAAATTTGCACACTATACTAACAATAAATAATAAAACAAATTCGATTTTCGTATGAAAAAGACCTATCTGCTACTAACGATGCTTCTGGCATCATTCGCATTATTCAGCTGTGGCGGCGATGACGCTAACGACTCAGGCGGAGGCTCACCCACACCCTCTGGCATCACAATCACCTTGCGTTCCATGTCAATCAGCCAGGGAGCTGAGGTAGATGCATCAACGACCACAGTCCTCACCCTGAACTACAACAACACGGTGAAGGTGACCGGTTCGGGCATCACCCTGAACGGTACCAGCATCACCGCCAAGAGCAGTGCCACGACCGCCATGTCGGTTGACGTACCGCTTGCACTCCAGCCCGGAACCAGCTACACGCTGAAAGTGGAGAAGGGAGCCATCGTATCGACCGCCGACCCGTCGGTGTCTGCACCGGAACTGACGCTGGTATTCACCACCAAGGCCCAGGTTGACCCGGGAACGACCGACAATGATGCCACCGCGCTGGCTAAGAAACTGGGTTGGGGATGGAACCTCGGTAACCATTTCGACACCAGCTCCGGCCAAGACGGCGTACATCCGCAGTGGGGCTACTGGGACAATGCCACACCTACTGCAAAACTCTATACTAACCTGAAGAATGCCGGCGCAAGCACCGTTCGTATCTGTGTTACCTGGGGTAACTACCAGACGGCCGACCCGTGGGTAATCGATGCCGATTACATGGCTGAAGTCCGTCAGAATGTGGAATGGGCCGAGAGTGCCGGACTGAATGTCATCCTCAACATGCACCACGACGAGTACTGGCAGGACATCAAGCAAGCAGCCTCCAACAACATCATCAATGAGCAGATCAAGGACCGCATTGCCAAGACGTGGAAGCAGATTGCCGAAGCCTTCAAGGACAAGGGCGACTTCCTCTTCTTTGAGTCGTTCAACGAGGTACAGGACGGCAACTGGGGCTGGGGTGCCAACCTCAATGACGGCGGCAAGCAGTACCGCACGCTCAACGAGTGGAACCAGTTGGTAGTCAATACCATCCGTGAGACTGGCGGCAACAACGCTACCCGTTGGATTGGCGTTCCCGCCTATGCTTCCAGTCCGACGTTTGCCCTCGACCACAACTTCGAGTTGCCCACCGACCCAGCCAACCACATTATGGTCAGCGTCCACTTCTACGATCCCAGCAGCTTCACCTTGACACCAGAGAACAGCGGCGGCAAGACGGAGTGGGGTCATACGGCTGCTGCTGGTAAGTTCGAGCCCAACAGCAACGAGGAGCACGTCGTGGAGACCTTCCAGCAACTTCAGGAGAAGTTCATCGCCAACAATATTCCTGTTTATATCGGCGAGTATGGTTGCGTAATGCACAGTAGCGATCGCTCAAACCTCTTCCGCAACTACTATCTGGAGTATGTGTGCCGTGCAGCCCACACCTACAACCTGCCCGTCTGCATCTGGGACAACAACTCCACAGGAGGTGGTAACGAGCATCATGGCTACTTCAACCACGACGATGGCTCGTACCTGAATAATTTGGAGTCACTTGTTAAGACGATGATCAAGGCCACAACATCTGACGATACAAGCTACAGTCTTGAGACCATCTACAAGAATGCTCCGAAATAATTACCGGGTATTTAGTAAATACAAAAAAGAGAGGCAGTTGCCTCTCTTTT
>Ga0310690_10011806_pt1 | contig 10764 bp, 5 predicted proteins | sample AusTroGonzalo_MG_2_FD_207661 | JGI IMG/M metagenome (GOLD analysis project Ga0310690, IMG submission 207661) | Bovine rumen microbial communities from tropical cattle in Woodstock, Queensland, Australia - Gonzalo_04 (v2) (version 2) | ecosystem: Host-associated > Mammals > Digestive system >...
TGGCCGGCCGTGTAGATGAGTTAAACAATGCCCTCAAGGGCCGTAATATTCGTATGGCTGCCATCTGTGCTGGCTTCGACGGGTTCATCCTGGCCGAGGACGAACAAAAGGAAAAGTTCGACACAACGATGCGCGAAATCATCGAGGCAGCAGGCAAGATTGGTTCCTGCGGTGTCATCATGGTGCCTGCCTTCAACTGGCAGTCTCCTTGCCGCCCGCACACAATGGACACACGCAACTACCTCTGCGAGCAGCTCCATGAGCTGGGCGAGTTTGCCCTTCAGTGCGGCACGACAGTCATTCTGGAGCCCCTGAATCGTGGCGAGTGCTTCTACATGCGTCTGGTAGCCGATGCTGCCGCCATCGCCCGCGATGCCGACAGCAAGGGCGTGAAGGTCATGGGCGACTTCTGGCACATGCAGGAAGAGACCTCCGACTATGCGGCTTTCATGGCAGCAGGTACGGAATACCTGCAGCATGTTCACATCGCCAGCCGCGGCCGCAGGAAGACACCAGGCGAAGACGGCGAGAAGGACAACTACCGCGACGGTTTCCGAGCACTCAAGGAGCTTGGCTATCAGGGCTTCATCAGTTTCGAGTGCGGATGCGAAGGCGACCGTGCCGTAGTGCTGCCTGCCGCAGTAGAACTGCTACGCAAGCAGTGGGAAGAAGCATAGCCTCTGTTCTGGAAAAACACTTACATTGAAAAGCACTCTGAACGGTGCTTCGAGTGTTGACCTACAGAGAAATTCCAAACGCAGCGTGCTGCGATGACCAACGCCACGTGCGATGATGACTAACAAAGCGTGCCACGATGACCATCGCGGCACGCTTTGTTTTTATGAAAAACCCGCTCCATTTGTCCTTCCCTCATCCGCTCCTTGTACTTTCTTGATTCATCTTATCTGGGAATTCTCTTGTAACCCGCTGAAAATCACTATAGATTTGATTTAAGCGCATATTTATAGTTTTTGGCACAAAAGTGACACCATAGCAAAAAACGCCGTCAAATCGAATTCGACTGCGAAGAATGTTGACAGGAACTATACTAAGTTATTCAGTGTGCCAAACGTATTAACAAAAAAAACCTCGGCAATTGCCGAGGTTATTATTAGGCTGTATGCGTTAAATTACTTAACAGCAACCTTCTTACCGTTCTGGACGTAAACGCCCTTCTGAGCCTTGCTTACGCGCTGGCCAGCGAGGTTGTAAACGGGAGCATTTGCATTGTCAGCATTTACGCCGTTGATGCCAGTACCACCAGTAATAGTCAGCTTAGCTGTGAAGTCAGCAACTTCGTAAGACTTAATGGGAGTGGACTTGTCAGACAGAACAGCCTTTGTGAAGGGAACGTCATAAGTGCCATCCTTTGCTTCCTTTGCTACAACAATACCAATCTTAGCAACAGGATTTGTAATTGCCTTATAAGAGAGAGATTTGTCACCACCGAGGTAGAACATATAACCATCACCAGAAGTCATGAAACCAGTCTGGTGCTTAGCCTTTGCGATGGGGAAAGTAACATCGTCCACCCATTCTTCGTCATCCTCGTTGTAGACCTTTGCAATTGTTACGTTTTCGGGAAGAGTAACGTTGAACTGCATACCAGAAATCGCGGTTACATCCTCAGTACTGAGCATAACTTCCAAGTAAGCGACATCACCACCTGCAGTTGCATCAATATCCTCGCAGGATAATGAACCGATTTGTGCCATTGCTGCAACACCGCACAGCATAGCAGCCATTGTCATGTAAAACTTTTTCATTTTAATAATTATTAAAGGGTTTATAATTAAATTTGATTCTACTTTATTATTACTGTTGAGCCATAATATCAAGAACAGATACAAAGTCAGCAATATTTACCTCGCCGTCACCAGTGAGGTCGGCAGCCTTGTCATAATTGCCGTTTGCCATGATTTCGAGGACAGACACAGCGTCAGCAATATCAACCTTGCCGTCACCTGTGAGGTCACCTGCTACGCCAGGTTCTTCACCCTGCTCGATTGTCCAAGGATTCTCTTTGAGTTCTCTGTTATGTCCATTGCCACCGGGTTCTGTGAGGAGAGCGTCCTTTACGATAACAACGCAATCACCAACAGGAGCATCAGCAGCTACAGAAACAGTTACAGTGGCAACTTCGCCGTCATTGTTTGTCAGAGCAACACCTTCTTCGCCTTCGCAAATGAGCTTGACAGTGCCGTCAACATTCACAGTTTTCAGAAGCTGGCCATCATAACCTTCGGGATAACGTGCGCCAGAGAGTTCTGCATCAACAAATGTAACACCAGTGGGAAGAACGAGTGTGCACTCCCATGTGCCGATAGCGTTACGGTTCTTCATGCTCAGGGTCAATGTGGCAGTGGCACTGGTCTTACCAGCTGCACCAGTCACATAAATCTGGTAAGCTTCGATGAGAGAAGCCCACATGGCTGTCATCATAAAGAATGACACCAGAGAAAGTAAAATTCTCTTTTTCATAATTTTGTTTTTTAAAGTTACTAATGTTGTTTTATACTTTTCTGCTGCAAATTTAGTGCTTTTTTCAGAACCACCAAAACTTTTTTGATTTTTTTTTCATCATTCCTCAAAAAAAGTTCGTCTTTGCGGAATCATATCCCATGAATTCATGTCATACAACATATTATTACATGCCTCGGGCACGAAAAATGATGTCGCGCGCCTCGGTAATTTCACGGAATCTCTTTTCTGCCTGCTGGCGGGCAGCCTCCCCCTGTGCTGCAAAATGGTCGGGATGATAGCGGAGCGCCATCTGGCGATATGCCTGCCGTACCTCTTCGTCGGTGGCTGTGCTGGTGATGCCCAAGGTGCGGTAAGCCTCCTGCAGCGTGACATCCACGTATGGCTGCCATGCCTTCTCCTGCTTCTGGTAGCCGGAGAAGTCATCGGCCGAACCTCGCCGGAAAGTGAAATGGATGGTGGGGCGACGGTACATGGAATCGACGAGCCACCCCAGCAGGAACCCAAACAGGAACCCCCGGCCGCCACTGACGTACCAGCCGATGAAACCGAAAATCCACTTATAGCTTAACAGACATCCCATTCTTATAATTCATAATGCCTGTCTCAGCTTCTCGGAGAGGTCCTGGACGGGAACGAGTTCGTACTCGCCATCCTTGAGCCATACGATGCGACGGGAGATGATGGGGATGCCGATGTCCTGGAGCATGAGAGCGTAGAGGGAGAGCTGGATGCTGTAGAGCGAAAGGTCTTCCTCGACCATGTCGGCAAAGGGCTGGTGGAGCACTCGCCCCCACTTGCGGTTGTAGTCGTTCTGGAGGCTGGCATTGGTCTTGTAGTCGAGAATCACAAAACCCTCTGGCTGCCCGTCGCTGCCGTCGTTGTAGTAAAGCATATCGAAGGTGCCGGCTATCTGTTCGCGGAGGTTCTTCTCGGGGCAGGGATTCTTCCCGCTGTAGGCCATTGCCTCGTTGAGCACGAGGTGCATGCTGGGGGGCATCTCGTTCATGAACTTGAGCACGGCCTCTTCCTTCGGGTGAAGCGGGGCAAGGAAACCATACTCTGGCATGTACTGCACCTGCATCGACGGACAGACACGTTCGGGCAATCCGGCACGCAGGTAGCCGAGGCTTTCGCCGTAGGCGTGCGTCTTGGTGCCAAGGGTGGTGGCACGGAACGAGTTCTGCCGCCACTGCTGAATCCAGTACGCGGCTGTCTGACCATGACGCTCGGCATAGCGTGCCGCCTGCTTCTGCTCATCGAAAGGCACACGGATGAAGCGATGCGCCACGTTCGAGACAGAGGGCAGAGACCTGCTGCCAAGCAGATAGCGATGACCGTCATCGTAGAACTCAAGGTCCTCGAACTCACGCAGGACATGACGACGAGCCTCTGCCACGATGGCAGGCTCACCGAGAAGGGAGAAGAAGGTGTTTGTTTTCAATGGGAAGGATGGGACTGATGGGACATATAAGACCTATAAGACCTATAGGATTAATAGGACTAATAGATTATTTTCATTCCTTCTCTGATGTTTACCCCTTTGGTAGGGCGAGCGAGGCGCTGGCCGGAGAGGTTGTAAAGCAGCCCCTCTCTAACTTCCCCCGAGGTGGGAGAAGTTATGCCAGTTTCCTCATCATCGAAGAGATAGCCTTTGATGCCGGCACTGCTGACGAGGTATGCCTTGCCCCTGGCCACCTCTGTGCCTGGCGTCACCTGAAAAAAGCCAACCACGCCGGCGGGCTTTGCCAAAGCATAGATGCTGCCATTGCCCTCTACACTGCCGTCGCTGCCGAGCAGGTCATTACTGACGCCAAGCGTGGCACTGGTGGTCCTGGTCAGGAAGTATGTATCGGGCTTAGCAGCCGTCACGACAAGCGCTGTGCCCTTGGGAGCCTGGTCGAGAGGCTCCAAATGGACATAGCCGGTCATAAGCTGTCCAACGTAAGCATTAATGCCAGAGCCGTTGAAGTCAGTATCTGTCGTGGTGACGTAGGTGCCATAATACTTGCCTCCCTGCTCAGCACGGTCGGTAATGGTGACGCGAGGGCGAGCCACGGGGTCAACCTCCACCAAAGCATCCTTGAATGTCGGACGAAACTCCGAAACCTGAATCACACCGTTGCCACCTCCCTTGCGCTCCGTGATGACCCACTTGAAACTCTGATAAGCCCTGGCCGTTTCCTTAGAGAGCGTGTAGGTGTAGGTCGTGTAGTTCACATCCTGCAGCTTTGCGTCGTTGGTAACGGAGGCAATGACTTCCCAAGAGGCATCGTCCTTGTCGGGATAGCTATCGGTGGTGGAGCCGTAGAGCGTCCATGATTTCGGGTTGCGGCCAGTATATTGGGCATTGTCGTTGGCTGTGGAAATTTTGTAGCCTGTCACATAGATGGGATGAGAGGCATGAAAGATGGCATAGACGGGATTGCCTTCGCCACCATTGAGGCACCATTTCGTGGAGGTGCTGCCATCGACAATTTTGTCGTAGTTCTCGCCAGAGCTGAAGCCTGCCGAACCTTCATCAGGTGTGAAGAACACATCGACGGATGCCCGCTCATACTCCTTCGTCTCGGCCTTTCCGTAGGAGAGGTTGTTGGTGCTCTGGGCGAGGTTTGCCATATCGTTCTTGCCGCCAAGCGGCGCATAGATTTCGAGGCTTGACTTGAGCATACGGCCGTCGCATACGGCAGAGATTTCTTCGGGTGTCATACCTGAACGCCAGAAGGACAGTTCGCTCACCTCGCGGCTGTTGCTTTCGTCGCCGACGCTAACGGTTTCGATGCGAGCCAAGCGTTCGCCGACCTCGCCAGCCTTCGTCTTATCGACATAGAGGATGGTGCGGCGCTGCGCATAGTAGCTCGTCAGGGTGACGTTGTGCCAGTTGCCGTCGTTGATGGTGGTGCTGGAAGTGATGGTAGAACCTGTAGGAGCGGTGTAAGTGACAGTGCCGTTTGCATTCACGCGGACGATGGCCTGCTGCGTGCCCGAAGACTGTGTCAGGCAAACCAGTTGTCCTTCCGTACCCTTGACGCGGACGGTCACGGTGAAGGGATGAACGGTCTCTTCCGGCTCGAAGTAGATGGTCTTGCCAGCCTCGACGGTCATGCTCTTTGACTGGTCACGCACAGGCTGTGCCTTGCCAGCCTTGATGGCATCAAAGAGCGAAGGCACCATTGCATACATAAACTCCGCATGGCCGGCGGTGTTCTGATGGTAGGTGTCGGACACATAGCCGTCTGCCCACTGGCCGTTGCCCTTGTCGATGGCACCGAGCACATTGGTCGAAGGCACATCCCACTCGTGGATGAGCAGATTGAGCTGCTTGACGTAGCTGTAATCGCTCTCGTTGTAGTCGCCGCGCGTGTAGTTGTTCATCACCATAGGAATCTTGCCGTCCGCGCGTACCTTACTTATTAGTGTCAGCATGTTGTCGCGCCACTGGTTGAAGACAGCCTGCTGGTTGCTTGCGCCGTGGATACCTTCGTTGCCAAGCGAGAGCCCGAAGATGACGTAGCGGCCGAAGTCGCGGATGAGGTCGTCGTAGCGGTTCAAGAGGTTGACGGTGGTGTTGCCGCCGATGGAGACGTTGGTTGTGTAGAATGCATTGTCGCTTCTGCCCTCGTTATGGCGAGCGATGAGCTGCTGGCCGTAGAGGTAGCGGTAGCCCTTGTAGTCGGTTGCACCCTGACCATTGGCCACAGAAGAACCAAAGACTGAGATACGGTTCTCGTCGATAGGAGCAGAGATGTTATAGACCATCTGCTTCATATCGACGGTAATTGTGTAGGTGCCGGCATTTTGGTAGATGTTCTCCGTGCTTTGTCCCTTCTCGACTTCGCCGAGGGCGTAACGGGTGGATGCCCCCTGCAGACGCTTGATAGCGTAGGAATCGTTGTTGTTGAGAGCAAAGTACATTGTCTTATCTACCCATTGCTGTGAAGCCGTTTCGGGCAGCGTCACTTCTCCCTCGAAGACGCCATTTGACTTGTAGGGGATGGCAGGATTGCCTCCGCCGATGTTGCCACGTACGTTCATCGTGACGGGCAACACGGTGACGGTATTGTCGGAGGTGTTGACGGTGATACGTGCCACACAGCCCTCTGCAACAGAGAAGGCAGCAGCACCTGAAAGGTTGAATGTGCCGTCGCCATTGTCGTAGAGCGTGAAGGACTCGTTATCGATTGTGCCAGTAAGGGTGAAGGTGCCTGCGTTGAGACGGGCGTATGCCTCGTAGAGGTTGTTGCCAAGAGACTTGAAGGTGACATCTTCAGCGTTGCCACTAAGTGTCAACGAACTGAACTCGAGGGGCTCTTCGGGACGTGTGCCGCCTTCATATTCCTCAATCTTCATCGCGCTGATGTGTGCCATACCAGCCACACGCTGCATGGTGATGAGAATGTTGCCGCTGCGGTCGGGATAGATGTAGTCCGTCTGCAGGATGTTGCGCAGGTTGCCGGGATAGCCGTAGCCGCCCACGTCATAGCCGGAAGTGGTCTGACCGCCCACCCATGTGCGTTGGCCCTGAATAGTGTACTGCGTGCAGCGGTTGTCGGTATGGTTGCGCGTGCCATAGATATAGAAGCGGTAGCAATGGGCGGTGTTGAGCTTGGTCAGTTTGAAGGAGCGTGCATCGCCATTGTCGATGAAGACATAGTCCTCAGTTGCTGTCTGGATGGCGAGGTCGCCCAGGTCGTTGGCCGAGGGGCTGTTGTTGCCGCCGGCGTTGATACCGTTGGTGTAGGTCTTGTCAACGACAACGAACTTTGCGCCAGTAGATGTGCCTTCACTATTATTGATAAGGACGGTCTTGGCAGAAATTGTGTTGCTGCTACTTGTGCCTGAGGTAATGTTGTTCCACTTGTTGCCGTTGGCATCGGTTCCAGTTGTCTGTCTGCCGCGGCTTGTATTGCTTGTCTCACCAAAGTCAAAGTACATCTTCTGCGTAAGCGTCAGTTCCTGGTTGGGACGTGTCTGACCGGAGACTTCCTCTATTTTCATGCAGTTGAGATAAACCATGCCGCCGCTGTACTTCTTGCTCATGGTGAGGTCGATGTTGCCGTTGCGGTCTGGGAAGATGACATCGCTGGTCAGGATGTTATTGTTGTTGCCGTTGTAGCCGCCGTCGCCTATCGCGCTGCCCGACATAGCCATCTCATCCTTCCAGCAGTTCTCGCCTGTCAGCTCGAAGTAGCCTGCCCTATCTTCTGCCACGACACGCGAGCCAAAGAGATAGAAGCGGTAGCCCTTGCTCTGGTCAAGGCCGCCGAAGTGGATGACGCTATAGTCCTGAGCGCCCTCCATGTGGATGTAGTCCTGAGTGGCTGTAGCGATGGCGAGGTCGCCCAGCAGGGAAGCCGAAGGAGACTCCAGTCCGCCGCCACCGCTCATGCCGTTGGTGTGGAAGTAGTTGCCGATAATCATTGTACGAGACGTGAGCTGTCCCTGAGAATTAATCAAGTTGTAGCCCTTCGGATACATACGTTCCGTAGGCATAGCGTAGGCGTTTGTCCAATAGTGACCGTTGGCATCAGCACCAAGCGTCTGGTGACCGCGACTGTCGTTGTCTGTCTCGCCGAAGTCGATATAGTAGGTCTGGTCGCCACTAACTGCAGGCATCTCATCCTCCTGACCATTAGTATCGAACTCCTCGAGCTTGATGGTGCTGATGTATCCGAAGGAGCAAGAGGGCGCCGTGTTCTGCTTGAAGGTAAAGTAGATGGTGCCGCTGGCGTCGGGCGACATGTAGTCGCTGACCGAGACATTGCGGACATTCTGGTTGATGTTCTCGCCTCCGAGGCCGGGGCCGCTGGTGTATTGCACCCAATTCCACTCAGTCTTGCCCTTGAGCATAAGGACAGTAGAACGATAGCCGCCGTTATCCGTGCGCGTGCCGAAGATGTGGAAGCGGTACTTCTTTGTGCGGTCGAGACGTTGGAACACGAGCATGGCCGTGCCGTTGTTCTCCGAGTACATATAGTCCTGCGTAGCACTTGCCACAGCCATCTCGCCGAGATTCTCCGCATAGGCAGATGGGTTGTTCAAACCGCCGTTGTTGTAGCCGTTGGCATTCCATGCAACGAGGTTGTGGAGGGTGATGTCGGTGGCTTGGTTGCTTGTGGTGACAACGGCACAGGACGTGCCGGCTGCGATGCTGGACGTGCCATCGCTCTGCGGAGCCATGTTGTTCCAGTAGTTGCCATTCGTGTCGGCTCCGCTGGTAATGTCGCCACGAGAGCCTGACTTGCCACGCTCGCCGAAGTCGAAGAGCATCTTGCGTGTCAGGGTGTAACCCAGTTCGGGACGTGTCACGCCGCTGTACTCCACCACCTTCATGGCGTTGAGGTGAATCATGCCGCCCTTTGTCTTCTTGATGAGCGTCATCTCGATGCAGCCGTTCTCATCGGGGAAGATAAGGCCGGACTCCTGGACGTTGTTGTTATTGCCGTTGTAGCCATTGGCACCAATGCCAGCGCCGCCCATCTTGTGGTCACCCTGCCATTGGTTCAAGCCACGGAAATGAAACGTCGCCTCGCGGCCTGGAGTACCCGTATCGGTACGGCTGCCGAAGCTGAAGAACTTGTAGCCCTTGTTGAGGTCGAGTCCCATGAAGCGGATGATGGCATAGTCCTGACTGGATTCGAGGAAGATGTAGTCCTGTGTGGCACTCTCAATGGCGAGATCGCCAAGCAGGGAAGCCGACGGACTTTGCAAGCCACCATTGCTGTAGCCATTGGTGGAGAAGCGCGTCGAAAGCTGCAGGCGGCAGTCGGTAGCCGTGCCAGCCGATGTTATCATGTTGATGGTCTGAGGATATACTTTGTCGGGAGCTCCCGTTCCTTTGCCGTAGATGTTGTTCCAGTAGTGCCCGTTGGCGTCGGCTCCTTCGGTTCTGTAACCCTGATTGGACACATTGTTCTGACCATAGTCAATGTAGAAGGAACGCTCCTGAGTCTGCGCTCCAGCAGTCAGCCCGCCAGCTAATAGGGCAAGCGTCAACAAAGTCTTTTTACCTTTCATAAGTGGAATTAGTATTGAATTATTGTTGTATTTTGCGGCAAAGATAATGCTATTTTTGATAAAGTGCAAGCATTTATGAGAAAGGCTTACTTTACCTTAAACTTATCGCCAGCTGTCTGGGCTTGGTATTCGGGTGCATAGAGACAGGTGAGGCGGGCAGGCGGCAGGAGATAGTTGCCGCTGCGACCGACAAGCCAATCCTCCTCGATGACGTAAGTGCCACGCGGCAGACGGTCCATGAAGTACTCCGTGCTGGCATCATGCATCGCCTGATAGTATCCAATGCCGCCTTGCCAATGATAGCCCGAAAGCTGTTGTGCAGGCTCTGCAGCTGCGGGACGCGGCGCACGCAGACAGACATATTCATAGTCGCGGTCGGCAGTAATGGTGTAACGGACGTGGATGCGAGCCCCCATTGTCCATTGACCATTGACCATTGAATCTACTTCTCTGCGAATAGTCATGCCTTCACGATGGCTCTCGGCTTCGGAAGCAGGCATCTGGTATTGGGCATAAACTGCGCCCCAAGAAAGGCAAAGCCCCCCTCTATCCCCCCCAAGGGGGGAAGAATCGTTGTGCTGCTCGATGGTCAGCGTCTTTGCCTTCGAGATGGGTTCGATACGCTCACGGAAGGCCCCCTCCATCTCCCTCTTGGGAGAGGGCTTTAAGATGCGTGTCTGATTGTCGTATGTAACTGTGCCGCTCCAACTTCCCTGGCTCCCTTCCTCCTCGGGGGAGGGGGCTGTGAGGCTTATCAGGGCATAAATCGCATCCGCCGACTGCACGGGACGCTCCCATTCCTGTGTCCGCTTTTGCTGGATAAGCCATTCTGCCATCTTTGCAAGCAGGTCTGTCTCCTTTGGCTCGACAGTTCGGACGGCTTCCATCAGAGTGACGTGTGTCTCCACTTTGCGGTCGATGCTCGTGAAGCTGCCGCCCGGATAAGCGAGATACATGCCGTCGCTGTGGCGCAGCAGCTCGTGCAGGCGAGGCATCAAAGCCCTTGCAGCTTTCTCCTCACCCGACATTTGCAAGACAACTGCAGCAATGGCACGAGGTTCTCTGTCAAGTTCTTCGGCCTGCTTCTTCAGCAAAGACAAGAGGAAAGACTCATCTGAGCCCTCTCCCTTTAAGGGAGAGTTAGAGAGGGTCTCCCTATACATTATATATATATATAGGTAGCGGAGATGAGAGAGCGACAATGCGGGCTTCTTCTCCTTGCGCAGTGCCTCCACCTCTTTGTGCATTTCCCCCGCGAGGAAAGAC
>Ga0310690_10011807_pt1 | contig 10764 bp, 7 predicted proteins | sample AusTroGonzalo_MG_2_FD_207661 | JGI IMG/M metagenome (GOLD analysis project Ga0310690, IMG submission 207661) | Bovine rumen microbial communities from tropical cattle in Woodstock, Queensland, Australia - Gonzalo_04 (v2) (version 2) | ecosystem: Host-associated > Mammals > Digestive system >...
TAACACTGAAGCATGGCATTCCTTCCGAGGTGCTGTTGGTTGGCCTGCCGAGCGCGATTATGAACATTTCCGGCGTGCTCTCCAACATCTGCATGAACCGGCTGATGGAGTCGTACGGCAACGAAGCCGTTGCAGGGATCGGTATCGCCAAGAAAGTGGACGTGCTCAATTACGCGATCGCCACCGGCATGTCCCAGGGCGTGATCCCGCTGATCGGCTACAACTATTCTGCGAAAAACTACAAACGCATGATGTCCGCAGTCAGGACGACCTTTATTCTCAGCATTACGGTTGCCGTGCTGGGCACCGTCTTCCTCCTTACCGGAGCCCAATTCATCGTCCGGGCGTTTATCGACGATCCCCAGACTGTGCAATACGGCAGTCAGTTCCAGAGGATCATCTGTCTGACGGGCCCCTGTATCCCGGTGTCCATGGTCATCATTGCCACGTTCCAGGCTGTGGGGAAGAAAGTTTTGCCGCTGATTCTGTCCATGCTGAGGAAAGGGGCAGTGGATATCCCGGCCATGTTCCTGATGAACCGTCTCGTGGGGATTACGGGGATCGTCTGGGCTACGCCGATTGCCGATGTGGTGTCCATGGTAGCCGCGATCCTCTGCTTTATTCCGTTCTGGCGGGATCTGCGGAAGAAAATTGCAGAGCAGGCGCAATCCTGAAACGGAGCCGGCAGAACTCGGCCGTGTTCTTGTGACCCGCTGGCGATAAATCTATCAAACCGCTTGGTTGACAGCCCTGTTTCCACACTCTAAAATGGATTCAGCCGGTTACGAAAAATCAACCTGTAAGGAGGTAAAATCAAATGAAAAAACTGGCTTCTCTGCTTCTCGCACTGATCCTTCTTCTCAGTCTCTCCTGCGTGGCTTTTGCCGATGCGCTGCCGGCAGCTGAGCCCGATGAGACGAACATGTTCGGCGTTGACAAAAACATCAACATGGAGACCCTTGACGAGTATCTGGGCCGCGACGACGTTGCATACCGCGATGTCCGCATGCTTTTTGATCCGGCCGACTATGCATCCATCGGCGGCAACGCGGATCTCGCTTCCACCGTGGAAGGCTTCCGCATTGTTCCCTATCCCTACCTGGCGACACTTTCCGCGCTCCCGGTTGAAGGCGCTTATGACGGCGACACGCTGTTCACCCTGACCTGGAACGAAGACGGCAGCATTGCCTCGGCAGACGCCAATTACGAAGAGTCCATGCTCGTCCTCGAGGATTGCTTCCCGAAGGACAAGGCTGTCTTCCTGATGTGCGGCGGCGGCGGATATGCCGGTATGACCAAGTCCCTGCTCATCTTCCTCGGCTGGGATCCCGAGCTGCTCTATAACGTTGGAGGCAACTGGTCCTATCAGGGCGACCACAGTGTCGAACTGATCGAGTATGCGGAGGATGCCAACGACAATGATTTCTTCTGCACCTGGCGTGCCGATTATGCCCTGATCGACTTCAGCCGTCTGCATCCCGTCGCGTAAGAAAGCCCGATGAAGAAACGGAAAACACTTGTCTGTCTGCTGTGCATGACGGTGCTGTTCCTCTCGGCGGTCTGCGTTCCTGCCTATGCCGACATGGATATGATTCCCTACACGCAGTATGCCAGCGGCGGAACCCCCACGGATCTTGAGGCGGTCATTCTGTTTGAAAACAGCAACAAGACCTTTACCAAATACCAGGTGGCCTATACCTCATGCACCTGCCGCGGACCGGAGAAAAACTTCCGTTCGGTCATGTACATTGAGCTTCTCAACACCAAGGACACGCCGGAGGAAGCCGCTATCCGCCAGATCTCTCTGGGCGAACTGGACGGTGTTACGGTTGGCATGTGGGGAGACTCGAACCCCATCATGGGGCATCCCGACTACACGGCGGAATACATGGACGAGAACCTGGTACAGAAGCTTGTCGGGACGACCAAGGCCCAGTATGACGCGTGGGAAGGCTACGGCGATCTCATTGATGCTGTTGAGCCGGATGCCGTCAGCGGTGCCACGGTTTCTGTAAGCAACATGACGTCGGTGATCAAGGCCCTGTTTCAGTATCACGCTGACAAGTACTATTCCTGACCGCAGACATGGATAACGGAACGAACCGGGATTTTTGACCCGGTTCGTTTTTTGGTGTATCGTTATTCAAGAGTATACAATGGTCCGGGATTCTGGTATACTGAAATCATCTCAGACCGGAGGCGATCGCCATGACTTACAAAGAAATCCTTGAAAACGCACGCAAAACCATCCTCAACTGCAAAGCCTGTCCCGAATGCAACGGACTCGGCTGCGGCAACACCCTGCCGGGTCCTGGGTCTAAAGCCCCCGGGAACGGCGCAAACACAAACTGGCAGGCCTGGAAGAATATCCGGCTCAACTTTGACACCTTTGCCGAAGACGGCCCTGTCGATACAGGCAGCACGCTGTTTGGGAAGCACTTTGCGCTTCCGCTCATGAGCGGTCCGATCGGCTCCATGACCCAGTACAGCCGGGAAGACGTCACGGTTGCCTTCAACGACGGCGTGATGGAGGGGACCGCGAAAACAGGAACCATCGACTGCTTCGGCGATGGAATTGCGCCGTATGTGCTTCCCGGTGCGCTGGAGTCCATTGCCCGTCATCATGCCGATGGTATACCCGTGTTCAATCCCATGCCCAACGCGTCCATTATCAGAAAGATGGAGATGTTTGAGGACTGCGCCCTTGCCATGTGCGTGGTGGTGGACAGCGCAGGCCTGAGCCATTGGAAGCACTCCGGAGATCAGCCCGGTTCCAAAACGGTCTCGGATCTGAAAGAGATCAAGGCACACACGAACAGGCCCTTTATCGTAAAAGGAATCATGACGGTGAAGAATGCGCTGCAGGCCGTCGAAGCCGGCGCCGACGGCATCATCGTTTCCAATCACGGAGGGCGTGCCCTCGCGGATGTACCGGGGACGGCGGAAGTTTTGCCGGAGATCGTCCGCGCCGTAAAGGGAGACACCGCCATCATTGTCGACGGCGGTATCCGGCACGGTGTGGATATGGTCAAGGCGATCGCCATCGGTGCCGATGCCGTGCTGATCTGCCGCCCGTTTGCAACGGCATGGTTCGGCGGCGGCGCCGAAGGGGTCAGCACCTATATCAACATGCTGAAAACAGAGTTTTCGGAAGCCATGTATATGGTCGGCGCCAGAAAGGTTTCCGATCTCTGCCCGGACATGGTCAGGTACAGGTAAAGCAGCCAGCGGCGGGACCACCCCTTATCGCGGCCTGTCTGGACTATATTTTAAAAAAAGAGAACCCGCAGGTCCGCTTTTGTGAGCCTGTGGGTTCTCTTTGAAGATTCAGGAAAGCAGAGGCTTGCAGGCCTCGGCCAGTTTGTCCTTCTTTGCCTGGGCTTCGGCCAGGTCCTTACCTTTGGTAGTGAAGTAGGTCTTGATCTTGGGTTCCGTGCCCGAGGGGCGTACGATGACGGTGGAGGCGTCGTCCAACTTGTAGATGAGCACGTTGGCCTTGGGCAGACCGGTCTTCTCCGGCTCGCTGTAGTCGGTAACAGCGCTGACCGGGATGCCTGCGAAGTCGGCGGGGGGCTGATCCCGGAGGCCTTTCATGATGGAGGCCATCTTGTCCATACCGGTCAGGCCGGGGAACTCAAAAGAGTCTACCTTGTTCAGATAGCGGCCGTACTGGGCGTAAATCTCCTCCAGGCGCTGCTTGATGGACGAGCCGATGCTGCGGTAGTAAGCGGCCATCTCACAGATCAGCATGGAAGCAATGACGGCATCCTTGTCGCGCACATAGGGGCCGGCCAGGTAACCGTAGCTTTCCTCAAAACCGAAAATGAAGCGGTCAACCTCACCGTCGGCCTCCAGGCGGGCAATCTGGTCGCCGATCCACTTGAAGCCGGTGAGCACATGGCGCAGTTCAACACCGTAATGCTCGGCCACGGCGTCGGCCAGCGGTGTGGAGACCAGGGACATGACGGCCACGGGTTTTTCGGGCATGGTGCCCTTTTCGATGCGGCCCGCACAGATATAGTCGAGCAGCAGCACGCCCATCTCGTTTCCGGAAACCAGTTCATAGCTTCCATCCGGGCAGCGCATGGCGATGCCCACGCGGTCGGCGTCCGGGTCGGTGGCGAGCATGAGATCGGCGCCTGTCTCTTCGGCAAGTTTCAGACCGTATTTCAGCGCTTCGAAAATCTCGGGGTTCGGATAGGGGCAGGTGGTGAAGTAGCCGTTGGGATACTCCTGCTCGGGCACGATGGTGATGTCGGTAATGCCCATGTCGTTCAGTACGTGGGTCACGGGGACAAGGCCGGAACCGTTCAGCGGGGAATAGACCAGCTTCAGACCGGAGCCCGCCGCAAGGCCCGGGCGGACCTGCCGTGCTTCAATCGCCTCATAGAAGGCCTTTTTGCAGTCATCCCCCACGAAGCGGATCAGGCCTTTCTCCACGCCCTCGGCGAAGGACATGCACTTTGCGCCGGTGAGGATATCCGTCTTCTGAATCTCGTCGTAGACGATGGCGGCCGCGTCGTCGGTCATCTGACAGCCGTCCGGGCCGTAGGCCTTGTAGCCGTTGTACCGCGCGGGGTTGTGAGAGGCCGTGACCATGATGCCGGCGTTGCAGTGATAGAACCGGGTGGCGAAAGAGAGGGCCGGGACCGGCATCAGCGCGTCATAGATGCGGACCTTGATGCCGTTTGCCGCGAGGACACCGGCGGCCTCCTTGGCGAAGATGTCGCTCTTGATGCGGCTGTCAAAGGAGATGGCCACCGTCTGCGTGCCGCCCTGGGTCAGCACCCAGTTGGCAAGGCCCTGGGTCGCCTGCCGGACCACCCAGATATTCATGCGGTTTGTGCCCGCACCCAGCGTCCCTCTCAGACCGGCCGTGCCGAATTTCAGAGAGACTGCAAAACGGTCTTTGATCTCGTCGTCATTGTCCCTGATTTTCAGAAGCTCAGGCAGAAGATCCGGATCTTCCAGATCGTGCGCTATCCAGCGCGCGTATTCGTCTCTGTACATGGTATGCTCCCTTCTGTAATGGTTGAATTAGATGTCGGGTTTCTGTCGTACCCTTTTCTTTATCATACCACAGGAAGCGGATGATAACAACTGTGAAAAAAAGAAAGCAGAAATACAAATCCGAACCAAATCTTCCCTATGGGAGACAGGTTCGGATTTGTATTTCATGTTATCGATCATGCCTTGACTGTGACTTTTTGACGGTTTTTACCCATGGCAAATCATGAGAATCACAGCATTCAGGCGGCAAGCGAAAACTTTTTTCGGTATTCGGCGAAAATCTGGTCGAATTCCGGCCCGGGTTTCTGCAGGAGCTGTTCTTCATACGCATGCGCCTCCAGGTCCCCCTGCTCCAGCCGCAGCATTGCCAGCGCAACATTGGAACAGTGATCCGCGATGCGCTCGTAATCGGTCAGCAGGTCGTTGAAAACAAAATTCGACGTGATGTTCCCTTGCCGACGGCTCAGACGCTCCACCTGACGCATCTTCATTTCGTCCGTCAGAAAATCGATGGTCTGCTCCAGCGGCTCGACATACCGAGCCAGTCGGAGGTTATCGGTCCGCCAGGCCTCGGTTGTAATCTGCAGAATCTCGCTCACGGCCTGCATCAGGACTGACAGGTCGTGCGCTGCGCTTTCTGAAAAGACAAGCTGCTTTGTGTGAAGCTCCGCACTGCTCTCGGCGATGTTCCGCGCATGATCCGAGATTCTCTCAAAGTCCGACAGGCTGTGCAGGTATTTGGTTGACTGGGCGCTTTGACTTGAAGAAAGCTTCTGACTGCTCATTTTCATCAGATAGGTGCCGATACGGTCTTCATACTGATCTACCAGCGTTTCCAGATCCAGAACCTTCTGAAAGTTCTCTTCCGTATATTCCTTCAGCAATCCGGCGGCCAAGTCAGCCGAGCGCCGGGCGTACTCCGCCATGTCGTTGATCGCCGTGCGGCTCTGCTCCAGGGCCAGCGTCGGACGATCGAGAAAGCGCTCTTCCAGCTGCAGCACCGGCTCGTGCGGCTCTTCGCCCCGTTCCGGAACCAGTCTGGTCACGATGGCTTCTATTGCGTCCGTAAACGGCGCCAGCAGAATCACATGCACAAGGCGGAACAGGGTATTGACAAACGCGGTGGAAAACGGGTTCATGACCGCCGTGAGAAAGGGAAAATGAAAGATTGCGTTTGCCGTATAGAAAATCGATGCGCAGGCCAGAACACCGATCACCGACACAACCAGGTAAACCAGCGCCGCCCGCTTCCCCCGGACCGATGCCCCGATGGCCGAGAGCAGAACCGGGACCGATGCCCCGATGTTGATGCCCATCAAAAGAGGCAGAACAGTGCCGAAGCTCAGCGCCCCCGTCACCGAGAGCGCCTGCACGATGCCCACCGCGGCGGAGGCCGACTGCAGAATCGCCGTAAACGCCGCACCTACCAGAATGCCAAGCAGGGGATTGCTCATCGTGCTCATCATGCCTGTGAACCAGGGCTGATCGCCCAGCGTGCTGACCGAGGCGGACATCGTATGCATCCCGAACATCAGGATGGCAAAGCCCATCAGAATATCGCCGATGTGCTGTCGGGTTGTGTTATTGCTGCGGTGCAGCAGGATCCCTGCAACGGCAACAACTGCCGTCAGTGTTGCGGTGGACAGAATACTGCTCAGGCTGCCGCTGCCTTCAATATAACTCAGGCACAGAACCCAGCCCGTAATGCTGGTACCCAGGATCGAGCCGAGAATGACGTTGATCGCCTGGCGCACGGACATCATGCCGGCGTTGACAAAACCGACCGCCATGACCGAGGTCGCACAGGAGGACTGTATTACCGCCGTTACCCCGGTTCCCAGCAGCAGCGCTTTCAGCGGCGTCCCGCTCAGACGGAAAAGAATCGGCTCCAGCCTGCTTCCGGACACCTTGGTCAGGCCGTCCCCCATCAGGGTCATGCCGAACAGAAACAGCGCTACGCCGCCGAGCAGGGAAACTACTTGTAATATACTCAAATAAACACCTTCATTCCTTTCAAAACCGGACGTCATTCTATCTTTCGAATATTAAATCTGCTACCCTTTGAACGTTAAATCGAGGTTAAACCGGCGCCTTTTCGCTGGCCATTTGCCGCAGGATATGGTATGATCATGCGCGGTAAGGATATAAAAAATACAGCCTGTACACAGGCAACCCCACCTCCCTCCACCGCAGTCGGGGGAGGGAGTAAAGAAAGATACAGCTGGAGGCAAAACCATGATCTATCTGGTCGAAGACGATGACAGCATCCGAAAACTGGTCAGTTATGCTCTGAAAAGTCAGGGCTTTGAGGTCTGCGGTTTTGCGTTGCCTCATCTGTTCCGCGAGGCACTGGCGCGGCAGATGCCGGAGCTTGTCCTGCTGGACATTATGCTTCCGGAGGAAAACGGCATTTCCATTCTGAAGAGTCTTCGGCAGGACCCGCAGACGGCGTCGCTTCCCATCATTATGCTAACCGCCAAAAATACGGAATACGACCGTGTGGAGGGTCTGGATGCCGGCGCGGACGACTATATTTCCAAGCCCTTCGGCATGATGGAGCTGATTGCCCGCATCCGGGCGGTTCTGCGTCGGCGCGAAGCCGGACCTGCAGGGCGCGCCGGCGAGAGCTCCCCTTCGGATCTCCGCTTCGGCATTCTCTCTGTCTCTCCGCTGCGACACGAGGTTCTGGTGAACGACAGACAGATCCCTCTGACCTATAAGGAATTTCTGCTTCTGCAGCTTCTCATGGAAAACCGCGACCGGGTTATGACACGGGAGGTGCTGCTCGACCGGGTCTGGGGTCTCGGTGCCGAGCGCGAAAACCGCACGCTGGATGTGCATATTCGGACGCTCCGGCAGAAACTCGGGGAGGCCGGCGCCTATATTCAGACGGTACGCGGCGTGGGCTACCGATTTTGCGGGGGTGAGCCGTGAGAAAAACGATTTTTCGCTCCTCCTTTCTGCTCGGCGTGCTGGTTCTGCTGCTCTGTGCTCTGCTCTTCTTTGCCCTGCAGGTTCGCCAGACCATGGACGAGACCTACCTCGCCCTGAAGCAGGAGGCGGTCTACGCAGAACACGGGCTCCAGCTCAGCGGTCAGCATTACCTCGAAACGCTCGGAGAGATTAACCGCATTACCTGGATTACTTCGGACGGTGAGGTGCTCTACGACAGCGAATTCTCTCTTCCGATTCCGAATCAGCTTCACTGCGCCGAGGTGGCGGCGGCCGCCTCATCCGGCGAGGGGCAGGGAATCCGTCGTTCGGAAAGCAGCGGCAGCGAAACCATGTACTATGCGCGGCTCTGTGATGACGGTACGATTTTGCGCCTCTCCCGCCCGATGAGCGCGGTGCGGGATGCGCTTATCAGCGTGAGCCCGATTCTCTGGATTCTGCTGCTGGTTCTGATGATCTCGGCGCTGCTCTCCTTCCGCACGGCCAGACAGATTGTCCGGCCCATCAATGAACTCGACCTTGACAATCTGGATGTCATCCCTTACCCGGAGCTTACCCCGCTGCTGCACCGTATCCGCGAGCAGAAGCAGACGATTCTTGAACAGAGCACCGAACAGGAGCGCCTGCGGCGCGAGTTCTCGGCCAATGTGTCCCATGAACTGAAAACACCCCTAACCTCCATCTCGGGCTTTGCCGAGCTGATGGTCAAGGGTGATGTCCCGCCGGATATGGTGGCGGAGTTTTCTTCGGATATCTACCGCGAATCCCAGCGCATGATCTCTCTGGTGGACGATATCATCCGTCTTTCGCGCCTGGATGAGGGAGAGCTCGAGTTCCAGCGCGAAGACGTAGACCTTTACGAGCTTGCCTCGGACACCTTGGACAGTCTGCAGAACGCGGCCGACCAGCGGGGTGTCCGGCTTGAGCTTCGAAGCGAAGCAGATCCTTCGGGGAAGGGAGAGCCTGCAGTTGTCTCAGGCGTCTGGCAGCTTCTGAGCGAAGCCGTCTTCAATCTCTGCGATAATGCCATCAAATATAACCGCCCGGGCGGCTCGGTCACGGTCGAGGTCGGCAGGGGAGACGGGGGAGAAGTCTTCCTCTCCGTTTCCGACACCGGCATCGGGATTCCGCCGGAGCACCAGGATCGGGTCTTCGAACGCTTCTACCGTGTCGATAAAAGTCATTCCAAAGCCATCGGCGGTACCGGCCTCGGCCTCTCGATCGTCAAGCACGTGGCTCAGTTTCATCATGCCGAGCTGAAGCTCGAGAGCATCCCGGATGCCGGTACCCGGATCACCATGATTTTCCCCACGGAATAAAACGCGGGACTGCCTCAGGAGGAGCAGCGAAACTTTTTGACAAACAGGATGCCGACCAGCAGCACCGCGAAACAGGCCGCGATCATGATCCAGTCTGACTGGCTCAGCGGGGCCGCGGCGGTTGTTCCGTCCGATGTTCCGCCGGGGAATCCGCCGCCGAAACCGCCTCCGCCGGGAAAGCCGCCTCCATTACCGGAACCGGGGCGCCCGGAAGAATCTGTACCGTCAGCCGCAGAGGAATCACCGTCCTCTGCGGTGTCCGTATCAGGAGGTGTAAAGGATTCTGCGCCTTCGGGGACGGTGAAGTCGCCTCCCTGAGACGGAAATCCGCCTTCGGGAGCAGCGGGCATTTCTCCGCCGCCAAAGCCGCCGCCGGGGAAACCTCCGAACTCGCCGCCGTCTCCGCCGGGGAATCTGCCTCCCGAGCTGCTGCCGGGACCGCCGCCGGGAGCACCGCCTCCGCCGCCTCCCATGCTGCCCAGAGCGGAGAGCGTCAGGCCGGAAGTGTCCACCAGGGCGTCCGGATCGGCGTTCTGGCCCTCATCGGTAGACGGAATCGTTCCGTCCAGCTGACCGCGCACGCTCTCGCTGCGCAACGCACAGAACTGCCGCAGGGTCTCCACGCCCTTTTCAAACTCTTCATAGGTGCAGAATTTGGTCGGGTCCTTCTCTACGTAGGGGGCGATCATCTCCGCGGTTTCACGGATCATCCCGTCGAGGTCAAAGGTCTCGAGGAACTCTGCCATCAGCGCGTGGTACTGCGCCGTGTATTCCTCGTCTGCGAAAATCCAGTCCGCCATGGGGCGGCTGTCTCCGCTGCCGATGGAAAGCGGTGTGTCGATGGGATCGTTTACCGCGCCGGATGCGTCGCTTGCCTGAAAACATCCGTAAGCGAGGTTGTAGTCCCAGGGAATCATGGACAGGCGGCCGTCTTTCTCATGGAGATAGAAATTGTGGATCATACTGCCGGTGTAGCTGTCGCCGTTCACGACGAAATTGTGGACGACAAAATACCGCAGCACTTCGTCGATATCCAGCACCTCTTCAAGATCCGTCTGTTCGGAGAGCTTTTGGAGGGAAGAAATCAGGCGTTTTTTATCTTCTTCTGTGACGACGGTTTTGGCGCTGTCAAAAATGCCGGAATAGCTGTCAGGGTCATCGTCGATGTAACGCAGCTTCACGTCGTCGCTGCCCATGCCGAAACCGCCGGGACCTCCGCCGCCGGGGCCGCCGCCGAAGCCGCCGGGGCCGCCTCCTTTACCGGATTCACGGCGTCCGGAAGATCCTTCGCCCTCAGCTGCAGCGGGGTCGTTCTCCTCTGCGGTATTCGTATCGGGCGGTGTGAAGCCGTCTGCCCCTTCGGGGGCGGCAGAGCCAGAGTTACCATCCGGGGACGGGAAACCGCCTTCGGGGGCCGCTGGCATCTCTCCGCCGCCGGGGAAGCCGCCGCTGAATCCTCCATTGCCGAATCCGCCGCCGGGGA
>Ga0310690_10011809_pt1 | contig 10764 bp, 9 predicted proteins | sample AusTroGonzalo_MG_2_FD_207661 | JGI IMG/M metagenome (GOLD analysis project Ga0310690, IMG submission 207661) | Bovine rumen microbial communities from tropical cattle in Woodstock, Queensland, Australia - Gonzalo_04 (v2) (version 2) | ecosystem: Host-associated > Mammals > Digestive system >...
AGACATTAGCCAAAGTCGTCAAAATGACGCCCCACCAAAATTTCCGACGATAGCTTCCGAGACCATCGCTCGGTAATCGCTCGGAAAAATTGCAGATTCTCTTCGGAAACTTTGTCTGCTTTTTTTTACCCTAAGGCAATGGGCATGGCATTGAGTGAACTATTCTGCCGTAAAGCGATAGGTGCCTTGGGCAATTTCGACTTTGATGGTGCCGTTCTGAGCCGGAGCTATGCTGAGGATGCCCTTGCCGACTTTCAGTTTGCGACCACTCTCTTTAAGGGCTGCTGCATCGGCTGGCAGGAAGACGGTTGCCGTACTGCCAACAGGAACAATAACCTCGAGTTGGCGCAACTTGCCGCCCTTGCTCAGCACTCTCGAACTGACGAGGCCTTGAGGCGATTGCAGGCTGTAATAGACGCTGTCCAACCCCTCTGCTGGCATTGGGCGGACATCGAAATGGCGATAACCTGCACCATCCTTCGTGACATTCACGCCAGCCAAATGGCGTGAGAACCAAGTCAGACCGCCGCCAAACATAGGATGATTACGCGACTTCTCACCATCCCAACGCTCCCAAGTAACGGTTGCTCCCTGTCGCACCCAATTGCCATAGCTGGGATAGTCTGTCTTGTTCATGACCGTCATCGCAACATCGTGCAAACCACTGTTAGAAAGGGTTTCGAAGAAGAACTTAGTGGTAACAAAGCCCGTATTGATGTGTCCGTCGTGCGTTTCCATAATCTCTTTGCGAAGCGAAGCCACAACATCAGCCTTCCGCTCCTCAGGCACTCCCATCCACAGTGCCATGATATTGGGGCCGAAGTCGCCGTAGGTCTTCTCAACTTCGTTGTAGAATTTCTTATGGAAAGCAGCCTTAACTTTCTCTGCAATATTATGAAAATGTGCCATTTCATCGGTCTTTTTCAACACTTGCGCTGCCATTGCCGTGTTCTCGGCACAGAGCCATAGATAGAAGGTGTGGACGATTTCGTCGCTCGGCATTTCGAAGGGAGGCACCCAATCGCCAAGGTTAAACCAGTAGCCAACTTCCTTTGTCTCTTGGTTGAGTTTCTGTTGGAACATCGTACCCTCTGGCGTGAGCCATGTGAGCATATGTTTCAGTTGGTCCTTCATCGGCTGATAGTTCATTTCCAGTTCCCTGAGGTCACCATATTGGAGATAGTATTCCCACGGAATAACATTCATGGCAGCTCCCCAAGCCACTCCGCCACCACAGCCAGGCTGCCAAGGAGCACTATTGGGCACATAGCCAGTCTCTGGGTTCTGAGCATCGCGCATATCGCGCAACCACTTGTGGTAGAAGGCCGCAGCATCAAAGTTGAGCATCACTTGAGCCGCTGCAATCTGACCGTCGCCAGTATAGGGCGAACGTTCGCGATGAGGGCAGTCGCTGGCAATGCAGCCATGCATGTTATCCATCTGAGAGCGTTGCCAGATGCGATTGATGGTGTTGAAAAGTCCGTTGCTCGTCTGGAACTCGGAATTGATGCGCACATCAGTATTGACGGCCTCTGCCTGCACTTGCTCCTTGCTAAGATCCTGCACGCCTTTGATGATGGCCTTCGAGAAGACATACCAAGTGAAGCGAGGTGCATAGGTTTCTTTGCCAGCACCCTTGAACAGGTATTCCTCGATGCCGATGGGCGATTCACAGATGTACTTCACCTCCATCTTCTGCCCTGATTCGCCCTGAATGTCCTTCAGCCGCACCCAACCAGAGATTTCCTTTTCAAACTCCACTTCATACTCGCCATTGTCGTTGCGAGTGAACTTGACAGGCTTCAGCACCTCGCAAATCTTATCGGTTGGCGAAGTGTGGGCTGTGAGTTTGCCGACTGGGGCCTGAGCCATCTTGACGGGCTTCCAACCAGTCTCGTTGCACCCTGTCTCTGCCCATTGAGGCGTCTCCAAGCGAGCATCATAGACCTCTCCATCATAAACACCAGTCATCGTGATGGGAGAGGGTTTTGTAAGCCAAGAGCCATCTGTTGCGATGATGTCTTTCGAGCCGTCTTCATAGGTGACTTCAAGCTGTGCCAACAAGCAAGGCTCGCCAAAAGAGCGCACCCAACCGCTTGTACTGCGATAGAAGCCATCGCCCAGCATTGCACCAATCGCGTTTTGTCCTTGATGGAGCAGAGCCGTGACATCGTAGGCAAGATACAGGATGCGATAGGCCGTGAACTTGGGATCGAGCGCCAAGTAGCCTTTGTCGAGGTCTTTGCGAGTAGTATAGTTTGTGATGTTGGGCACCAAGTAGTCGTCACCTACTCGCTGACCATTCATATAAAGTTCGAAATAGCCGCCACCTGTCACAAAGACTTTTGCTTGACGAATGCCTTGTTTCAGGCCAAATGCCTTGCGGAAAAGAGGAGCGCCTTTATCCTGTCCAGCACTTATCCATTGGCCTTTCCAGTCATTAGGATTGAGCAATCCCATACCCCAACAAGCTGGTTCACTCCAAGCCGAGGTCTTGCCTTTGCTGTTCCATGTCTGCACCTTCCAAAAGCAGTCCTGCCCAGAAGCAAGAGACTTTCCGTTGTAGGGAATCAGCGTCGAGCAATCGTCCTTCACCTTACCAGTATCCCAAAGGTCGAAATCGCCAGCCTCGAGTTTCCGTGCCGACGAAGCCACCACAATGCGATAAGCCGTCTGAACCTCGCCTCGCACCTTATCATTCTTCACCTCATTAACCCACGACAATCGAGGATGAAGTTCATCTACAGTAGAGGGATTGGTCATGTGTTCCGTAGTAAGATGCGTTACCTTCAACTGAGCAGTAATAGCAACAGGAAGTATCAGAACAAAGGCTAAGCAAAGGAATCTGTGAAGGGAATTGTGTCTTTTCATAGCAATCTCGTTTTGAATGATGGTACAAAGATAGGACTTTTAGCTTTACGAGTCAAGTTATCTGCCAGTTTTTTGCAATCAATTAGACTCAATACAAAAAAGACCGACACCCTGAAAAGGATGCCGGCCTTGCAATTATCTTATGAAACTCATTCTTTATCTGCGACCACCACCGCGGCTGCCACCACCGCCTCCACGGGAACCTCCGCCAAAGCTGCCTCCACCACGGCTACCACCGCCACTGAAGCCACCTCCACGAGAGCTTCCACCAAAGCTACCGCTACTGCGAGAGCTACCCACACTTGGAGAACTGCTACGAGAACTTCCGCCGAAGCTGCCACGAGAGCCACTCATGCTAGAAGAACTGCTGCGGCTGCTACCATAGCTGGAAGAACTGCTGCGAGAAGGAGAAGAGTAAGAACCGCTACGACTGCTACTCATTCTTGAGCTGCTGCTGTCGAAGGAGTTGCCACGACTCATGCTACTTCCACGACTTACACCGCTTCCAGAAGAACGACTGCTACCAGGATTCATATTTCCGCTGTGAGAGCCTCCATCGTGATTGCCGCTGCCACCAGGATTCATGCCACCTCCGTGACTGCTTCCGCCACCACCATGGTTATCATGATTCCCAGAGTTCATGCCAACATGATTGTCTCCGCCATGATTACCGCTATTTCCACCTGGACGACGTCCGTTCATGTCAATATGGTAACCATTGCCATTGATACGACGACCACCATCGCGACCTCCCACTCCAGGACGACGACCACCATTATGACCACCGCTGTGAACTACTACTCGATTCATGTCATGACCTCTCAGACCACCATTCCAATGTGGACGACGATTGCCATAGAAGCCGTTGTGATAGTAGCTACGATCATGTCCGCCATAGTAGGAAACCCATACAGTAGGACGGCTGTAGTAGAAGTATCCGCGATTGTAATAGCTATAGATGGGGAAGTACCAACCACCTGCACGCCAAATGATAGGACGGAGGAAGTAGTCAGCTGCCGTCAGAAGACTATACTGCCAATCGTGCAAGATGCAACGAAGGTCATAGAGACGATAGCTGTAGTAGTCGCCATAGAGGTCAGAAGGAGAATCGATACGAAGGAAGTAATCGAGATTGATCTCATAGGCATCGTTATACTGCTGGTCGTTGAGGTTGAGCTCGTAGGCCATCTTATCGGTCAGGTAGAGAGCCTCTGCCTGAGCACGTTCGAAACTCATTGCATTGACACCCATCCAGGCTGCCATCATGATTACGAAGGAAAGAATGAACTTTTTCATAGTTGTATCTTTTTGTATTGTTTGACAATGCGATTTCTAATTCACACTGCAAAGGTAAGGCAATAATACAACAGAAAAACGAGGATTTTCCCTAAACAAAAGGGGAAATGTCCTAAAGCTTCAATCCATCCTATCTCTATAATCTTCGTAGGTGTACTCGCGCAAAGTCTCACGAGTACCATCCTCGTGTTCAAGGACAATAGAAGGATGCATGATGCCGTTGAACATCGTGGTCTTGACGGTTGTGTAGTGTATCATATCCTCGAAGATGATTTCCTGCCCTACTTCAAGAGGCTTGGGGAAACTCCAACTTCCCATGTAATCGCCACTCAAGCAACTGTTTCCACCAAGACGATAAATGTTCCGTTCTTTCGCATCAGGTTTCGAGGCAGCTTCAAAAGGCAGACTCTCAGCTCCGCGAACTTCTGGCTGGTAAGGCATCTCAAGGCAGTCAGGCATGTGACAAGTGAAAGAAACGTTAAGGATGGCAGTCTGAATGCCATGATTCTCTACAATATCGACTACTTGTGAAACTAAAGGACCTGTTTGCCAAGCAAAAGCACTACCCGGCTCAAGAATGATATGAAGATGAGGATAACGGCGATGCAAGCCCTTTAATATATTAATAAGGTGTTCCACATCGTAATCTTTACGCGTCATCAAATGTCCGCCTCCAAGGTTCAACCACTTCAATTGGGGGAACCACTTACTGAACTTTGCTTCAAGATGCTCAAGTGTATGCTCCAATGCCGAAGCAGGACTTTCACAATGACAATGGCAATGGAAACCCTCGATGCATGCTGGAAGTTTTTCTGGCAATTGTTCTGCAAGTACACCAAACCTGCTACCTGGGGCACAAGGATTGTAAAGCTCCGTTTCTATCTCGCTATATTCAGGGTTGACGCGAAGCCCATAAGACACAAAATGCTCGATGAAATGGGACATTTTTGGCAATAAACGCTCATATTGCGAGAGCGAATTGAAGGTCACATGACCACTGCAATGCAGTATCTCGTCGAATTCTTCGTCCTCATAAGCAGGGCTATAAGTGTGAGCAAGGGAACCAAACTCTTCCAACGAAAGACGGGCTTCGCAAAGACTACTTGCTGTAGTATGACCGATGAAATCGCGGAAAATTGGAAAAGTTCGCCACAAAGCAAAGGCCTTGAAAGCGAGGATTATCTCCACATCGGCTTCGTCTGCAACTCTCTTGATAAGTTGTAGATTCTTACGAAGTAACGATTCCTGAACGAGATAATACGGACGCATTTAATACACAAGCTTCACATTGTCCAACCAAAGGGTATTGCCAACAGTTCCGATGTATGCTCCACCATAACTGCTATCGAACTTCAGGATGATATGAGTCGGCATTTCATCAGCCTCTGCCCAGCCTTCTTCCTGAATCGGCACATTCTTTCCCTTGCTGTTAAGGGCATAGAAACCACTGCCATTCAAGGCCATATCTGCCTGATAGAAACTTTCGTGGCTGATGTCGCCATAATGAATGCTGAAGCTCTGACCTTCCTTCCAATCGCAGTTCTGACTGAATCTTTGACGCATTGTCCCTATTCGCAAAGCATGAATGTTGCCTTCAGCATCTTCCCAACGCTTCTGCAAGAGGCAAAGGCATTGTCCCATGTCCTTTCCGTTAACCTTCTGACGTTTGCTGAAACCCGTTTCACGAATGCGCTCAGTACCAGGCGAATTGTACTTGTAGTCGAACTTCACAGCCTTCGGCTTCTTTGTGAAAGGAATGCCAACACTCATCTTGCTCATCGGATTGCTCGAGCCAGTAATGGGCTCCAGAAGTGTTCCGAGGAAGATGCTACCAGTTGCGAGGACGCTGATATTAACGACACCAATGGCTTTGCAGCTAACGATATGGGTAGAAAGTTTAGCACATTGGCCGCCTTTATGAGTGTCAGGATAGACGCTGACATTAGTCTTGACCACTCCTGCAACCTTTGCATAAACGTTACTGTTTGCCCATGGTGAGCCGCCCTGATTGGTGTAGGCTCGAGCTCCGTCGAAGGTTCCTTTCGGACCTACCTCATAAAGCGTTTGAGTCTTACCGCCAACAAGCACACTTTCCTTGATAGAGCGGGTTATCCACGAATCGAAGTTGCCGAACTTGAGGAGTTCCTCTTCTGCCGACATACAGACTGAAAACAGGCAGCAAAATGCTGCAAATAGGACTTTCTTTAGTTTCATTTTCAATGTTTTAGCGTGCAAAGGTAAGATGAAGCAAACAATTCGTCAAATAATTTTGGTCATTTTGCACAATAATACCCTTTTTCTTTAATTTCCTCCCAAATCTTTGCAGGAAGTCCTTCACCATTATAATCGGGTTCGGAAGCAATACGACGGCGTATCTCAGTACTGCTGATATCGAGCAAAGGCGTATCGACAATCTTCACCTTGCGAGGCACTTTCTCAAGCACGTAACCTGGTCTGGGATAGATGATTACGCGATAAGAGGCGAGAATATCCTTGCTGCGATACCAATCAGGAAAACGTTCCCAATTGTCCGCACCAATGACGAGCACAAACTTACGGTCAGGATGCTCCTCGCTCAGGGCTTGAAGTGTATTATACATATAAGAAGGGCGAGGCAGGGAAAACTCTCTGTCACAAACCTCCACTCCAGGCACATCCTCCACAGCCAAACGGGTAAGACGCAAGCGCTCATCATCATCGAGGAGTTCCGCATTCACCTTGAAGGGGTTTTGAGGCGATACTAAAAGCCACATTTCATCTACGAGACCGCTTTCAGCAAGCGCTTTCGCCAGGCAGATATGCCCTTCGTGAATGGGGTTGAAACTGCCTCCGTAGATGCCCGTTATAAGTTTCTTTGGCTTAGTCATTTAGGTTAAAGTGAAAATGTGGCGTGTTATGATGGCAAACGTATAGTGTTATGATTGCGTTTGTATAGTGCGACGATTGCAATCGTATAGTGTTACGTTTGCGAATTACCTTGCAGGAATTCATTCAGCAAGGCAACTGCCTCCTGTTTTGCGACATTCAGGTCATCATTAATCAGGATGCGATCGAACTGCGGAGCGAACGTCATTTCATACTCTGCTTTAGCCAATCTTTGTTCAATTTGCGCCATTTCATCGGTATTTCTGCGTATCAAGCGCTCTCGCAAAACTTCAATTGAAGGTGGCTGAATGAAGACACTCAAAGCATCCTCACCATAATATTTCTTTATATTTATGCCGCCCTTCACATCGACATCGAACACCACATTCATGCCCGCAGCCAGTTTCTCCTCGACTTGCGACTTGAGCGTTCCATAAAAACGACCTTCATAAACCTCCTCATACTCGAGGAAATCGTCGTTCTCAATATGGCTGCGGAACTCTTCTGGCGAAAGGAAATAGTAGTCCACACCATTCTCCTCTTTGCCTCGAGGCGGCCTGCTGGTAGCACTTACGCTGAAAGCGAGCTTGAACTCAGGATGCTCTTTCATCAGGAAGTTCACGATTGTGCTCTTCCCGCTTCCAGAAGGGGCTGAAACGATCAATAGTCTTCCCATATTACATCACATTTAAAACTTGTTCCTTAATCTGCTCAAGTTCGTCCTTCATCTTGACCACAATGTTTTGCATCTCAGCCAAGTTGCTCTTGCTACCCGTTGTATTTATCTCGCGACCCATTTCTTGAGCGATGAAACCGAGCTTTTTGCCTTGTCCGTGACCCTCTTCCATCGTTTTGCGGAAGTAGTCGAGATGATTGGCGAGACGTTGCTTCTCCTCGTTTATATCGAGCTTCTCGATGTAGTAAATCATCTCTTGCTCGAGACGATTCTTATCGTATTCCACATCGGGAATAGAGGCCAGACCTTCAATGATGCGTTGGCGGATCTTCTCCACTCGAAGCTTCTCGAAGGGCTCGATGCTGGCAAGAAGGGCTGCAATATTGTCCAACTTCTCCTCGAACTTATGCTGCAAAGCCTCGCCTTCCTGACGACGGAAAGCAACAAGCTGGTCGATAGCCTGTTGCACAACACTTCGAGCCACAACCCACTCATTTTCAGAGAGTTCCTGCTGGGCTTCGTTTCGAGAAAGCACATCAGGCATTCGGATTATCGTACGCCAATAGTCATCAGGTTCAGGAATGTTGTACTTCGCTGAAATCTCCTGCATTTGACGGCGATAAGCAGCCACCAACTCGCCATTGATGGGACAAGCATTCGCCTGTTCTTGTTGCTCAATCCAAAGGTTGAACTCCACTTTACCTCGCTCTACAGTTTGGGTAATCATAGCACGTATCTCCATTTCCTTCTCGCGATAGATGGGAGCGACGCGAGTAGAAAGGTCGAGCGCTTTACTGTTGAGCGACTTTACCTCTGCTGTAATCTTCTTTCCTTGGAATTCGGCCGAGGCTTTACCGTATCCAGTCATCGATAGTATCATCTTCGTAATCAATTTCGTGCAAAGGTACGAAAAAGCAAGCAAAAAACCAAATTAATTTGAGTCTTTTCAAACTTAAGACACAATATAAATGCGAAAGCAGCGAATTGTTTTTTATTGTCCCCACTTTTTTGTACCTTTGCAGCATGAAAAAGACAAATGGATTATTGCTTGTATTGATGTTTCTGGCTTGCTTTGCCTGCGAAAACGGAGACACGCTTACCCACGAGGAACTGAGACTGCAGAAGATAGCGCTGATGGATACAGCTTTTTCGAGCTATGTACAACTCGACTCCATCGAAGGCTACGACCTTCTCGAAGAACTCACAGCAGAAGCTTGGATGCTCGTGGACGACTCCACAGGATTTATCATTAGTCAGAAAAATGCTGACAAAAAGCTCTTCATCGCTTCTATCACAAAGATGATGACCTGCTTGCTGGCCCTCGAAAAAGGTAATTTGTCTGACACAATATCTATTACAGATAGTGCTTGTGTTGTCAGGGATTCGTGGGTAAGGCCTGGCGACGGCTACAGATTGGACGACCTCATCTATGAGATGATGCTGATGAGCGATAATAATGCGGCTTATGCAGTAGCGAACCATATTGGAGGTGACACGCTGACTTTCTACAATATGATGAACCAAAAGGCCTTGTATCTGGGGATGGACAGCACACACTTTGCCAATCCTAATGGAATGCCAAACAATGACAATTACAGCTGTGCAAGCGATCTCATCAAGTTGTCAAGATATTGCATGTACGATAGCATTTTTGCAGAGATTGTAGGAACTGAAGAGAAAGACATTCCATTAGTCGATGGACGGCATTTGCCCTGCATGAACACCAATGTATTGCTTACCACTTACGAAGGGTGCAACGGCATCAAAACAGGCTTTACCCGTCAGGCTGGCGGTTGCCTTGCAACTACTGCAACTTGCAATGGGACTACACTCTATCTTGTGCTTCTGAACAGTCGAAGCAGATCGTCCAGATTCAGGGAATCGACGATTCTGTTCGATTACGGTTTTAACGCGATGAAGGCCTATTACGAAAAGGGATTAGGGATTAAAGATTAGGGATTTGAGCCTTTTAGGCTCGGAAAAACAAAAAAACTCCATTCTCTATTCCCTAATCTCTATTCTTTTTTGTATCTTTGCAGCGCGAAAATAAAGAAGAAGCGAAGAATGTCCTGCATCCTCCATATAGAGACGAGTACGAAAGCCTGCTCTGTGGCTCTAAGCGAGAATGGTCAACTCATCTTCCACAAGGAAGACTTGGAGGGACCAAATCATGCTGTCGTCTGTGGAGTATTCGTCGATGAAGCACTCTCCTTTGCCAACTCTCACGCCATTCCTGTTGATGCAGTTGCAGTAAGCGAAGGTCCAGGCAGTTATACAGGTTTGCGCATTGGTGTTTCGCTTGCAAAAGGCGTTTGCTATGGGCGCGACCTTCCTCTTCTGAGTGTTCCGACGCTCAAACTATTGTGCGTTCCCGTTCTACTTGGAAAAGAGGAGTTGCCAGAAGATGCTTTGCTCATTCCCATGATTGACGCTCGAAGAATGGAAGTTTATAGTGCTATCTATGATAGGGCGCTTCGTGAAGTCCGTCCTATCGGAGCAGATATCGTGGAGGCAGACACTTATCTGCCTTACCTCGAAGAACATCCCGTCTATTTCTTTGGCGATGGTTCGAAGAAGTGTCAAAGCGTCATCCAGCACAGAAACGCCCATTTCATCGAAGGAATTATGCCTTTGGCAAAGTGGATGTTCCCTCTTGCAGAACGTTCCCTTCACCTTGGAGAAAAGCAAGATGTAGCCTATTTCGAGCCCTTCTACCTGAAGGAGTTCGTCGCGATAAAGTCTAAAAACCTACTGTAATGCAATACAATACACAAAGAGAACAACTTGTGATGCCCGAATATGGTCGCGGCATTCAGATGATGGTCGATATGGCCGTACAGATTACGGACCGCGAGGAAAGGCAACGTTGCGCTCAGACAATCGTCAAGATTATGTCGAGCATTCTGCCTTCCACAACCAGCAAGGCAGACGAAGAGCATCGTCTTTGGAACCACCTGGCTCGCATCAGTCATTACAAACTCGACATCGACTATCCCGTCAATATTGTTCCGCAAGAAGAGGTACAGGCACATCCGGCTCCGCTTCCTTATCCGATG
>Ga0310690_10011810_pt1 | contig 10763 bp, 8 predicted proteins | sample AusTroGonzalo_MG_2_FD_207661 | JGI IMG/M metagenome (GOLD analysis project Ga0310690, IMG submission 207661) | Bovine rumen microbial communities from tropical cattle in Woodstock, Queensland, Australia - Gonzalo_04 (v2) (version 2) | ecosystem: Host-associated > Mammals > Digestive system >...
CGGAAATCAGCAAAAACGGAGGTAATACAACCATGAAAGTCTATACGATCCGGGATATCGCAGAAATGGCCGGGGTCTCCGTCACCACGGTCAGCCGCGTCCTGAATCACCGGCCGGATGTTAATCAGGCCACCCGCAAAAAGGTGGAGGAGATCATCCGTGACTGCCATTTTGTCGGCAACTCCAATGCGAGGGGCCTGAAGCAGGGGAACGAAGTGATCGGCGTGGTGATCCGCGGCCGTTCCAATCCGTTCCTCAGTTCCCTGGCGGAGGCGATCCTTGACCGGGCTGACACGGTACCCGACAATTTTGTGACCGAGTATATCGACGAAAGGGACGACGAATTCCAGACCGCCGTCCGGATGACCCGGCAGAATCATGTCAAGGGGCTGATCTTTGTCGGCAGCCTGATCGACGAACGTGTCCGCGCCATCAAGGGCATGGACGTGCCGATGGTCTTCACCACCGTCAATGCCGAAACGGCAGCCCTGCCCCGCGCCTCTTCCATTGCCGTGGACGACCGCGCCATGGGCCGGCTGGTCGCCGAGGAGCTCCTCTCCCTCGGGCATACACGGATAGCCGTCTTCGGATCCAATCCGGTCGCAGGCGACTCGCTTGCCATGCGTTTTTCCGGCTTCTGTGAAGCCTATGCGGAACGCGGTCTTAGCTATGACAAAACGCTGTACCGCGAGACCCGGTTCTCCTATGATGCCGGGTATGAAGTCGCAAAAGCGTTCTTCGAGGAACGTCCGGACGCCACAGCGCTCTTTGCCATGAGCGATACGGTCGCTGTCGGTGCGATCCGCGCGCTGAAGGACCTCGGGCGCTCCGTTCCCGGGGATGTCAGCATCGTCGGCTTTGACGGGATTGACATCAGCCGGTTCATGATTCCGCGCCTGACCACGGTCGAGCAGCCCGTCGGCGAGATCGCCCGCCGCAGCGTCAATCTTCTCCTGGATATGATGGAAAAGGGAGCCGCCCCGCGCCACATCCTGGTGGAGGCTCTGTTCCGGAAGCGGGAATCCATCGCCCAGTGTTCACGCACCTGATCGAAAGGTAGGTATTGTTCATGCGTACCAGCGGCATCCTGATGCATATCTCTTCCCTTCCTTCTCCCGGCGGTATCGGCTCCATGGGCCGGGAAGCATACGAGTTTGCGGATTTCCTGCAGGCTTCCGGAATGACCATCTGGCAGGTGCTCCCCGTCGGTCCGACCGGTTATGGCGAGAGTCCTTACCAGTCTTCCTCCGTCTTTGCAGGCAACCCGCTGCTGATCTCCTGTGAGCGACTCCGTGAAGAAGGTCTCCTGCAATTCACGGATGAAGAGGAATTCCAGCCGGAGGACCTGGAAACCGTCGATTACGAATCCGTCCGGAAGAACAAGGACATGCTCCTGCGCCGTTGTTTCGCGCAGTCTGCCGGAAAACTCAGCGGCCAGATCCGGGAATTCGTGTCCATGAACCCCTGGGTGGAGGACTTTGCCCTCTTCACCGCTGTCAAGAATCATTTTGACCAGGTCATGTGGACCAAATGGCCCGATGAAGGCATCCGCTTCCGCCGGCCGGAAGCTGTGAAGAAGTACTCCGAACTGCTCCGCAGCGAGATCGGGTACCATATCTTCTGCCAGTATCTGTTCCGCCGCCAGTGGTTCGACCTGAAAAAATACTGCAACGACCGCTCGATCCTGCTCTTCGGGGATATGCCCATCTATGTGGCGGAGGATTCAGCCGACACCTGGACGCATCCGAAAATCTTCCAGCTGGACCGGGACCTGATCCCGAAAAAGGTCGCCGGCGTTCCCCCAGATTACTTCTCGGAGGACGGGCAGCTCTGGGGCAATCCGCTCTATCGCTGGACCTATCTCCGCTTCTGCCGGAAATTTGACTGGTGGGTGGAGCGGATGCTCGGCATGGCCGAGCTGTATGATATGATCCGGATCGATCATTTTATCGGCTTTGCCAATTACTATTCCGTAAAGCATGGCATGCCCAACGCCCGGAAGGGAAAATGGGTCATCGGCCCCGGAAAGTCGCTCTTCAAGCGTCTGAACCGGGAAGCTCCGGGGATCCGGATCATCGCCGAGGATCTCGGCTGTGTCAACGCCAGGGTCCGCCGCCTGCTGGACTGGTGCGGATATCCCGGCATGAAAGTGCTGACCTTCGGCTTTGATTCGGATGAGACCAACCCGCATCACCCGGACAATTACCGGGAGAATACGGTCGCCTATACCGGCACGCACGACAACGATACGACGCGCGGCTGGGCTGACAAGGCGGATCCGAAGGTCCTTGCCTACGCAGGAAAAACGCTGGGCTTCAAAACGCCCGAAGAAGCGCCTGACGCTTTTATCCGGTTCCTTTTCAAAGGCCCCTGCGATACGGTGATCATCCCGATGCAGGACATTCTCGGCCTGGACGGTTCCGCGCGTATGAACTTCCCCGGCACGATCGGCGGAAACTGGCTCTGGCGCATGAAACCGGACATGCTTTCCCTGGACCTATCCATGAAATACTACCGGCTGAACAAAGAAACCAACAGATAACGGAGGAAGAACACAGAATGAATGCCAAGCAATTGATGAAGGACGCTGAGCAGCGTCTCATGACCGAATGCCACAAGGAACTGTCGCAGGCAACCGCCGCGGAACTCCACAACGCGCTTTCCGGCGCCGCTATGGACGCTATCGCTCCACTCTGGGCAAAAAAAGAAGCCGAACGTTTCCCCCGCCGCCAGGCAGCCTACCTGTCCATGGAATTCCTAGTCGGCCGGCTGATCTATAACAACCTGTACTGCATGGGTTTGCTGGATGAAGTCCGGGACCTGCTGAAAGCAAAGGGCGTCGATATCGCGCTGATGGAAGACGTTGAGGATGACGCCTTCGGCAACGGCGGCCTCGGCCGCCTGGCTGCCTGCTTCCTGGACAGCGCCGTCACCTGCAATGTGCCGCTGACCGGCTACGGCCTGCGTTTCCGCTATGGCCTGTTCAAGCAGGACTTTGTGGACGGCCGCCAGGTCGAAGAACCGGATGACTGGTCAAAGTTTGGCGATCCCTGGTCCATCCGCCGCCCGGACGAGGCCGTCGTCGTACCCATGAAGACCGGCGATGTGCTTGCTGTTCCCTATGACATGCCGGTTGTCGGCTTCGGTGCGAAGAATATCGGCACCCTCCGTCTCTGGCAGACAGAAAGCCTTCATGAAATCGACTTTGCCCTCTTCAATACCCAGAACTACCCGAAGGCAGCCGCAGACAAGAACAAGGCCGAAGATATCACCAAGTTCCTCTATCCGAATGACACCCGCCGGGAGGGCAAACAGCTGCGCGTCCGCCAGCAGTATGTGCTGGTTTCCGCAACCATGCAGGATATCCTGCGGGGATACCGGAAGCGCCATGGCAGCGACTATTCCTTCTTTGCAAAGGAAGTGGCCGCCCAGTTGAATGACACCCATCCCACCATGGCGATCCCGGAACTGATCCGCCTGCTGGGCGAGGACGGGGTTCCCTTTGAACAGGCTTTCCTGATCGCTCGGGACACCTTTGCCTATACCAACCATACCGTCATGCAGGAAGCCCTGGAAAAGTGGGACCTGAGCCTGCTTTCTTCGGTCTGCCCGCAGATCGTTTCCATTATCCGTAAGATCGACGCCCGTTTCCGGAAAGAGATGAAGAAGCTCGGGAAAGAGATCACTCCTTCCCTGTGCATTGTCCTGGACGGACGGGTACATATGGCGGAACTGGCTGTCTACGCGACCCATGCCACCAACGGCGTTGCCGCCCTGCACAGTGAGATCCTGAAGGACGACCTTTTTGCCGAATGGTATGCCATCTGGCCGGAGCGTTTCCAGAACAAGACCAACGGCATCACCCAGCGCCGCTGGCTGGGTCTTTGCAACCCCGAACTCTGCAGCCTGATCACCGATCAGATCGGCCCGGGCTTTGAAACGGATCTGGACCTGCTGAAAAAACTGGTCCCGAAGATCAATACCTCCCTTTGCAATAAGTTCCGTACCGTGAAGAAAACAAAGAAGAAGCAGCTGGTCGCCGAGATCAGCCGCCGGGAGGGTGTCACCCTGGATCCGGATATGGTCTTTGACGTGCAGGTAAAGCGCCTGCATGAATACAAGCGCCAGTTCATGAATGCCCTGAGCATCCTCGCGATCTACGACCAGCTGAAACGCGGCCAACTCAAGGATCTGCCGCCGGTCGCCTTCATCTTCGGCGCCAAGGCGGCGCCGGGCTATGACCGGGCCAAAGCGGTCATCCACTGGATCAACATGATCGCGGACAAGGTCAACAACGATCCGAAGACCAGGGACCGCCTGAAGGTCGTCTTTGTCCGGAACTATAACTGCTCCTGGGCGGAGAAGATCATCCCTGCCGCAGACATCTCCGAGCAGATCTCCCCTGCCGGAACGGAAGCGTCCGGTACCGGCAATATGAAGCTCATGCTCAACGGCGCCGTGACGCTCGGCACCTTCGACGGAGCAAATGTGGAGATCGTCGAGGAGGCAGGCCGGGAGAACAATTATATCTTCGGCGCCACGGTGGAAGAACTGGAAAAGATCAAAGCCACCTATGATCCGAAGGTAATCTATGAGAAGAACACCCTGCTCCGCCGGGCCCTGGACACCCTGACCGACGGTACCTTCCCGGATGACGACGGCGCACTGAAAGAACTGCACGACGCAATCCTCGAAGGCGCGTCCTGGCACAAACCGGACCATTACTTTGTCATGAAGGACTTTGACAGTTACTACAAGGCCAAACTGCAGGCCATCTGTGACGCGAAACAGGACGAGAATGCCTTCGCCCGGAAGTGCCTGATGAATGTCGCCTGCGCCGGAAAGTTCTCCTCCGACCGGACCATCCGCCAGTACGCAAAGGAGATCTGGAGCGTCTGAACTCTTGCCTCCCGAAGAGAATCAGTCTATAATGGCTTTCAGTAAGATCCTCGGGAGGGTTTGTCTATGCATGAAACGATCGAACAGGGCTTTGAAAAAATCCTGCGTTACGGCATCACCGCTGTTGAGATCATCGGCGCGGTCATCGTCTTCTTTTATACCTTCAGAGCCCTGTATCATTTGCTTCGCAAGGACCATGCCGGCTGCCACAGTCTGCTGACGGAAGGGATCTCCACCGGACTGAGCTTCCTGCTGGGCAGCGAGGTGCTGAATACCATCATCGCTCCGGACTGGAGCGCCGTCGGAATGACCTGCGCCATCCTTCTGATGCGCGCCGGCATGACGCTCCTGGTCCACTGGGAGAACAAGATGGAAAAGCTGAATCATCCGGAAAGAGAATAAAAATTCATTCCATGCCCTGCTGCAAACGCAGCAGGGCACTTTTTACTTGATAAACACATGATCTTGAGTTATAATACCTCCCGGTTCTACAACAGGTAGAAAAAAGGAGGAAGAAAAATGAAGGAAATCAAAAAGTACCTGGCTGAGTTCATCGGCACGGCCGTGCTGGTGCTCTTCGCCTGCGGCGTCGCGGGCCAGATCTGCGCCACCGGTGTCTCCGGCCTGATCGGGACTGCCCTGGCTTTCGGTCTCGTGATCGTCGCCATGGCATACTCCATCGGCAATGTTTCCGGCTGCCATATCAACCCGGCCGTGTCCATCGCCATGCTGATCAGCAAAAAGATCTCCGTGAAGGATTTCTGCGGCTACATCGTAGCCCAGTTCCTGGGTGCCATCGCCGGTGCCGCGGTCCTGAACTTCATCGTGAAGGATCCTTCCAAGCTCGGCTGCAATGCGCTCTATAACGGCAGCGCCCTGATGAGCTTCGGGATCGAAGTGATCCTGACCTTTGTCTTCGTGATCGCGATCCTGGGCGTAACCTCCAAAGAGTCCAACGGAAACATCGCCGGCCTGGTCATCGGCGGTGCCCTGGTGCTTGTGCACCTGCTGGGCATCAACTTCACCGGCACTTCCGTGAATCCCGCCCGTTCCTTCGGTCCGGCCCTGATCGCCGGCAACCTGGACGGGATCTGGGTCTTCCTGCTGGCCCCCCTCGTCGGCGGTGCCCTGGCGGCTGTGGTTTACAGCTTCCTCTCCTCTGACAAGTGATCGATCCCGCAAAACGGAACCTGCCATGACCGGCAGGTTCCGTTTTCATTCCTCAAACAGTTTTTTCAGTGTCAGCGCCGCCTGCTTGACGGCGTTCTTCTTTTCCCCTGCAGCGATCAGTTCCTCCTGTGCCTCCCGCAGGCTCCGGCCTTGTTTCATCGCTTCGATCAGTTTTGCCTCCATGGGCCATTCAACGGTTTCCGGTTTCGCTTCCGGAATCGTCACCCCGTGCAGGTCAAGGATTACGCAATACTCGCCCTTCTCGGTCTTCTCGTTGGCTTTCAGTTCGGCGAGCACTTCCTGCGGACTTCCCCAGATCGTCTTTTCATGCAGTTTGGTCAGGTCACAGCAGACCGTCATCCGTGCCTCCGGCAGCGTTTCCAGGATCGCCTCGGTCAGGTCGATGATCCGGAAAGGTGATTCGTGGAGGATCGCCACCTTCACGCCCTTCCCGATCTCCTTCAGGCGTTCCTTCAGGTCTTTCTTTTCCCGCGGCAGGAAACCGTAGAAAGCGAATTCCCGCGCGTCAGACCCGCTCACGGATACCGCTGCGATCCCGGCACAGCATCCCGGGATCGGGATTACGGGGATCTTCTGTCCAATGCATTCCCGGACGACCTCACAGCCGGGATCGGAGATGCAGGGCGTTCCTGCGTCCGTTACCAGCGCTGCCGACAGATCCTCCGCGAGGATCTTCGCAGCCAGTTCCGCCGCCTTGCTTTCCTCGTTATGACGGTGGCAGCTGACCAGCGGGGCATGAAAGCTGAACACCTGGCACAGTTTCATCGTCACCCGGGTATCCTCGGCGATGATCAGGTCCGCAGCCCGCAGCGTATCCGCAGCCCGCGGTGAAAGATCCTGCAGGTTGCCGATCGGGGTCGCGACCACATACAGAACAGCCATTTCAAGCCTCCGTTACGAGTTTTTCCGCCACCCGCAGTTTGGCGCTGCGTGCCCTGGGGTTTCGCTCCGTTTCTTCCGCAGAAGGCGCAACTGCGCCGCCCGCCAGCACCTTTACCACCGGCTTTCGTCCGCAGGTGCAGATCGGCGCCTTCGGCGGGCAGGTGCAAGGGTTCTCCAGCTGCTTAAAGCAGCGTTTTACGATCCGGTCTTCCAGCGAATGAAAGGTGATCACGCAAAGCCTTCCCCCCGGTTTCAGGCAGTCCGTCAGATCCCGGAGCGCCTGCTCCAGAGGCTTCAGTTCATCATTTACCGCGATCCGGACCGCCTGGAAGGTCCGCCGGGCCGGATGGCCTTCCTCTTTCCGGCGGACTGCCTTCGGGATCGCCGCATCGACCGCATGGACCAGGTCAAAGGTGGTTTCAAAGGGCTTCTGTGCCCGATGTTCACAGATCATCCGGGCGATCCTTGCCGCCCATTTTTCTTCTCCGTAGTCACGGATGATCTCTGTCAGCTCACGCTCATCCGCCGTGTTCAGCAGCTCTGCCGCCGTCATGCCCTGGCTCTGGTCCATCCGCATGTCCAGCGGAGCATCCTCATGATAACTGAAGCCGCGCTCTGCCGTATCCAGCTGCGGGCTGGAAACCCCCAGGTCCAGCAGCGCTCCGTCCAGCGGACCCGCCCCGGTTTCCTCAAGCAGAGCTTTCGCATCATGGAAGTTTCCGCGGATCGCCGTAAACCCGGGAAACCCGGAAAGCCGTTCGGAGGCGGCGCGGATCGCATTCTCATCCCGATCAATGCCGTACAGCTTCGCGGTTCCGCCGGAAGCCTTCAGAATCGCTTCGCTGTGGCCTCCGCCCCCCAGCGTGCCGTCACAGTAGACGCCGTTTTGACGGACGTTCATCCACGCCAGCACTTCCTGCAGCAAAACCGGCTCATGCCTGAATTCCATCGCACAGTTTTTCTCCTTTCGGACATGAGAGGGCTGCGGAAATCCGCAGCCCCCTGCATCAGGTCAGATGTTCTCTTTCAGTTCCGCGATGCGGTTCAGCAGAGCCGCCGCCTTGGCTTTCGCCGCTTCAAGCTTGTCCTTCTCAGCCTGCACCAGATGCGCCGGTGCCTTGCTCAGGAAGCCCGGATTCTTCAGCATGCCTTCGGAACGGGCAGTCTCCTTTTTCAGGTTCTCCAGTTCCTTGGTCAGTCGGGCCACTTCCTTCTCAAAGTCCACCAGGTCGCCCAGCGGGATAAACAGCTCGCCGGCGGTGATCACCGCGCTCACGGTCTTTTCGGTCACCTCGTTCCGGTCGGTCAGGATCTCCACCTGTTCCGCTCCGGCCAGGCGGCGGAAGTAGCCGTCACCGCCCCGCAGGGTCTCTGCCCAGCCTTCCGCCGGCAGCAACATCAGCCGCGTCCGCTTTGACGGTGCCACGTTCATTTCGCTGCGAAGGTTCCGGATCGAGCGGATGATCTCCATCACGCCCTGCATCTTCTGCTCGTCCTCGGCAAACACAAGGCTCTCTTCGTATTCCGGCCACCTCTGCAGCATCAGGAACCCTTCGCTGTCCGGCAGGTATTTGTATACCTGTTCCGTCAGGAACGGCATGAAGGGATGCAGCAGCTTCAGCAGGTTTTCCAGCACGAAGAGCAATACACCCTTCACGGTCTCCTTGCTCTCACCGTCCTCGCCCAGCAGGCGGGACTTGCTCAGCTCGATATACCAGTCGCAGAATTCGCTCCACGCAAAGTCGTAGATCTTGGTGGCGGCCAGGCCGAAGTCGCCGTCCTCCATATGGTCGGACACATCCCTGATCGCTTCCTGGAGCCGCGTCAGGATCCATTTGTCGGCAGTTTCCAGTTTCGCGGGATCAAAAGCCTTCCGCTCGTTCACATTCATCAGCACGAAACGGCTGGCGTTCCACACCTTATTGGCAAAGTTCCGGGCAGCTTCCACCTTGTCCTTGCTGTAGCGGGTATCGTTGCCGGGGCTCACGCCCATCACCAGGCTGAAGCGCAGCGCATCCGCGCCGTATTCTTCGACGACTTCCAGCGGATCCACACCGTTGCCCAGGGACTTGGACATCTTCCGGCCCAGTTCGTCCCGCACCAGTCCGTGGATCAGCACGGTCTCAAACGGCGTCTCGCCCATGTTCTCGATGCCGCTGAAAATCATCCGCGCTACCCAGAAGAAGATGATGTCATACCCCGTCACCAGCATGCTCGTGGGATAGAAGTACTTGAGATCTTCCGTCTGGTCAGGCCAGCCCAATGTGGAGAAGGGCCAGAGCGCGCTGGAGAACCAGGTGTCCAGGACGTCCTCATCCTGGTGCACCTTGCCGCCGCATTTCGGGCAGGCGGTCAGGTCTGTCCGGCTCACGCTCATCTCTCCGCAGTCGTTGCAGTACCAGGCGGGAATCCGGTGCCCCCACCAGAGCTGACGGCTGATGCACCAGTCGCGGATATTCTCCATCCAGTTGTAATAGATCTTGCTGAACCGGTCCGGCACGAAGCGGGTCTTGCCCTCTTTGACTGCCGCGATCGCCGGCTCAGCCAGCGGCTTCATTTTCACAAACCACTGCTCGCTCAGCCGCGGTTCCACCGGCGTGTCGCCATGACGGTAGCAAAAGCCCACGTTATGGCTGTAATCTTCGATCTTCACCAGCAGGCCCTGGCGTTCCAGTTCTTCCACCACGGCCTTGCGGCATTCCATGGGACCCATACCCGCATACTTCCCCGCGTTTTCGTTCATGGTGCCGTCATCGTTGGTCACCGTGATGATCTCCAGGTTATGGCGCTGGGCCACTTCAAAGTCGTTCGGGTCGTGGGCAGGCGTCATCTTGACAGCGCCGGTTCCGAACTCCATCTCCACATAGTCGTCTGCGACCACGGGGATCTCTTTGTTCATGATCGGCAGGATGACTTTCTTGCCCACGAGATCCGTATAGCGTTCATCCGCGGGGTTCACCGCCACACCGGTATCGCCGAGCATCGTCTCCGGCCGTGTCGTGGCTACCACCACGCCCTCGCTGCCGTCCGCACCGGGATAGCGGATATGCCACAGGTGGCTCGCCTGCTCCTTGTATTCCACTTCAGCATCGCTCAGGGCGCTGCGGCACGCCGGACACCAGTTGATCATCCGCTGTCCGCGATAGATCAGTCCCTTTTCATACAGGCGCACGAACACTTCGCGCACTGCCTTGCTGCAGCCCTCGTCCATGGTGAAGCGCTCGCGGCTCCAGTCACAGCTGACACCCATCTTCCGCTGCTGGTGCACGATCCGTCCGCCGTATTCCTTTTTCCAGTTCCAGGCACGTTCGAGGAAAGCTTCCCGGCCGATCTGTTTCTTGCTCAGGCCCTCCTTGCGCATCGCCTCTACGATCTTAACCTCCGTCGCAATCGCGGCATGATCCGTACCCGGCAGCCACAGCGTGGGATCTCCCTTCATCCGGTGATAGCGGACCGGCGCGTCCTGCAGGATGCAGTCCATCGCGTGACCCATATGCAGCTGCCCGGTAATGTTGGGCGGCGGCATCACGATCGTGAAGGGTTTCTTCCCCTCTTCCCGGTGCGCTACAAAGGCACCGGCATCTTCCCAGGCCTGGTAAAGCCCGGCTTCGATCTCCTGGGGGCTGAATCGGGTCGCCATATCGGCGCCGGTCATTTTCTTCTCCATGGTGAACCTCCTAAAGAAATAGCTCCGTCCCTGATGGGCGGAGCTGCATTTCTTGCATTCTGGCCAAAATAGCAGTCGACAATCAGGCGTTCTTCGCTTCGTCCTTTGCGACGACTACCTGGAC